>Ga0208620_1000017_pt1 | contig 29867 bp, 34 predicted proteins | sample CryBogCBH24Jun08_FD_184593 | JGI IMG/M metagenome (GOLD analysis project Ga0208620, IMG submission 184593) | Freshwater microbial communities from Crystal Bog, Wisconsin, USA - CBH24Jun08 (SPAdes) | ecosystem: Environmental > Aquatic > Freshwater > Lake | place: Crystal Bog, Wisconsin, USA... | reverse complement strand
CGGCGGCCCTCGGCGGCCCTCGGCGGCCCTCGGCGGCCCTCGGCGGCCCTCGGCGGCCCTCGGCGGCCCTCGGCGGCCCTCGGCGGCCCTCGGCGGCCCCGCTTGGCGCCGGGACGCAAAGTTGGAGGATTCGGGGACACCCAACCCTACGCCCCCCATAAATTTTTCCGTTTTCCGCCGTAACGCCCGCTAACGGCGGGTAGCGACCAGTAATCCTCCGCCAACGATCAGTAATTTCCACCCCTTACCCCCCTAGACGACGGAGATTTTGATGAGCATCTATGCCTACGTTCGCGTCTCAACGACCGAGCAGGCCACCGACCGCAGTTCTCTTGACGACCAGGTCCGCCGCATCACCGGGGCCGCCCTGATGCGCGGCGAGGAGATCACCCGTGTGTTTTCCGACCCGGGCGTCAGCGGCGGCACTCCGATCAGCCAGCGCCCGGGCGGGGCCGAGATGTTGGCGGCGTTGAAGCCCGGCGACACCGTGATCGCGGCCAAGATGGACCGCATCTTCCGCAGCGCGCAGGACGCCCTCGCCACCGCGGGCCGGCTCCAGGAGATGAGCGTCAAACTCGTGATTGCCGACATGGGGCCCGATCCGGTGACGGAGAACGGCGTGGCAAAGCTGTTTTTCACGATGCTGGCGGCGTTCGCCGAGTTCGAGCGCACCCGTATCGCGGAGCGCGTGATGGACGGCAAGCGGGCCAAGCAGCGGTCGGGCGGGTTTGCCGGCGGCGAGGCGCCGTTCGGCTATCAGGTCGAGGGGGCGGGCCGTGACGCGAGGCTTGTGGCCAACCCGGCCGAACGCCGGATACTTGACGAGGCCGTCAGCTTGCGCAAGACTGGCCTCTCGTTCAGGCGCATCTCCTACCGGCTGGAGGATCTGGGATATGTCGGCCGCACCGGCCGTCCGTTCGCGCCAACCCAGGTGGAGAGGATGTTGAAGGCCGCTCATGCCGACCAGAAACCGCAACGCCACGAGAGGACCGTCTGATGGCCAGCATTGAGCTTCACGAGAGGACCGTCTGATGGCCAGCATTGAGCTTCACGAGAGGATCAGCCCGTGCCCGTGAGCCACAAGCCCGTGTTCAGCAGCCACGTCAGCACCGTGGGCTATGACACCGCCTCCGGCGAGTTGCACGTCGTCTACACGAACGGCAAAACCGTAATCTACGAGGGCGTGCCTCCGGGCGTCGCGAGCCAGGTGCAGACGGCCCCGAGCGTCGGCGCCGCGCTGCACGCGAACGTCAAGAACCGGTTCAAGCACCGGTATCTGGAAGGGGGCTGAGCGATGACCACACACGCGGACGCCGCGACCGCCTTGCGCGCCATCGCTGACCAGCTCGACGCCGCCCGGGGCACGTTCGGTGGCGTGTTCGTGATTGTCCCCCCGAGCGACCCCATGATCACGATTGACGCGATCGCGACCACGTCCAATCCGAACCCTGCGGTGTTCTGGTCGAGCGTGCAGGGTCAGGTGGAGCTGGCGATCAACGAGTTGAAGGCCGGAATGCAAGAACGCGCGGGAGGCCGGGCGTGGCGGTGAAGTGCAACACCTGCGAGGGCACGGGTATCTTTCTGCGCGCCGAGACCGAGGACGAGCGGCAACGCACGGCCGACCGGATGGAGCGGAGCGGAGATCTTCTGACGGCCACGCTGTTGCGCGCCGCCAAGCTGTCAACGGTCGTGCTGGACTGCCCGGCGTGCGACGGCGCAGGGGAGCGGGACGCATGAGTGAGGAGATTGAGGCTCCGGCAGTCCACACTCGCGACTACCACCTGGAGGACACGGGGGAAGTCTGGTCCGCCGACAAAGCCAAAGCCTACAAAGAAGTGTTTTTAGAGTTCCTCAACTACTGCGTGATCCCGTCGAAGGAGAAGGGCGAGATCGTCCTGGGTGGGCAACTTTACCCGGCGCAGGAGCGGGGCCTGGACGAGGTATTCTCCGGTCTGCAACGCGGGATCCATGATTTCAAATGGGGCAAGGGTCGTCAGCAGGGCATCTCGACAATCTGCCGTCCGTTCAGCTCCATGTGGATCGCGCTGCACCCCGGCTCCCGCGGCGCGTTCCTGCTGGACACGGCGCAGCACATGAGCGAAGCGCGCACCGAGGTCGAGTACACCTTGGCGAGCCTGCCGGCGAAGCTGCGGTTTCCGAGCTTCAAGTCCAACCGATACGGCGGCAGGTTCAGCAACGGCAGCACCGTGACTTTCCTGTCGGCCGGCGTGAAGCAGACGGCGGGCGGCGGGGCGCTGGGCCGCGGCCAGGGCATCACGATGGTCCATGCGTCCGAGGTCGGCACCTACAACAACCCGGAGGGCCTGTCGTCGTTTCGCAAGTCGCTAGCGGTCGAGAACCCCAACCGGCTGTTCCTGTGGGAGTCCACCGGCCGCAACGTGGGCTCGGATTGGTACAAGCTCTGGCAGAAGGCCAAGGCGAACGATCTGGAAGAGGCCACGATCTTCACCGGCTGGTATCTAGTCCCGACGCACCGCATCCGGGCGCACACGGCGCAGTTCGAGAAGTTCGGCTCGCCACCCGTGACGAAGGAAGAGGCGAAGCGCATTGCCGAGGTCGAGGAGCGCTACGGCTGGAAGGTCACGCGCGAGCAGCTGGCGTGGTATCGCAAGGAAACCAATCCGCTCGGCTACGGCGAGGACGACGAAGGCGATTCGGACGACAGCATCGCCTACGACGAGTACCAGGGCCGCGAGCACCCGTGGGTCGAGGAAGAGATGTTTACCACCGACGGGAGCAATTTCTTCTCGTCGGACAAGCTGACGGAGATCAGCAAGACCACCGCGAGCGACGACTTCAAATCGTGGATGTTCTACACGGGCGCCGATTTTATTAGCATGTCGATTGAGCCGGCGCGGCATCGGCGTCAGATCCAGTTAAAGATCTGGGAAGAGCCAAAGCCCGAGGGCGTCTACATCGTGGCCGCCGACCCGGCCTACGGCGCCAACGAGCACAACGACCGCAGCGCCGCGCAGATCATGCGCTGCTATGCCGACAAGATCGAACAGGTCGGCGAGTTCGCGTCCACCAACGTGCAACCACACCAGTTTGCCTGGGTGCTGGCGTCGCTGATGGGCTGGTACAAGAACACGCGCCTCATGCTGGAGATCAACGGGCCCGGCGTCGCGGTGTGGCAGGAATACCAGAGCCTCAAGCGCATCGTCAGCAGCGGCTACCTCAAAAAAGAGGCGGACGAGCAAGGCCTCAAGAATTTTTTCGTCAACTGCAAGAACTACCTCTACACGCGGCCGGACGCGGTCGTGCCAGGGCAAGGCTCGGTTCACTGGAAAACGACCGGCGTCAACAAGGTCGCCATGATGGAGCGCCTGCGCGACTTTGTTACCAACGGCGGCATCATCCTGCGGTCGCGCGACGCAATCGACGAACTCCGCGTGGTCACGCGGGACGGCGACAGCATCAAGGCCGAGGGCGACGACCACGACGACCGCGTGCTGGCCTTGGCGATGGCGGTGCTGTGCTGGGAGCAATACGAGCGCCGGCCGCTGATCGCGTCGAACCGAACGCGGGAGTCGGAGATCGCGCGCACCAGGCTGTCCATGCAGGACCAGTTTTCTTTGCTGGCCACGCACAGCCTGAACCAGTATTTCAAGGGGAAGCAGGCTGACCGACGCGCCGCCGCGGCGCTCGCGGCTCGCATGGCCTGGAGGGGCAGATGAGCAGGAAGCCGGTGTGGGGCACGAAAAGCCCCAAGAAGACATCCACCGCGCTGACGCCAGCGCAGAAGACGGCGGCCAAAAAAGCCGCTGCCGCCGCGGGCCGACCGTATCCGAACCTCGTGGACAACATGCGCGCGGCGAAGAAGAAGGCCCGCTAACCATGCCCGTGATCCGCACTTACCAATGCCCGGACTGCGAGGGCTATTTCGACCATCTCCACATGCGCTCGACGGAGGAGCCGCCGAACCGGTGCGTCCTCTGCGGCGCTGACATGACAGGCACCGCGCCCGAGCTGTCCGCCCCACACGTGGCCAAGTCGATCGGCAAGGTGGCCGACAACGTCTATCGGGCGATGGAGGACAGTTCCGCGCACCGTGCCGAGTTGGCGGCCGAGGCCCTGGGCGAGAGTGCCGCCGACATGGGCGCGATGCGCATCACCAACATGCGTGACAACGCCCGCGAGGGCGAGACATCGGTCGCCGCGGTCAGCAACCCCGTGTCCACGTTCATGGCGCAGACGGGCGCGGGCGGGCACATGGATCAGTCGACCGCAGCCGAGTACGCTAGGTCCACGCGGGTCGGACCCTATGCCGGGGCCGGCGTGTCGGCGATGCAGGGCGTGGTCCAGCAGCACGCCGCCGTGGCGCCCCGCGTGGCTGCTGCGGGCAATTTGGGGAAGCATTAGGCGCATGACTCTCGGAAGCCACCAGCGCGCCATTGGCCTGTCGCAGACGCATCTGACGCCACGAAGTCTGCTGGATCGTCTGGGGGTGTTTGATTTGGACCCGTGCGCGGCCGATCCTCGGCCGTGGGACTGCGCGAAGCACAATCTGGCGTTTGCGGACGACGGTCTGAGCAAACGGTGGCACGGCCGCGTCTGGTTGAACCCGCCGTTCGACCGCCGCGTGGTCGGCACGTGGATCGGTCGGCTGGCCGCGCACGGAGACGGCATTGCGCTGATTCACGCTCGTGTCGAGACGGACTGGTTTCAGCCGATCTGGAAGGACGCCAACGCCGTGCTGTTTCTGCGGAAGCGGATATCGTTCTGCACACCAGACGGCACGCCGCAGCCGGCCAACTCGGGGGCGCCCGTCTGCCTGGCCGCATTCGGGGCCTACAATGCGGAGGTTTTGTCAACCTGCGGCCTTGAAGGCACGTTGGTGACAGATTGGAAGCAGGTCGCGCGGAAGCGTTAGGGTCTAAAAAAAAACCCGGCAGCCGAGGCCACCGGGAAAGTTTAGGGAGGAAGATAACGCCTACACCTCTCGGCTACCACACCCGTTCGCAAAGCGCAAACCATGATTCTGCCGTCGAGCAAAACCGAACTTCTGCGCCAGGTGCTCAACATCAAGGAGGCCTGCCGCGCATCGGCCGGCCAGCGGGCGGCGCTGTGCCGGGTTCACAACCTCTGGGTCGAAACCGGGCGGGACTCGGGGCAACGCGCCCTCGTGAACAAGCTGTTCGCTCACGTGGACCGGCTGCAGTCGCACTTGTTCAGCCCGGCCGAGTTGCGGTTCGTGCTGGACTACGAGGCGCATTACGCAGCGGACGTGTTGGCCAAGGGAGAGGTCGCGGCTCGCGTGCTGACGCGCGAGTGGGAGCGCAAGGACATCGATGTCCAGTTTGGCAACGCCGTCAATCTGGCGCTCCAATACGGCGGCGCCATCATGAAGCAGATGTGGGGCCACTCCGGTGTGGAAGCCCGCGTCGTCATGCCCTGGCAGTTCGGTGTCTATCGCGAGGACATCAACAGCATCGAGGAGCAGGAAGCGCTGTGTGAGAGCGGCCTGATGACGCTGCCCGAGGTGTGGCGGCGGATCAGTCATCTGCCGGATGCCGAGTCCATGTTCACGCGCATCCGGGCGAACGCCAGCCGCGAGACAACCGAGACGCTGAACGGCAATTTCTTCCACAACGTCCTGTCCACCAGCATCCTCAACACGACCGGCATTGAGAGCGCGCGGCAGACGCCGGGCGGCGTCGTGCAGCTGGCCGGGACTGGCGGCGGGTCCATGGTCGGGCCTCAGGTCAACATTGACCTTGTGCCGTTCCACGAGCTGTGGGTGAAGGACGATGAGCGCGAGGACTACACGACGGTTCTGCTGATCGAACCGGACATCCTCGTCAGCCCGTATTTCAAGCGCGAGAATATGTTCGCTCCGAAGACTCAACCGTTCAGCCTGGTGCAGCCGAATCAGACGGCCGGGTATTTCTGGGGCCGGTCGGAGATCGTAGACCTTATGGAGCCCCAGGGTCTTTTGGCCACGTGGATGGACGATCTGCGGCGTTTGATGGGCGTGCAGTTCGATAAGATTCTTGCCTTTGTGGGCGCGGACGGCATCACCGACGAAAAATACGATGAGTTCCGCGCGGCCGGCTACGTCGATCTGCCGGCGGGCGCCAGCGTGAACGATCTCACGCCCGGGCTGCCGCCGCAGACGTTCCAGGCAATCGACACGCTGAACAAGTTCATGGAGGAAGTGTCCGGGTTCTCTAACATCCTGTCTGGGCAGGGCGAGATGGGCGTGCGATCCGGCAATCACGCGGAGACGCTGTCCAAGATGGCCTCACCGCGGCTGCGGGACCGGTCGTTGCTGGTTGAGCGCCAGTGCGCAGCAATGGCGGACAAGACGTTGGATCTCTTGCAGGCTAAAGACGCCCAGGAATACATGACCGAGGACAAAAAGGGGTTCTTGCTGCACGACCTGCCGGAAGACCGCCGCGTGATCGTGGACAGCCATTCGTCGAGCCCGATCTTCGCCGACAACCACCAGCAGCTGATCGCGTTCGGCCTCAAGTCGGGGTTCATCGGCGGCGAGAGCGCGATCGAGATGCTGCCGTTCCCGCAGAAGGACATTCTTAAGCAGCGCTATGCCGAGATGCAGCAACAGAAAGCGAAAATGATTCAGGAGCACCCGGAGCTGCTCGGAAAGGGCAAAGGCAAGCACTAGCTGCGCGCTTGCTGGCCTCCGACGCGTTGGCTTTCGATCCAGGCGCCCACTTCTTCCCGGTCGTAGAGAATATTTCGCCCGCGGCGGTGATGCGGCGGCGCGTGGCCGTCCTGCCGATGGCGCAGCAAATAGGCTCTGGAGACCCCGCAAAGCGCGGCCACTTCTTTCACCGTGATCCAGCGCGAAGCAATCATGCCAACACGCTACAACCGTGATGTATCTCCGTCAACGGCTTTGGGTTTACCGATAGTCATCCGAGGCAGTTGTCCTCCCGAGTCGCAAGACCCTGGGCGGCGGTTGTTGGGAGAGGAGCCCCCTCGGTGTCGATCGCTTTCGCGTTCGGCCGGATCAACTGAGTGCCAGGAGGGTACCATGGCTCGCAAGATGCACCGCAAGGGTCGCAAGTAAGACCATGTCGGGCAGCCTCGGTCAAGCCGCAGCCCCCTCGGCCCCGCCTGCTGCAGCCGCAGCACCGGGTGCCGGGTCGAATCCGGGTCAGCCGCCTTTTGGCTCCTCCCCGGTTTCGCAGCCCACCCCCAACCGGGGAATGGAAGCTGCGGGGTTGTCCCGCGTGGCCGTGGCTGTCCGCATTCTTGAGGACGCTGTCAAGACGCTCGGCATCTCGTCCGAGGTCGGCAAGGATGTCGTCAAGGCCGTCCACGCTCTTCTCAAGCACATTCCCGAGGGGTCGGTCCCCTCTGGCGTGCAGCAAAGCACGCTCGAAGCGCTGATGCAGCGCAACCAGCAGATGTCGCCGCAGATCGCGGCTGTTCGCGCCATGCAGCCTCCGGGCGGCGGTGCCGGCGGTGCCGGCGGCGGAATGTCACCTCCCGCTCAGTAAGGAACGACGCACATGGTCAACATTTTCCAGGACACCACGAAGTCCATTCCGCGCGGCACCGACTCGCAGATCGTGCGCACCCCGATGGACCAGCTCGACGTGGGCGGTCGCAAGAGCCATCTGCCAAACTCGCAGAAGTCCGGCGACATGTCCATCTCGCACGTCCCGAATAAGGGCTGATCTCCATGGCCCTGATCGAAGTCGAAGCCAGCGAGTGGGCGGCGCACCGCCAGGTCACTGAGACCATGCAGAAGCTCCTGAACAACCCGGCCACGCGCCGCAAGGTTCTGGAGGCCCAGAAGACGCTGAACCCGGATCTGGTCATCCCCGAGCTGGACGCGCACGAGCCGCTGCGCACCGAGATCAGCGAGATCACCAAGCGCTTTGACACGCTGGCGCAGCAGCTCGCCGACGAGCGGGCCGAGCGCGAGAAGCAGCAGCGTATGGAAAAGCTGCAGCAGACCTGGGACCGTGGCCGCAACAGGCTGCGCGCCAACGGCTACACCGACGAGGGCCTGACCGAAGTCGAGAAGTTCATGGAGGAGAAGGGCATCGCGGATCATGAGGTCGCGGCCGCCGCTTTCGAGCGTCTCCATCCGCCGGCCGAGCCGGTCAAGAGCGTGGGCGCCAATCGGTTCGATCTGTTCGAGCCGGACAACCGCGGCGGCGAGGAGATGCAGAAGCTCTTCGCCAACCCCGACGATCCGATGGCGCTGGACAGTCTGATCAACACCACGCTGCGCCAGGTGCGCGGTCGGTAATAAGGAGACCTTGATATGCCGATCCCCGGTACCGGTGCAGCCCCCACAGGAGCCCTTTACAACGAACTGACGGCGGTCACTCGCCGCGCATTCGTTCCGAAGCTCTTCGTGCAGATGTACTACGCGACCCCGACGTTCTTCTACATGATGGGCAACGCCCAGAAAGTGGCGGGCGGCATGTCGCAGATTACCATTCCGACCCAGGGCCAGTCCATGGTGCAGGGCCAGTTCACCGGCTACGGCGGCGGCTTCAACCAGCCCAACATCACGCCGGGCGTGCAGAACGCACAGTGGAACACCTGCTATTGGGTGGTCCCGGTGCCGCTGCCGTTTGGCGAAACGGTGATCCAGGCAACCGACCGCGAGATTTCGCTTCTCAAGGCCCGCATGAATGACGTGTACGCCGTCTCCGTGCAGAACCTCGCGCCGCTGATGTTCTCGGGCAACACGGGCGCCAACCCGCTGCAGCCGAACGGCTTCGCGGACGGCTTCGACAACGGCGTGAACTACCCGACCTACGGCGGCATCAACCGCCTGTCTGCGGGCAACGCCAACTGGAAGGGTCAGTACTACAACGCCTCGACGCTGACCTCCGGGTTCACGCGTCAGACGATGTCGCAGTACATCATTCAGATTACCGATGCGGCTGGCGGCGAGGCGCCGACGTTCGGCGTGATGAACCCGGGCGACTTCTCGACCCTGAACAACTCGTTCATCGGCGTCGAGCAGATCTTCACCCGGCCGGGCCAGGAAGGCACGATGGGCACTCCGGTGCGGTCGTCCTTCCCGAACGTCAACATCGCTGGCATTCCGATCTTTGCCGACCACTTCTGCCCGAAGGGGTCCGCCTTCTTCATCAATTCTCGCTACACCTCGTTCTACATGAGCGAGGACGCGGCGTTCGACTTCTCTGGGTTCTATTCGTTGGTGCCGCTGGGCCAGATCGGCCAGCAGGGCGTTACAGTGCTCGGCTACAACGTCATCACCTCGAAACCTTCCGCAAACGCAATTATCACCGGGTTCCAAGGGAGCGCTTTTTGATCATGAGCGCCTCGGCGATCTGGTACATGTTGTCGTCGTTGCCGTCTGCTTTGAGCGCATTGACTGCCCAGAGCACGAATCGGCAATTATCGGTCGTGTACCCGGCGCCGGGGCGGATCTGGTCGATGCTTGGTGAAAAAACGCGCGGTTCCTGTTTTTTGCGACCCAGCGAAAACGGTATGCCGGTTAGTTCGCATTTTCCGGTCCAGCGGTCTTTCGCCCAAGTTTCGGTCAAGCCGAAAGGCTGCCCGCGTTTTGCACAACGGCTTTTGCTCGAGTACAGCAAGGCTTTCCAGGGTTCGTCTATGCGGATTTTTTGGAATTGCTTGTCTATAAAAGCCTGGAAAGCCGCAGGGTTGTTTTCGGCCCAAGAGTTTCGGGATTTCCTTCGACGCAACCGAAACTCTTCGTTGGAAGCCCATCTTTCCCGGCACTTGGCCCGCAGCCGATTTTTGCCCTCGACGTTGCAGGACGTTCGGCAGAATATCTGCCGCGGCCCGGCGGGTACAAATTCGGCGCTGCATGTGCGGCAAATCCTCGGGGCGTGCGTAACCAAGTGTATGCTCCCGCTGTGTGAATACACAGGTATCATGCCTCTCTCAGAAGGACAAGTCTAATGGCACAAAATCGGCTCGGCGGTCCCGGCATCGGCCTGCCCTACCCCCAGGCGCTCTATCCCGCCTCCCTCATCGGCGCGGCTCCGACGCCCGCCACCAACGTGATCTCGCTCGGCTACGGCGAGGCGTTCCCCATTCCGGCGGGCGACTGGATCGTGGCCGGCGCACCGCAGCAGTGGCTTGACCCCGTGACCGGCCAGTGGCTGTTCGCGGGCGGCACGGTCTATTCGGCCGGCGAGGCTTCCGTGAGCGAGGGCTACGTCCACAGCGACGGCCAGAACCAGCGTGTCATCAACCCGCAGGGCGTGGCCACGGGTGCGGTCGTCAGCGCGGCCGGGTCCGGCTACGTGGCGAACACGACCACCGTCTCGTCCAGCAACAGTTCGGTGTGGACGCCGGTCGTCGGCGGCGCGCTCGGCAACCAGACGCTGTCGGCGGTCGCGACCACCGCGGCGAGCGGCACCGGCACCATCGCCACGCTGACGTTCGCGGCCCAGACCTACCCGGTTCCGGTCGGGTCGATCCTCACCGTGGCGGGCGTCGTCCCGGCGGGCTACAACGGCACCTACACCGTGACCGCCTCCACGACCACGACGGTGTCCTACGCCAACACAACGACCGGCGCGCAGACCACCGCCGGCACCGTGACCGCCACCAACATCACGAGCGGCGGGTCTGGATACACGCTGCCGCCGATCGTGCTGATCCCGTCGCCGCCGTCGCCCGGCGTTCCGGCCACGGCCACCGCCACGATCAGCAGCGGCGTCGTCACCGGCCTCACCTTCCAGAACGTGGGCGCCGGCTACACCACCGTGCCGGCCATCACGCTGCTGCCCAACCCGTACGATCCGAACTACGGCTCCATCGTCAACGCAACCGCCGTCACCAATCTGGTCGGCGCGGGCACCATCACTGCGGTGCTCTGTGTGAACACGGGCGCCCCGGTGGCGTCGGCCCCGACGCTGACGATCAACGGCGCAGGCTCGGGCGCGACGGCCAGCACCTCGACGTTCTACACCGCCGAGAGTGCGGCGTTGACGGTCTACCTGCAGCCGCTCTAATCTGAGAACGGCTGAAAACCCGGCGTCGGCCAGGGGGTGGGGTTCGCGCCCCGCCCCTTTTTGTTGGTTGAGGAGGACGAGTGGTGCTGGCTCTCTATCAGACGCAGACGACTCAGTTGCTCCAGAACCCTGCGGCAACCTCGTCGCTCTACGCCACCAGCGACATCACCAGCTACATCAACCGGGCCCGCGTCCAGCTTGCCGGCGAGACCAACTGCGTGCGGTCCTACGCGACGCTGGCGCTCACGTACGGCACGCAATCCTACGCGTTCTCGTCAGTCGCTGTGCCGACCGGCGTGGCCGGCGTGTTCAACGTGCGCGGCGTCACCGTCAACCTAGCGTCAGGCCAACGTTGGCTGGCGCCGCGGCCGTTTCCGTATTTCCAGCTCTACTATCTCAACAATCCGGTGCCGCAGCTGGGCCTGCCGACCGTCTACTCGCAGTTTGGTCAGGGCGAGAGCGGCACGCTCTATCTGAACCCGGCGCCGGACTATGGCTACACCGCCAATGTGGACGCGGTCTGCGTGCCGGCGGCCCTGGTGGACGACACCACGGTTGAGGTCATTCCCGCGCCGTTCACCGAGGCCGTGCCGTACTATGCGGCGTATCTCGCGTTCCTGTCCTCGCAGCGGGCGGCCGACGCAGACCGCATGTGGCGCGAGTATCAGAAGTTCGCGAGCCGAGGCCGTCAGATCTCCAACGGCGAAGTCAACCCGGGGCAATACGTGCAACAGCCGGACCCCACGCGGGCGAACAAGCTCGGCGTGCAGGCGCAGCAGGGGGGTTGATCGGTGGCCGAGACAACGACGCTTTTCACCTACATGAAGCTCTGCCAGCACCTGATCCGCGACACCGATCAGAGCCTAATCAATCCGTTGACGCTGATCGACTACATCAACCGGGCCCGGCGCGAGGTCGCGATGCGGTCGCAATGCCTGCGCGCTTTGCCGCCCACGTCCGGCGCCGTCGAGACCATCACCGTGACTGCGGGCGGGAGCGGCTACACCAGCCCCACCGTCACCATCTCCGCGCCCGACGAGCCCAGCGGCATGACACTCAACCCGGCGGGCGCCCAGGCGACAGCAACCGCGACGGTCGTCGGCGGCGCGATCACGAACATCGACGTGGTCTATGGCGGCGCCGGGTATTTTCAGCCGGCTGTCACGATCTCGGACCCGACCGGGACGGGCGCCGCGGCCATGGCGACCACATCACCGATCCTGACGCTCAACCCGTATCAGGAGTCCTACAACTTTGCTGACATCCCGTTGCAGACTTACCCGGGCTACGGTGGCGTCTACGGCGTGCGCGGCGTGACGCTGGTCTACGCCAACTACCGGTATTCCTTGCCGCAGTACAGCTGGTCCACCTATCAGGCGATGATCCGGCAATATCCGGGGCAGTACTACTACGTCCCGACGATGTGCTCGCAGTTCGGCCAGGGAGCGTCCGGCAGCCTCTATTTCTACCCGCTGCCGAGTCAGGTCTATCAGCTGGAACTGGACTGCTATTGCTGGCCGCAGGATCTGCAGACTGACCAGGACGTGGAAGCGATTCCCGACCCCTGGACGCAGGCCGTGGTCTGGCTGGCCGTCCACTATTGCTATCTCGAACTGCAGAACCTCAACTCGGCTGAGTACTACCGCAAGCTGTTCGACGCGCAGATGCCGCGGTATCGGTCGGCGGCGTCGCCTGGGCGCGTCTCGAACATCTATGGTCGATACTAAGCAGTGTTAGATTCTAGAAAATTCCCCGTGCAGTTCTTCAGCAGCGGCAACGTAATGCTCGTAGGCCTGTTCAGCCGTGTCAAAAATTCCAAGTCGTTTTTGTTTTCCGTGCACTTTTATGTAAGCCAGAAATTTTCCGTTGTTTTTAAGCTTATGCACGCCTTTGTAGCCGCTAGTGTTGTTCGATTGCAGTCTTCTGTTTCTTTGGTTTTGGCTAGACGTAGCCAACCTCAAATTTGCCCACCGATTGTCGGTTCCGTCGAGATTGACGTGGTCAACTTCAAAATCTGGCCAACTTCCTGTGACGTACAGCCAAGCGAGCCGGTGCGCCATATAGTCAACTCCATTAATTCCAATTTTTATTCTAATTTGAGATCCAGATTTGTTAATAAACCCGGCGAATTTTCCTGCGGTTGCTCTCTTAGACAAAGTTTTTATCCATTTAAATTCTCCTGTTTCTACGGAGTATTCCAAAATAGACCTCAAAAAGTCCGCAGAAATTGGAGGATGAGAATTTTTGTGACCTCGCATCCGGAAACCTTTGCTGCTATGCTGATTGAAAATCCTTTAAAAGCTTTTAGAGGATTAGTCAACAGGGTCTTCTCATGAGCGAGTCAACCGGAGGCCTGCCCGGCTCGCCTCAATCGCAGATCGGTCTGCCCGAAAACGCCATGGACCTGGTGTTCGACGGTTTCGAGACGTTGAACACCAAGCCTTCGCGTCCGGCCATCGAAGACGACCAGATGTACATCTGTGATGGCTTCATGCCGTTCGGGAAGAACAACCTCCGCACGCTATATGGCATTGGCGGGGCGCTCTACACGGCGCCGTCCGGCCTTGCGGTCATCATGCACTGGTTCGGCAACATCGCCTCCACGCCTTACTGCCTGGTGTTCTTGTCGGACGGCAGCATCGTGGCCGTGAACACCAGCACGCGCGATACGGTCTCGGTGGCCTCGGCTGGCACCCTGGCGTACGTGTCCCCGCTGTCCATCGGCGTCTCGCAATGGGGCAGCCAGTATTTCATCATCACGAACGCTCCGGCCGGCGGCACGCCGTACGGCCAGACGGTCGGCAACGGCTACTATCTGTGGGACGGCACGCTGTTCTACCGGGCAGGCAGCATCGGCCCCACCGTCAGCATTCAGAGCGGCGGTTTCGGCTACGGGTCGGGCGGCGGGTTTTCGGGAACGATCACCGCGGTCGGCGGCACGGGCAGCGGCGCCACGTTCACGGCGACGGTGCAGGACGGCGCGATCGCCACAATCAACGTCACGAACCCCGGGTCTGGCTACTCCTACTACGACGTGCTCTACCTCGCGTTTTCGGGCGGCGGCGGTTATTCGACGGCCATCTGCCAGGCCGTCCTGACTTCTGGCTCCGTGACCGCCATCAACGTGCTCAACGGCGGCGCCGGCTATACCTCAACGTCAACCGTGACGATCGAGGGCGGTGGCGGCTACGGCGCCCAGGCCACGCCGACGATCTCGGGCGGGCAGGTCACGGGGTTCACGATCACCAACGGCGGGCAGACCTATTCCTCGCCGCCCACCGTCTACGTGACGGACGCGAACAACACGGTGGCGCGGGCAACCGTGGCTATCATGCCGTTTGGCGTGGCGGGCACAACGGTGGAGACGTATCAGAACCAGGTCTGGGTCGGCGACGGCTACCGGATCTTGTTCACGGCGCCTGAGTCGCCTTCGGACTTCTCGACGGCGGACGGCGGCGGCGCGTTCCCGTCCTACAATTCGTTTCTCAAGATCGGCTTCACGTCGCTCAAGCAGTCGAACGGGTTCCTCTACACGCTGGCCGACAGCTCGCTGAACTACATCTCTGGCGTCAACACCAGCGGCACGCCGCCGACCACAACTTTCGCCAACCAGAACGTCGATCCGCAGATTGGATCGTCCTGGCCAGGAAGCGTGCAGGTGTTCTCTCGGAACGTCATTTTTGCCAATTCTTTCGGCGTCCACGTGGCCTATGGCGGCGCCGTCACCAAAGTCTCGACGCCGCTTGACGGCATCTATGGGTCAGTTGCCTCTTTTTCAGGCAATGGCCTGTCCACGCCCAGCGCAGCCGTGGCGGTCGTGTTCGGCATCCACGTCTACATGCTGCTGTTGCCGATCATTGACCAAGTGACCGGCCAGCCGGCGAACAAGCTGCTGATGTGGGACGGCAAGCGCTGGTGGACCAGCAGCCAGGAGGTCAACCTCACCTACGTCGCGACGCAAGAGATCAATTCTGAGATGACCGCGTACGGCACAGACGGCACGGCGATCTACCCGCTGTTTCAAACGCCGTCCACGACTCTGGTCAAGACCGCGCAGTCGAAGCTCTACCAGAAGCCGACCTACTTTTTCGTCAAGATGGCAAATCGGGTGTTCTCCCTGCTGAATTTCGTCCAGCCGTCCGCGCAGCCATTCAACATTGCGCTTGACAACGGCGTCACCGGCACGTCAACCACGTTCGTGCAGGCCTCTCCGGTCGTGGTCTGGACGAACGCCAGCGGAGCTACCGTGACTTGGATCAACGCGTCGTCGGCGGTCGTCGCCTGGGCCCGGGCGGGCCTCGTGGTGACGGGCTACGCGGCCACGCAACCGGGATCGCTGATCGGCATGACGGTGCAGACGCAGGCGCCGGATATGACGGTGATCTCCGTCTCAGCCGTGGTCCAAGACTACCAATCGCTGTTGTGAGGTTTCCATGTCACTGCCCTACACTTTTGCCAATCTGACGACGGCGCAGCTCTCCTACCTCGACAGCAATTTCGCCGCGTTGGGAGCCCTCACGCCGATTCCGTGCGCAGTCAGCGGCACGAACGCGATCATTCTGGCGCCACAGACGAACACGCCCACCGTGACCGCGTATGCGGATTACGGCGCGTTCTCGGGCGTCGTGGCGTCAACCAACACGGGCGCGGCGACCGCCCAGGTGAACAGCCTGACCGCGCTGCCGGTCTACAAGGACACTGGCGCGGGCCCGGTGGCGCTGGCCGGCGGCGAGCTGGTGGCCGGCAACGTTTTCTACCTGGTCTATGATGCGGCGCTCAACAGCGGCGCCGGAGGGTTTCATCTGAACTCCAACGCCAACGCCGCGGCCATCTCGGGCAGCCCGACGAGCGGGCAGTTGGCGCAGTGGAGCAGTGGCACGGCGATCACGGGGGTTGCCAGCACCGGCACGGGCAGCGTGGTCCGGGCGACCGGCGCGGCCATCGCGGCAGCGACGTTTCAGACCACGACCGCCTACACCGTGGCCACGCTGCCCGCGGCCTCGACCGCGCTGCGCGGCAGCCGGGCCTACGTGACGGACGCCAGCGCTGCGACGGCATCGGTTGGGGCGGCGCTGGCCGGGGGCGGCAGCAACGTCATGCCGGTGTTCTGCAACGGCGCTGCCTGGGTCTACGGCTGATGCTGGCGACCCTCTTCAACGTGTTCCGAGATCGCGTCGGCATGAACCAGTTTTCGTTTGCCAACGCGGATCTGCATGTGCGGCAGAACCAAGCGATCTTGGAAAAGACCGGCCTCCAGCTGCCCACCTACGTGCTGGACCCCATCTCGTTAGACAACAACGGCCGCGAGAATTGGCTGCAGTTGCACCAAGACATCCACTCGCGCACCAACGCCGTCTTGGGCATTGCGGGCAATGACCTCAGTGACGTAGACTTCAACAGCCCTGAGCAGGTCGCGGCGTGGGTTTGGTTGCACGCCCAGGAGCACGTTCAGGCCAGCAACAAGCTGGGGCTTTCGTGAGCCCCGTGGAGATCACATGAGCGCGACCAAACGACGCTTTGCCGAGGTTGCCACGCCCGAAGACGGGCCGGTGTTCGACACCTCGCCGATCAAGCAGACGGTGCGCCGGGTCACGTCGGTCGATATTGACCAGTGCGCCGCCTGGATCATTCCGATGATCCAGCAGGATTTTGGCGATCCGGGCCGCGAGATGATCTATCGCTGGATGCGGCAGTGGTCCACGGACAACAACTACAGCTTCGTCTGCACCGACAACGCGGTGGGTCTGGCGATGCTGTCGTTTGAGCCGATGAGCCCGATCGCCACCGTCCAGGAAGTGTTTCTCTACGTGCGGCCGGGCCGGCAATACAAGCCCGAGGGCCTGGAAATCTACAAGCACTTCGCTGCCTGGATGCGGATGAACAACGCTGGCCGGTTCCGGTTCTGGGACAGCCCGGGCGCTCCCATGGACGATCTGCGGGCGCTGTTCCCCGACCTGCAAGAGCAGAAGATGTGGTATATCGACGCTTGAGGAGCGTGCATCGTGGAGTTTGCTCAAGAGCGGCTGGCTGACGCCCTGGACGAGATCAAGCCGCTGCTGCAAGAGCACTGGCAGGAGATCGCCCGCAATCGCGATTTCATCGCGCTAAGCCCGGACTACGCCGCCTATCTGCATCTCGACGCTGCGGGCCTGTTGCGGCTCTACACCGCGCGGCGTGAAGGGGCGCTGGCCGGCTACTCCATTTATTTCGTTCGGCCGCATCTCCACTACGCGAACAACATCTGGGCTGTGTCAGATATCATCTACCTGGCGCCGGCTGCTCGCCGGGGCACATGCGGCGTCCGACTGCAGGCGTTTGCCGAGGCGCAGTTGACGGCGGAGGGCGTTCACGTGATGCACACGACCAGCAAGTTGGAACATCCGGCGCTTGCTCGGGTGATGGGATACCTCGGCCACAAGCCGATCGAGGTTGGTCACGCCAAAGTTCTGAACAGGGGGCCGTGACGTGGGGATCAGCGCCATTGTGGCTACCATCGCTGACACGGTTGCCGCCGGGGCGAGCGCTCTGGGAGCGGGCGCGGCAACAGCCGGTATCGTTGGTGACGTTGGCGCAGGCGCGCTGATCGGCGGCGGTCTTGGCGCAGGCGAAGCGGCGATTGCGGGTGGCGATCCGGCCAAAGGCGCTTTGGGCGGGGCAATCACGGGGGGCGTGCTTGGCGGCGCAGGCGGCGCGCTGTCCAGCGCTCTCGGCGGCGGCGTCGTGGGCGGCATCGGCGAAGCGGCGCTGGGCGCAGGCGCCGGGGCGCTGGGGTCTGCGATCACCGGTACCAATATCGGCCAGGGTGCGATCGGCGGGGCCATCTCAGGCGGCCTGGCCGCAGCGACCGCCCCGACCGGCGGCGCGTCGGCCGCGTCCACAGCTCCGGTGGCGGGAGGCACGGGCGCGGCGTCGAGTGCGTTGCCGGCGGATCTCACCGCGGGCGTGCCTGCGACCGCGACTGATCTTGCCGCAACGGCACCGACGCCCGACCCGATCGCGAGTCTGACGGCACCGGCCAACACGGCGGCCACGCTGGGAGCGAGCGCGGGCACGCCCGCCGGGACAGCCGCCACACTTGGCGCGGGCGTGCCGGAAGGCCCCACCCTTGTGAACAACCCGATCACCGGGCAGAACCTGACGCTGGACCAGACCTTGGCCTACCAGGGGCCGACCACCACCGGTCAGACGTTCGGCGAGCAGCTGGGCGGCACCGCGCCGCAGCCGTCCACGTTGCAGGCCGCGCTCGGCATCACGCCGCAGCCCGCCAACCCTCTGTCGCCTGACGGTGCGAGCGGGGCGGGAGGCGCCGGGGCAAGCGGCGGCAAGAGCAGCCTGATGTCAGATGCCAAATTGGCGGTCGCGGGCCTCGGCCTGGGGCTTTCTGCGTTGAACGGCAACCAACCGGTCAAGGGCCAGGCGCCGCTCACGACGCAAGCCAATCTGCTGGCCACGCAGGGCAACAACCTCATCAACTCGTCGCTTAACAACGCCCTGCCGCCCGCCGCTCAGGCGCAACTCAATCTGGCCGCCGATTCCATGAAGGCGCAGATCAAGTCGCAGTATTCGCAGATGGGCTTGGCCGGGTCCACGATGGAGTCGCAAGCCCTGTCCGGCGTCGATCAACGCGTGGCCTCCCAGGGCTACACGATCATGCAGAACCTGCTGGCCCAGGGCATGAGTATGGAGCAGGCGGCGAACACGGCGTTGACGCAGGTCATGCAGACCAACGCGCAGCAATCGAACGCTCTCGGCAGCGCGGTCGGCAACTTCGCAGGTGCGCTGGCCGGGTCGGCGCTGTAAGGAGAATTCATGTCGGACGTTCTCAGCACTCTCGGCAATTACGCGACCCCCCAGACCGTGCTCGGCGGCCTCGGGCTCGGGCTGGCCGCGGCGCGCGGCAATCAAGCGCCAAAAGGTGAGGCGCAGCTGCAGACGCAGGCGAATTTGCTCGGAACCCAGGGCGCGCAACTGTTGGGCCAGGGCACGATGGGCGCTTTGCCGCCGAGCGCCACGGCGTTGCTCAACCAGCAGCAGAACGCCGCCGACGCCGCAGTGCGGTCGTCTTACTCTCAGATGGGCCTTGGTGGCTCCACCATGGAGTCGCAGTCGCTGCAGTCAAACGCCGATCAGCGGTTGGCCAACAGTTACCAGATGTTGCAAGGCATGATCGCGGACGGCACGAAAATGACTGGCATGAGCGCGCAGATCCTGGGCCAGATCATGCAGACGAACACCCAGGGCGATGACGCCTTTCAGAAGGCCATCGGCTCGTTCGTCGCCAGCCTGGCGGGGGCAGCGTGATGGCCACGATGGATTCCCCCGCGCCCGATGTGGCTACAGCGGACCAGCCGGCCGCGCCGGTCAAAGCGGCTGACACGGCCGCCACCCTGAACGGCGCCAAGACCACGCCGCTTGACAAGACTGTGGCGGCCGTCACGCCGCAGGCGATGATGAAGCAGATGGTCGTCAAGCAGGACGCTCTCGCGGATCAGCGCAAGGCGGACAAAGCGGCGTTCGACAAGACGCATCCCGAGCCGACAGCGCCGCACGTCGATCCGTGGACGAAGAAGCTGCCCGAGGCCAATCCGGTCCAGGCGTTCGGGTCGTGGGCGTCGGTTCTCGGCATTCTCGCGGGCGCGCTGACGCGGCAACCGCTGACGACCGCGCTCAACGCATCGGCGTCGGCGATGAAGGCGATTCGCACGGGCGACATCAAGGCCTACGAGGACGCCAAGCAGTCGTGGGAAGAGAACAGCAAGATCGCCGTGCAGAACGCGCAGTGGGAGATGCAGGCCTACGATCGCGCCTACGACAAGATGAAACAGAATTGGGCCGAGGGGCAGGCGGACCTCAAGACTGCGGCCATGCTGGCTCAGAATATGTATCAGATGCAGCACGGCGACGCGCAACTCGGCATTCAGCAGCACGAGGCGGCGCTTCGCACGTTGCAAGTCGGCCAGGAGATTATGGAGCGAAAATCCGAGTGGATGGCCAATTTGATGCAAGGCCAAGACCTCTACGAGAAGCAGCGCGCGGCCAATCCCTCCATGCCGGCGTGGAAGGATCTGCCGCAGGCGCAGCAGGACGCTTGGGGCGCGCGGGGCGCCGATGCGCGCAAGCTGGAGATGTTCAAGGCCGAGCACACGCCCACGTCTCTCAAACCCGTGGTCGTCAATGGCGAGACGAAATACCTGTCGGACGATCAAATCCAAGCGGTTCAGGCGGCGGGGGCCAAAGTCGAACCGGCCGCCCGAAGCGGGATGAGCGAGACGGCCAGGACTCTTGCGGACGTGTCGGCGGACATCAAGGCTGAACATCCTGATTGGACGCCGGGCCGAATTGACCTGGAAGCCAAGTCACGGATCGCGGACACCTCCAGCCGCGGTGTGCAGGCGATGGTGCTTCGTGAAGCCCGGCGAAATCCGGCCAACGATAAAAAGTCTGATTCTCAAATCTTGGCTGAGTCAGCAACAACGATCAAAGCCTACAAGGATTTCGGCACCGGGCTGCAGGGAAATACCGTCAGCAGTTTCGGCACGGCGCTGTCCCATCTCGACGTGGCCAAGGATTTGGCCGAAGCGCTCAAGAACGGCGACACGCGCGCCGTCAACGCCGCGAAGAACCGGTGGGAGCAGGCGTTTGGCGGCTCGGCGCCGACCAACCTTGCTGCCGCAAGCCGCATCGTGGCCGACGAAGTTGTGAGGGCCGTGACCAGGTCCTCCGGCGCTTTGGCAGATCGACAGGACGCCGCCTCAATTATCAACGCGGCCAATTCGTTGGGTCAGAATTTGGGCGGCATCGAAGTGCTGCAACGGCTGATGGTCGGTCAGCTTGAAAGCCTGGAGCGGCAATACGAACGCACCACCGGCTTGCAGAATTTCCGAGATCCTGAGACGAACATGTTGTCGCCCGAAGCGGCATCTCTTCTCAATCGAATGTCGCCAAAATCCGCGCCGAAGTCTGCGTCAACGCCGGCCGCGGCGGCAGTTCCGGCCGGCGTGTCTGTGAGCGGTTGGTGATGGCGGACATCACGCTTTCCTTTGATGACGGCTCCAAGCACGTCTACCAGAACGCTCCAGACGCGCTTTCGCCGGCCGATGTCTACGCTCGCGCGCAAAAGGACTTTCCCGACCGCGCCGTGAAAGCGATTGCGCGCGGCGCCCCTCCTCTGACTGCGGCACCCGCCCCGCCTGCCGTCCCCGCCGCACCGACCGCTGCGCTCGCGCCAGGCGATCCCGGCTTCAACCCGGTCACGGCGATTGCCGCATCCGAACAGCGCCAACGGGCGCAGCAGCAAGCTCCAGTCGAACAGGCCGCGGCCTATGACAACCCCGAGTTTCCCGGCGCCGCACAATTTGGCGCAGCGGTGCGGCCGTATCTGCCGTCCACGAAAGAAATCGCGGGCAGCACGCTCGAAGCGGCTCAGGCTTTCCCGCCGGATGCCGCCGCGATGGAAGCCGCTGCCGCTCTGGGGGCCGGCGCCATCAAAGGCGTCAAGGCATTGCCTGGCGCGGCCGCATCGGTCGTCAGCGCCCTGAAAGGGGCGGGCGATGCGGCGATCCCAGCTGTCGAGCGCGTCGCCGATACCATCGCGCAAGGGGCGTCCTATCTCGGCAACAAACTGGCGCAGCCGTTCCGCGTGGTTTCGGGCACCAGCGCCAAGGAGTCGTTGAACAAACTGGCGGACTCCATTCGCAGCGGCAAGTTCTCTGAGGATCTGTTGAAGCCTTCGACGGAGGCCACTGAGGCGCGCATCCGGCTGCTGCAACAGCACGGCGAGATCACGCAGGCGCAAGCGGAGCAGGCGGTGCAGCAGCTCACGGCCAGTTCTCATGGCGCGGCGGCAGCAGAGCGCCAGGTCGCGGACACGGCGGCCTACGCGGCCGGCCAAGTGCGCAAAACGCTGGAGTCCGCGCCGTCCACGCCTGAGATCGGCGCAGAGATGCTCGGCAACATCAAGCGCTGGTATGACGGCGTGCGCGGCAGCCGGGCATCGGTTGCGGAAGCGGCCTACGGCGATGCCACCGATGCCATGCAGGCCCGTCACGCGGCGGGCGACGTGTGGCAGCAATCACCGTCCGGCCAACAGTTCCTTTCGTCGCTGCGCGACAAGCTGAGTCTTGAGGGCGGCACCAAGGTTTCTGAGGAAGAGCGGTCTCTGCTGACCAAACAGCTGCTGCCGAATTTGGAGGGGCGGCGCGTGCCGGCGCAGGGCGAGCAGTTGCGCTCGACAGAAGAGGGCCCGGAAGTTGTGCCGGCGCAAGAGGGCGAGATCGCCTATTCGCAGCCGAACGTGCTCCGCGAGACGCTGCGGAAGCTCCGCGACGCCGCGAGCGGCCGCCCGGAGGAAGGCTATGCGGCGATCGGCCAGCAGCGCGCCGGCCAGTTGGCGAACGATCTTGCCGCCTCGATCGCGGAATGGGAGCCGTCCTTGGCGCAGGCCGACGCCAAATACCGGCAGATGTCCGAATTGCTGGAGCCAGCCAAAACGGCGCTCGGCACCAAGGCCCTCAAGGGCGAGAAGTTCGATGTCGAAACGCCTGCGGCCGATCCGGCCTCGTTGCCGGGCCTTTTCTTCAAGACGCCCAAGACCGTCCAGCAACTTGTGGCCTTGAATGGCGGCGATGTGGCGTCAGTTGAACAGACGGCCGCCAACTACGCGTTCAGCCAGCTTGCCAAGGCGAAGGACGCCGCAGCCGCCCGAGCGTGGGCGGCGAAAAACGCGGACTGGCTCAAAACCCTCCCGAACGCCGAGCGCCGCGTCGAGGCCCAGGTGGCGCAGCTGGAGAAGGCCGAGGCTGACATCTCCCAGGTGACGGAACAGCGCGGGCTGCGTGAGAAAGACGTGGCGGAACGTCGGAAGGCCATCACGGAAACGGCGCGGCAGGCTCAGGACCGAATTGCGTCCGAGGCCAAACTCGTGGCCAGCGCGCAACAGCAGTTGCGGGAGCCTTTTGATCTGCTGGAGGCGCAGATCGCCAACGGCGCTTTGCCCAAACAGCGTCTTGCTTCGGCAGTTCGCAACATAATTTTGGAAAAAAGTCAGGAGCTTCCGGCCGACGTAGTCCAAGCGTGGGCGAAAAAACTGGACGAGATCGACCGGCTGCAAAGCCGGGACGCGCAGTATTTGGCTATCCAACGATGGACCAAGCGGGCAGCGATGACCGCGGCCGGCCTCGGCGGGCTGCACGAGGTCGGCCGCGAGATCGGAGCCATCAAATGAGCGCTGATCCGGTCGGAGAAGGCCTGGCCACGCTGGCGAAATCCATTCTGGACGAGGCACAGGGCAAGGATGTAGGGTTGGACCTGCGGTTGGACGCCTTCAAGGCCGTCACGGCCTATTACGTCGGGGTGAAGAAAGTGAAGGCCGCCCCTGACGACTCGGACGACGAAGGAGCACCGAATTTTGACAGGTTCCGCCAACGGATCGCGTCTTCGTCAAGTGGGGGTTGACCGCGAGGTTCCCGATCCCGTCACCGACGTATCGACCGCCCCCGCGCAGCGCGTCAACGACGCCGCACTGTCTCTGTTGCTGACGGCGCTCAAAGCGCTGAGTCAACGGACGGTTGTAGCGCTCGGCCAGTTGACCGGCGTCGTCGCTCTCTTCTCGGTGTGGTGGCTGTTCAACAACGCGCTCCCCGCCGATCCGTCCGCTCACCAGCTCGTGGGTCTCGGGCTGTATGGTGCGCTGGCGCTTGCCGTCCTTTGGGTGAGGCGCTGATGCCCTGGAAGCCGCCTGATGCCAAACGCAAGACCGCCGCTGCGTCTACGCCCAAAGCGAAGCGGCAATGGGCGCACGTGGCGAACGCGGCCCTCGGTCGAGGCGCGTCCGAAGGATCTGCCGTCAAGCAGGCCAACGCCGTCGTCAAACGCAGGAGCAAGTCATGAAGAAGCCGACGAAGAAGACGCCCGACGTGGTGATCGCTATCCCTGCAGGTAGGCCCCCGGCCGGCAAGAGCGCGACCGGTAAGCCTCCTGCCGGTAAGAGCATGAGCAAGACTGCGGCCAGCAAGCCGGCGAAGAAGAAGCCCGCCACCAAGGCCTACTGAGGAGCGCCCGCCGTGACCGTCCAGCAGGGTGGCATCGTCACCCCCGGCCATGTTTCGATCTGGGCGACGGATGGCGTCATCCAAGACGGCGGAACTGCGACCGAACCGGCGGTCAACAGCCTCGGGCTCTACGGCAATGGCGGGACTCCGCTGGCCATCACAAACAGCGCGACCCCCTGGCCGTTCGCCGGAACCTACACCACGCTGGGTCTGGGCGTGTCATCGAACGCGGCCTACCTCAACGTCTACGGCACGCCAGGGTTGCCGCTGCAATTCCTCGTCAACAGCATCCTCCAGATGCAGGTGTCCGCTACGGGTGTGACGATCCCGACGTTGGTGCTGACGACGCCGCTGACGCCGGCCAACGGCGGCACGGGCGTTTCAACCATTCCCGCCAACGGTCAACTGCTGATCGGCAATGGGTCGGGATACACGGTCGCCAATTTGACCGCGGGCCTCAACGTCGGCATCTCCAACACGGCCGGCGGCATTACGATCAGCAGCAGTGTCGGGCCGACTGGCGTGTTGCCGGTCACCAACGGCGGCACGGGCGTGACCACGTCCACCGGCTCGGGCAGCGTCGTGCTGTCCACTTCCTTCACCACCCACGGGACGATCACGTTCGCGCCATGAGCATTCTGCAGACAGGCTCCGTTTCGCCCGGCCACCTCGCCGCCTGGACGACCTCGGGCGTCCTGCAAGACGCGGGCACGTCGGTCACGCCGGGTGTCACCAGCCTGGGTCTGTTTGCCAATGGCGGCACGCCGTTCGCGATCTCCAATGTCACCACGGCGGGGGCGCCGGTCGGCCAGTATAGCCAGCTTGGCCTGGGCATTTCCAAAAACGCGGCCTACCTGTCGGTCCAGAGCTTCAACGGCGCCTCGCCGCTGCCGTTCAACTTCATCGTCAACGGCATCACGGCCTTCACGATCGCCGCCAACGGCAACGTCACGCTGCCTGGCGCGCTGGCGGTCGGCAGCGGCGGCACGGGGCTCACGGCCACGCCCACTAACGGCCAACTGCTGATCGGCAACGGCACCGGCTATTCGCTCTCGACGCTGACGGCGGGGTCGAACATCACGATCGCCAACGGCGCAGGCGGCATCACCATCTCGGCGACGGGCGGCGGCACCGGGTCCGGCACCGTGAACGCCGGGACGACCAATCAGCTTGCCTACTACGCCGCGACCGGCACGACGGTGAACGGCCTGACACTCGGCAACGGGCTGTCGATCACCGGATCGACGCTGAACGCCGCGGGCACAGTCAGCAGCGTGCAGGTCAGCGGCGGCACGACCGGGCTGACGGCCAGCGGCGGCCCCATCACCTCGTCGGGCACGATCACGCTGGCAGGGACGCTGGCAATCGGCAATGGCGGTACCGGGCTGACAGCGCTCGGGACCGGCGTGCAGTCCGCGCTCGGCAGCACCGCGACTGGCAGTGGCGGCATCGTGCTGGCTACGTCACCTACGCTCACAACGCCTAACCTCGGCACGCCCTCGGCGCTGACGCTCACGAACGCCACTGGACTGCCGCTCACGACGGGCGTGACCGGGACGCTCGGTTCGGCTAATGGGGGCACCGGGCTGACAGCGCTCGGGACCGGCGTGCAGTCCGCCCTCGGCAGCACCGTGACTGGCAGTGGCGGCATCGTGCTGGCCACCTCGCCAACGCTCACAACGCCCAGCCTTGGCACGCCGTCAGCGCTGACGCTCACGAACGCCACTGGACTGCCGCTCACGACGGGCGTGACCGGGACGCTCGGCACGACCAACGGCGGCACCGGGCTGACAGCGCTCGGGACCGGCGTGCAGTCCGCGCTCGGCAGCACCGCGACTGGCAGTGGCGGCATTGTCTTAGCTAACGCTCCGACTATTGCAACCACTTCAACTTCTTCTACGGCGCTAACTGTATCCGGCGCTACGTCAAGTCAAACTTCGCCTTCGCTGGTTGTGAATGCTAACGGCGCTACCGCTGCTCAAATCAATAGCGACGGCACTGCGGTCTTTACAACTAATTCAACCGGTCCTGGCACTGGAATTGCTTTTCAAGTTTTCGGGAATAATGTTTCTGCACTGTTTGCCGCAAGTTTGGGCCTTGCAACAAAGTTTGCAGTTGACGCATCAGGAAACGTCCTTCTTGCTAACTGGCAAGGGCAGGTAATTTCTCCTACTTATGGTGGAACCGGTCACAATAATGGCAGCTACACTATTACGCTCGGCGGCAGTATTTCTACAACTAATCAATTTTCTACTACTGGCGGCTATTCTGTAACTTTAAACACTACAGCAAACAGCAACGTAACGCTCCCAACGAGCGGCTATGTGCTTACGTCGTCTTTGCAGCCTAACAGCAACCCTGTTACCGGAACGCCCAGCAGTTCAACGTTTCTTCGTGGTGACGGAACATGGGCGTCTCCCAGCGGCGGCGGCAACGTCAGCGGCCCAGGATCTTCGACCAGCGGTTACGTGCCAACATGGAACGGCACGACAGGCACTTTGCTGGCGACGGGTCTTGCCGCGCCGTCCAGCGGCACGCTGATTTCGTCGGCCACGGCGTTGTCGGGCGCAGTGACGGGCACGCCCAGCGGCACGACGTTCCTGCGCGGCGATGGCACCTGGGCCACGCCATCCGGCACCGGGACAGTCACGAGCGTCGGGCAGACGTTTACGGGCGGTCTGATCTCCGTCTCGGGGTCGCCTATCACCAGCAGCGGCACGCTTGCTTTGACGGTTGCGGGCACGTCTGGCGGCATTCCGTATTTCAGCAGCGCGTCCACGTGGGCATCTTCGGGCGCCCTCACGCAATACGGCGTGGTCTACGGCGGCGGCGCAGGTAATGCGCCCGGCGTGACTGCTGTCGGCACGTCGGGCCAGCCGCTTCTCAGCGTCGGCGGCAGCACGGCGCCGCAGTTCGGGACGCTGAACCTGGCGTCGAGCACGAACGTCACCGGGCAGTTGGCGCCGGCCAACGGCGGCACAGGCGTGACCACTACGTCGGCGATCCCTTCGACCGCCACCAGCAGCACGACCGCTCGCACGTTGGCTGCCAGGGCGGCTGACCACATCAACGTGTTGGATTGGGGCCTGGACCCCACGGGGACCAGCGACAACTCGACGCTGTTCTCGTCCATGGTGACGGCCACGCAGGGCGCGGGCTTCGGGACATACTATTTCCCCGCGGGCACCTACAAGTTCAACACGTCCGGCGTCGCAATCCCCAATGGCTTTGCGGTGCAGTTTGATTCCGGCGCAAAGCTGACCGGCACGGGGTCTTTGGGCGCGATCTCGGACGGATCGGTTCTGGGCCAAGGGTCAGCGCCAACAGCAGGCACATCGGCCCAAGTCATTGCGACATCTAACTCGGCTAACACCAACGCTTTCGGCGCAGTGAGTCAATTGGTTGTAGCGTCGCAGTCGGGCACGGCCAACTACGAGAAGGCAGCGGGCTATGACAATGCTCTCTGCTACGACGCCAGCACGTATACGACTGGCACGCTCTACGACACCGCTACGGTGGCCAAGGACGTTGTTGGTCGCCAGATGAGCGGCACGGGTGCCGTCGTCAACGCCCGTGTGTGGGGCGCGGTGGCAGGCGCTACGGGCAACGTTGACGGTGCGCTGACCGGCATCGAAATTGATATGTCGTCTCCGGTCAACCAGTCGCAATACGCTCGATACAACTCCAAGACCGGCCTCAATGTGGTGTCTCTGGGCGCCGCTCGTGGCACAACGGGCGTCATCGTCAATTCCAGCAACGGCACCACCAACGGTTGGTATGACGCATATGCGACCTATTCGGGCGTCATCGTTCGGTATGCCTATGTCCTGATCGACAGCACCAGCACGTCGCAGCCTTACAATACGCTCTGGAATGTTGACAACGCGGGCAACACGACTGCGGTAAGCTCCACCACAACCAAAGCCATCGGCACTGCAGCGAACACGGGTGCGTTCTCGTATGGAACGATGACCTATAGCGACGTGAACAATCTGGTTGCGTTGAACTATAGCGCCAACAGCTACGGCCAAGTCATTATACAGAACAGCAACAGTGGCACGGTCGCCTCTGCCGACGTTGTGGTGTCCAACAACCTTGGGACCAGCAGCACCTATTACGGCAACTTCGGTATCAACGGGAGCAACTTCTCCGGGTCTGGTGCATTCAACGGCGCGAACAACACCTATGTGACCGCAACCTCGGGCGATCTGGCGCTTGGCACCACGACGAGCAATGCCATTCACTTTGTCGTCAATTCCGGCGCAACGGATGCAGTCACGATCTCGTCCGCCGGTAAAATGAGCGTGAACTCCACGGTTGGCACAATTGCCAACCTTAACGGGTCTATTCAGCTTATTTTTGACAATGGCGCGATTGTTGCAAACGGCACCTACATCATGCTGTATAAAGCGCCTGTTGCGTTCACGATCAATTCGCTTGATAGCGTGAGCACAACCGGCACGTTTACGGCGGCGATCCAGATCGCTGGCACCAACGTGACGGGCCTATCTGCGGTGAGCGTCACGTCCTCTGCCACGAACACGGTCGCCACGGGTGCCAACAGCGTCGCCGCCGGTCAGCAGATCACAGTTGTGATCACGTCCGCTTCTGGGTCGCCTACCAACTCTGTCCTCAACCTTGAAATCACGAGTGCATGATATGCCGGACTACGTAGGGCTTAAAGCCGCTGCTGCCGAACGCCAGGCGTCCAACCCTGGGTGGACGGATGCTCAGATTCTGGCGGACATCAATGCGGCCACAGTGACGCAGCCCAATCTGGACACGGGCATCCATGACGCCTTCAACCTGTTGCTGGCGTATGGCGCATGGCCTGCGGTAGCGCGGGCGGCGGAAGCAGCCAAGACCACGGCGAGTGCTTCCGGGGACGTATGCCTCAATTTGCAATACCTCGTGGCTGGGGCCAACGGCGGCGGCCTCACGGTGATCCAGACCAGTGACGCGACCAAGGCGGGCATTTTTGATGCAGGATTGGCAGAACTTGTAACGGCGAATCTCGTCCCGCAAGCGGCAGCAACAGCCATCACTGCGCTCAGGACGCCTTCAACACTCACTTTGAAAGCGCAGCTTGGCTGGCCAAATGGCGTGAATGAAGAAGACCTGACGGCTGCGAGGAACGTGTAATGACTGCTATTTTGAAACTTGCTCCCGGCACGCTTAATTCCGGGTCTTACCTCAACCTCTCCTCCTACTTCACGGTGGCGTCGTTCAACAGCCTAGCATCAGGGTCCGGCGTTTTGTCCACCGCGTTCGACAACAGTTCCAACGACGATCTCTATTTTGAGTTCTCGTTCACTTGTTTGAATGGCAGCACGGCGCTGACGGGATCGCCTTATTGGACGCTGTATTGGCTTCCGCTGAACGGCGACGGCAGCACCTACGGTGACGGTCTGGCCTACGGGTCGGGCAGCGCTTCATCTACCGTGCCGTCATCGGGCTACTACATGCGCAACATGACGCTGGGCCTGACCGCCGCGAGCACGGCCATGGTCGGCACGACGGCGTGGTTTATGCTGCCGCGTGGGTCAGGTAAGTTCTTCTTGGCGAACAACTCGGGTCAGACCACCAATTCCTCGGCTGCGTTCGCGTCCTATCTCCGCGCCACCAACCTCAACCTCAACGGCTAAGGCTGACGCGCCATGGCCTACATCCGCCGCTACGACCGTCATCCGCTGCTGCTGCCGCCCAACATGGTGCCCAGCGCGTGGGATGACGTGGAGATTGATTGGGGGCATCCGCTTCTGATTGGAGTTGATTTTTTCACCAATTCAATCCCGGATTTGAAATTTAATTACGATTTAGTTAAATATACGCCCGCAAGTTTTACTTC
>Ga0208620_1000016_pt1 | contig 30088 bp, 25 predicted proteins | sample CryBogCBH24Jun08_FD_184593 | JGI IMG/M metagenome (GOLD analysis project Ga0208620, IMG submission 184593) | Freshwater microbial communities from Crystal Bog, Wisconsin, USA - CBH24Jun08 (SPAdes) | ecosystem: Environmental > Aquatic > Freshwater > Lake | place: Crystal Bog, Wisconsin, USA... | reverse complement strand
TTGAAGATCTCTAATGCAATAATCCTTGATGGATCAGTTTCTTTCTTTCTATCTTCTTCTAACACCTTATTGATAAATTCTTTGTTATCCATTTTGAGTTCCTAATCTCATGTTTTCTGCATCAATGATGTCTTGCACTATGGCACTCTTCGTAGATTGTGGATGGTATTGCACACCAAATACTCTACGCTGCATAAACTCTTTCTGTTCTTCATCAATGTACTCACGATGAACATTTACTTGTTTTTGCAAATTACTAATCAAAGTAATACCAATATCGTTAAAGGTGTTCTCTTTGCCATGTTCTTTCTTCAGTAAATTAAACGCTTGGACAATAGAAAATCCTTCAATGTTTTTGTATTTCTTATCCACATATTTAATAGATCGTTCAACATCTTTGACACGCACCATCGTAGGATCAAGTGACATAATCAAATACAATAAACGCAGAATAATCCATTCTTCTTTCTTAATCTTGCTCATTGGGTGTGGTTTGATATTCATTTGACCTCCAACTCTTTGATGCGATCTGATAAAACAACGCCCAAGTCTTTACCTTTGATAGCAATCATCTGGGCTTCCTCACAGTCATAAATAACTTTGGCTGCATCATTAATGCCTTTGTTATATCCTGTTCTAAATACATCCGTTCCATCTATTAGCATACCAATGGCATCACGAATTAATGCAGAAGCTTGACGATCTTTTGCAAACTCTTTTAACTTAGTATGATGTTCAATGGGAAGGTAAACAGAGTACGGTACTAATTTTTTTGTGTCCATGCTTGGTACTCTCTATAAAGTTTATCTAACAATATCTGTGCTTCTCGATTAGTCTTTAACTCTGACCTTGACTGAATGTTTAAGTAATTACGAATATACTCAACAGCTTCTTCACCATCTTCGTCAAAAATTTGCTCTTCTGCATACAGATACTTCCAAAATTTAGGATCTCGCCCAAGTAAGCCAGCAATCCGTATTGCACGATCACCAGCAAACTCTTCAGCTTTATCCATTGGTTGCTCATTACCATCTAGTCTGACTAGGACACATTGATACCTTGCTCCAACATAGTCACGCATCAAGTCTTCAGGTATCTCGTCAGGATGCATAGACAATGTTAAAACGTAGCCAGTCTTATCTTGCTTGAGAGCAACTTTAACGGCTTCGAATTGTAAGGTCTTCAATTCTATCCTCCAAGTATTTAATAATCTTGTCTTTGTCTTGAATCTTTTCCCAACGATCCACACAAATCTTGGCAAGGTCTTCGTTCTCCAAACGCAATACTTGCATTTGATTCTCTTGTTTCTTAGCCAGTTCTTCCCAATCAACTTTTTTTTCTTCAATCATCATTTTTTCAATTGCTTGATTAAATGTTTCAAAATTGATATTTTTTCTTGGTTTACCTCTACGTTTTTCAGTCATGATTACTCCCAAGGATTACTTGCTGGTTTTTCATATGGCTCAGATAATGTCATTGACAAATACTTAAGCCCTTTTGAAGATTCCTTTTTCCATGCAGCTAAAGAAATCTTCACTAAATTTCCTTTTGATTTATCCATCATCTCAATAAGGAACGTCTTATCTAAATACACATCACCTTTCATGTCAGGATGACTATCTGATTTCTTGGTGTTAGGAAACAGACTGCCTGTCTGTGGTTTATTTTCATATGCCATTACTTCTTCTCCTTCAGCTTCTCTCTGGTTAACGTAAATTTACCCATCATTCCTGCAAAGAACTCTGGATTCTTAGCTTTGACCGTATCAAACAGAACTTTGTTCTTTCTAAATATGGCCATCACATCTGCTTCCTTCTCACATACATCTAACAACATATGAGAAGACTGTTGAACTAACTCTAACCACTCCTGGGCATCGCCCTCTGGTGGTGGATCAACAATGATTTGAAACTCACCTTTATCGCCCTCAATCTTGCTGACCATCTTAGGCTCTGTCTTTGGTGGCTCAATCTTCTTGGGGGGTTCTTTAGGTTCTTCTTTCTTAACTGGTTCAACTGCACCAGTAGTCGCATCAAGGGCATCATGCTCAGATATAGCCATTGCAGATACATACAAATAACGTCTTTGATATGTCTCTACTGCTCCAATATTCTGCACCTCATGACAGCCCTTTAACTGGGCAGAACCCATCGGTGAAGTAAACAATGTAAACGATCCATCTTCTGTATCAAAGATATTCATATAAGCCATATCTTTGTCAAAGTAAATAACATCACAAAGTCCGACCTCTTCAAAGATTGCCTGAACATAGGGCAAGAAATCGCCAAGCTCAAAATAGTTATATCCTGCAAACTTGTTATGACCTGACTTCTTCAGCTCTAACTTACGAAGCATATTCCTAGCTTTAATTAATTTTGGATAAACACTCATTCTTTTTCCTTCATGTAAGTTTGATATTGATTGCACCATGTCGATACTGGGCAATATGATTCACAGCGAGTTCTTTCGCCTTTACGCTCTACGATTTCATACTTATCCCCTAACTCAGTACAAGCAGCAATTGCTTGCTCTGCCGTTTCATATAGAGAATGAGCACGTTTACCACCAATCTTTGTGACTGCCCATACTGCTGACTTTTCCCACATCTCTTCAGGTGTGCAGTCAGGTAGATTGCCATCTGTTTCCATTGCAAAGTCACAAGCACTATGTAAACCAATCCTTGCCCTGATAAACTCTTCACGCTCTTCCATTGGCCATAGAACCACAGGAATATCTTTGATGGGTGCCTCTGGGTATCCAACCTTTTGCTCTGCCTCTCTTGCTTTCCAGTCACGCAGAATAGCCGTAATACCAAGATCAACCACAGGTATCTTCTTGACCTTCTCAACTAACCAGGCGTAACAGTTCAACTGATACTCCCAGTCAATCTTTTCATTCATGACCGACCAAACTCCTGTAGTCTTATAGTCACGAATGCTGATGCCTCGATTGCTAATAATCTGCAAATCAATCGCTCCTGAGATATTCCATCCTTCAATTTCTGAATGGATACGCTGCTCGATAATGTGATTCTCAGCCTTGCCATCCTCAAGAATCGAATGCATCGCTTTACCAAAGAGTGGCCAAATCATCTCAGACACATCCTGTTCAATCTGATTATCGTATTTCTTGGTCATGGCAACAACCTTTGGACTGTTAATTAACTGTGTTACTGACAGATGAGCCTTACCTTTAGTGTAAGGATCACGCTTGAGAACATTAACAAAGGTCTCAGGAAGATTAAATTTATTCGTGATCTTCATGAATAACCTCATCAAGCTTTAAGTTAAATGTCTTTATCTGTTCTTCAGTCAATGGTTTGATACCTAACTCTTCATCCATTGCTTTGAAAACAGCCCTGAGTATTTCATTTTGTACTGGTGTAAATTCCATATCTTCTCCTAGCGAAAGATAAATTTATAAAACACAATGCCAAGCAAAATAACAACAGCAAGCTTGTAAACTAAATCATCAAGCTTCTCTTGTCTTCTTGCTTTAGGGCAAATGAGCATGGTTTGTAAAAACAACATATCTGGATCATCGATAGGCATTCTGATACCGTTTTCTTGGTAACGTGAGCCAATCTTTAAACCAGTCTTCGTGGTATAAGGGATATTCATTTTGATTTTCCTAGCAGTTAATCAGACTATAGTTTGCATGATATAATTTATCATGTCAATAGATTGTACCCATTTAATTACATCTACTATGAAAATAATTTATTTACCCTGGCCACCAAAAGAATTATCTCCAAACGCTAACCTTCATTGGGCTAAGAAAGCAAAACATAAGAAAGCGTATAGGCATACTTGCTGGGTGTTAACGCTGGAATCAAAGGTTAGGGTAAATACTGAGGGAAGAATCCCCATTACGGTGACGTTCTATCCGCCTGATAAACGCCATAGAGACGCAGACAATATGGTAGCCAGCATTAAAGCTGGACTCGATGGTGTAGCTGATGGATTAAAGATTAATGATCGACAGTTCTTGCCTACCTTTGTATTCTCGGAAGAAGTCAAAGGTATGGTTACAATCCAGCTAACTTTCTAAACTCAATTGTTTTATCAAGAATAATCTGTTTTGTTTTTTGCAATTCAGTCATTCTGACTTTTTTCTGTTCTTTAGTCATTTGAGATTCAGGCAAATCAGCCGTTCTTTGAATTTCTTTATTGATTGCTGCTAAAGACTTACCAGCACTTTCTGTAAATCCATAGGCTTTAATTAATCCTTCATGAGCTTTTTGCCAGCTCTGAGCCTCTTCAGTATGCTGGTCTTGATATAACTTAACCATTGTGCCACGAGCCATTTCAGCCCTAGATTTAAGGTCATAAAATAGCTCTTCATTACCTTTTGGAATTTCAGGTGCAATAAAGTCTCCATACAATGGATTCTTACGATCATCTTGCGTAGGATGATTGCCAGATAACATATTAGATAAATACATGGCAACAGCTGATACAGAACCTCCTAAACCACGCATGACATGATCTGCTTCCATTGGGTTTAACATTCTTTGTTCTGGATCTAATGGATTCTGAGTAGCTCTGCTAATGTATTTACCCAGTTCAGATGTATTGGCATTGAACTGTTGGAATGATGCCAAGTTCTTCATACTGTCTGGAGTTACTTTACCACCAGTATAGAAGTTATGGTTCAATATAATTTCAGTAGGTGCTCTGAACGCTGTTGGTACTGGACCAGAAGTCAAAGGTCCTAGCATAGAATCAACAAATCCTTTTAACATGGCTGAACGAAATCTTGTGCCATCAATCTTATCTTTAAATGATTCATTGATATATTTGTTATGTAACATCTCAATCATGCCTTTGACCAGGAATGAGGCTGAAGTATTAATTGGAATGTAATAAGTTTGATCAAAGCCAGTCTTGCCTTTAGGAAGAATAATGTTACGCATACGAGTACGGTCATCTGTCTTTTGATACTCATCATCATCACCAGCCCAAGATGTATAAAGCAATGTCATACCAGCCATCATTGCTACAGCCGTTCCTAATCGAATTAAAGCTTGTTGACGATCAAGACCACGCAAACCACCATTAGGATTAAGCATTAACGCTTGAGTTAATACATCGATCTGTTGGGCATAAGCATTCATAAACATAATGGTACGATTTAACCATTGCATTGTCATACCAGCACCATGTTTTTCAAAGTCAATAACATTGGTCGCAGCAAGAATCGCAGCTCGTACATCACCACCAGTCTCCGCCATTACTCGGTTATAAGCCGCTGCACGTTGTGAATAGTCAGAAGCATCAGCAATATGGTCAAGTAGTCCAGTTAATTGAGAAAGACGATTATCATTTAACATACCAACTTCTTGAGAGTAACGCCCTTGTTGTGTTCTGGATATGCCAGAAAAACCGCCCACACCAAAATCTTTTAATATATTAATGGTTTCATCGTTGGGATTTAGCCCTTTGGCAAACGATACAAATACATTACCTAACAAAGCAGCAGGGTTTTTAACACCTGTTACCATTGCCGCAGTAAACGCATCTTGGAAAGCTTGTTTAATCTGGAATTTAGGGCTTAAAGTAATAGCTCTTCTTGCAAGGTTTGCAAAGAACGACATAATACCATTAAGTGGAATTTGAACATTCTCAGCACCAATAACGGATTGAGCCACATACATATCAGGAATTCTGACATTAATCTTTTGTCCATTGACCAAGATCTTAACAATACCTTTACTAAAGTCTTCAGCTGGGTATGTTTTAATTTTGCCATTTTCATTACGTTCGGCATACTCTTGGGCAATACGGTTAGCAGCATAGTTTTTAACAACATTACGAGTAGTCATCATGACGTTGTGCGTCATGTTATCAATAATGTCATCAATATCTCGGTTAGTTGCACCTCTTCTAAAGAATGATTCTCTATTGATATTTCTTACACCCTTAGAGGTATATTGCCAAACAGGATTGCGAGCATCTTTTTGCTCATCCATAATACGATTCCAAGGAACATAGTCCTTGATATTACGCAAAGTATTGGCACGTTCTTCACTAATCATACTAGAGAATTCCATCATATTAATCATGTTTTGATTAATAACATTCCAATTCTTACGAATCTCCACTAACTCTGGATGTTTTTCACCCATCTTAATTAAGTCATAAATAGCATCATCACTCAATCTAACTTTTTCTAATGCAATATTAATGTTTTTCAAATCATCTTGAGCTTCATTAATTAATTTAATTAATTTAGCTTGGCGTTTGGCATCAGTTGTTGGATCAGCTTGTTCTGCTAAGTATTCTTCTAAATTGGCTTGTCTATCTACATACTCTTGAATAATACTTTTAGAACGTAATGCTTCAAAGAAACCCTGAATTGCCTTTCTAGCCTCTGATTTACCAACTCGTTTAGCAAATTCTTTTCTTAATTGGAAAATGTTTGCCATTGAATGCTTGTCTTCTTGTGCTCTAAACATTTGCCATTGAGGATCAAATACCAATTTTCCTCTGGCTACAACCCTAGAAGCGATACGAATTGCTCTTAATGCTTGATTGCTTGCAACTGAAGCAATCGCTTGGTTCATGCCATTTTCTAATTCACGATTGTATTTATCTGCATCGGCAGCTGTAAGACCAGCAGTAAAGTCAGTTGTTTTGATTCTAAATCCAAGCAATGCATTATCCAGATTACCAGTCATCTGAACAGCTACGCCTCTTGGTGATTCTTTTAAATTATTTTTTAAATTTTTAATATACTGTGCACCACCTGTAATCCAATCTACAACAGATGGCGATAACTTTTCTGGTGGCTCATTGATGCCGTGTTTATCTGCCAATTCATTAATTTCGTCAGAATCAATGTTTTCTAATATAGATTCTTTAGTGATATCGTTTTTTTGCAAATAGTCGACAAGCATACGTCTGCTATCGCCACGCTCAAGATCTCCCTTAAACAAACGATCAAATGCCACATGCACACCATAACGATTATCAAACCCAAAGACACTCTTTAAGCCCTCAAATAATTTTTGTACGGCTCGTTTAAAGTTTTCCCAACGACCGCCTAACTTCTGCCCAAACAGTTTCTCAGCATTAACCGCCCAGAACTCGGAAGGATTAATGTATTGATACATGTTGTAATTGGGCAAAGCATCTTTTGCTTTTTTATAAGTTTCGTCATTTGGATTACTAATATAATCTAAAACAGCATCAAAATATTTTTGATGTTTTTCGTCTGTGTAATTTTCAATTGCTTTTGCTAAAGATTTAGCCCAGTTATTGATAACTTTCATATACACATCATCTGGCATCATCTGCTCAAGTGAGTGCATAATTTCATGTCTAAATGTACTAGGATTGGATGTGCCTGATGTGTCTTTATATAACGTCACTATTCTTGATAATGGTGCAAAGTTACCTGCTGAACCACGTTCAGTAGGTTTCTTAATACTAAGTTTAAGACCCTCTAAAACATTTGGAAATCTACGGTTAACTTCTTTAATAACAGCCAGCACCTCTGGCTTTAGACCATAGCGTTCATCTTTTGGATAAGCTCTATGCAAATTAACTTCATCAATCGCACGAGCCAAAAATGCATCGGCAGAATCAATTCTTACTCTAGCTGCCTTTTTTTCTATATTAGTAATCGTTCTTTCAGATAAAAGTTCTGTAAGTGCTCTTTGGGTATCAATACCAAAGTTACCCTTTACCATTTGTCTTAAAATTTTGGTAATAGAAGTTTTTACTTTGCGAGCTTGTTCAGAAGCATGTTGTTTATTGGATAAACTTTCTTCTTTAAAAAATCTGTGTTCATCAAGGTTATCTGTAAATGTTCCACGATAATCTTCTTCAGGTTTTTCTTGGCTTGCTTTTTTAGCCTGTTGGCGTTCACGATTAATTTCTGCTTGCGTCTTTGGAGCTTTAATTTCTTCTTCTCTAGTCGCTAATAAGTCTTGCTGTGCACCACTAATCACTTTCTGTTGTTCACGCTCTTCTACAACCTGTCTTTCAACTGGCTTGACTTCCATGCGATCCAAATCATCTTTAGGAACATTGTTTGCTAAGAAGTCATCAACTTTAGCCTGGTTATCAGGCACAACAAACATATGGGATTGATCCATCTTCTCATCGTTGATGGATTGCATAAACTCAGGAGTACCGTTGATACAGCCATGCGAATAACGAGAATCGGCAGCACCAGGAGTGGTCAATGCATTTAATCTAGCCTTACCATCTGACTCTTTGGTATAGACTGTATGCATGACAGCCACATGGAATGCACCTTTATCACCACTTAATGTGTAAATAGTTTTGCCATCGTAGTCACGCAGATTACCTTTTTCAGCGTTGATGGTAAACATTCCTGCTGGAGTCTGTCTATTCTGCATAAACTGAACTTGACCAACATAAGAATCGCCAAATGCTTTACCTAACAATACTTTGCTTGAAGTCTTCAAACTACCATCTGGGTTAAACACATACGCTGTTGCAGTAGGTTTGTCAACAATCGTAAAGTACTTAATGCCACTTTGTGTAGGAGCAATCATCGAGTAAGCATGTTTACCAGCATCTGACATGCCTTCTGCTTCGGCAGGAACTTCAGCTCTGACTTGCTCAATCCTGACCGACCTTTCTTTGGTCGGCATCATGACATAGTTGCCTTCACTCATGTAGGCAGGATTAAAGATAATTGCTACAGATAAAACGCCAGCTTGAATTTTGGCAATGATATCTCGAATTGCACTATCAATAATGCCAATACCTTCGTTTGTGGCACGAATAACATCATCTTTTAATTGAGTAAAGAACTCTCTGGAGTTGCGTTTTGCACCGTAATGTTCTTCTAACTTGACTTGTTCTTGTTCAGATAACTCATCTACAGGACCAGCAAGCAACTTACGATTTGAGATATCCGTAGCTTCGCCTTCAATAATATACTCTTCACCCAGTTTTTCATCGCTCTTAAAACTTGGATATCCGTTATTAATATTAAATGGCAAGAAGTTGGTATCACGCTCTATCATACCCATGAGTAACTGTGTTACTTTTCCATCTGGCGATACCGCTTTCAACATCTTATCTTGAATTCCTATATTGAACTCTGGATATCCCAACTGTCTAAAGGCGTTTGTTAGTTCTTCAATAAACTCTGCATTGAATGTGTAATTCTCTTTACCCATGACCAAAGTAATTGGATAAAAAGTATTGCCAGCATACTTGTGCCCTTTGATAACACCACGAGCATAGTCTCCCAACGCTTCAGCATTAACGCCATGACTTGGTTTTAAATCTTTATACTTTTCTAAGACTTTTTTATAAGGAGCAATTTGAGCCTCAATTACTTTGCCATCTTTATCAACAATCGTTGGCTCAGTAACATTGTTCTTGGTATTAACAATCAATAATCGTTTGCCATCAGTCGAAACTGTTTTATCTGGTTCTAATACAGCACCACGCAAAGCCTCTCTAACTTCTTTTGGATCTACCAATTCATATACAGCCTTTTTAATATTTGGCTCAGTAAATGCTCCAGTAATTTTCTTTTCAATTGGTCTGGCTGGGATGTAAGAACCTTTTTCCAATATCAATTTATCAGCACGAGCCGTTGGGAATTTAGCCGTTGATGCAAATCTAAGGAATATCCTAGCCGCTTCTTTGTAATTTTTCTCTGCTTCTTTTTTAAACTCATTTCCTTTTTTAATCCGTTCAGCACCTTGAAATGATGCAGTTGGCATAGAGAAATTACCAGCCTGGAATCGTTCATATTGATTCCATACTCCTTCATCCATCCAATTTGGTTTTTCTGTAATGGGCTTATCTGTGCCCTCAAACAATTTTTTATTAACTGCTGGTGCTGGAAATACTTGACCAGACTTTGGCTTTTCTTCTTTAAGATTTAATTTTTCAACAGCATTTTCTTTTTGAGCTTCAACATAATCTTCTGATTGTTTTTCAACTTCAGCTTTCTCTTCTTCAAATGCCGTTGGATTTTTAATATATTTGTCTAACTGTTTCCGCTGATCTGGAGTCAACTTGACTTCTTTCATATCCAAACCTTTAAGTTCAGCGTATTTAATTGCATTCTCAAAATCTTGCTCTTCAATAAAGTTCTTAAATGCAGTTTCAGCAGACGATACACTTGCAGCACTTGGTGCTCTTGGAATGCCACCAGCCTTTGGGGCAGCAGCGTTAATAAGTTTTTTCTTAAGATCTTCAAGACGTTCTACATTGTTTGCCACCTTGAACTTACCATCACCAGGAATGTCAATCTTTACAAAACTATCTCGCTCTTTAGTTGATGCATCCCATTCTTTTTCAGTTTGAATCGTAGCTCTTTTGATAGCCTGATCAAATTGATTAGAAATTGCCTGTTTGATTTTTTTGTAATCTACTCTAGATTGAGCTTTTTCAATAGACTTTTCTATGGTCTTTGGAGTAACTGGCTCAACTTTGTTTGGTTCAATATGTTCTTCAGCTGGCTTTTCTTTTTTAATTTCTTCCAATCCAGTTTCGCTACCATTTTCAATGTTTTTGATCCATTGATAATTAGTTGATGGAGCAGATTTAACTGCTTTAACAGCTGCCAACATAGATTTTCTTAAAGCTTCGCCTTTGCCATCATTTGTTGGCCACAAATCTTTTACGCTTAATTCTTGTATGCCAGTTTTTTGAAGTTGATTAGCACCTTTAAATTTTGATTGCTGTTGAATGTATTTCATTAAAAATTCTGTTGCACTCATCTCTTCAGGCTTTATCTGTGCTTTGGATAATCGTTCATTTCCAATTGATCTAAATGCATCAAAATAATTCCTTAATTGTGGAGCAACTTTTTCTGTCCAATACTGGTTGGCCTTGTTTCTATATTCAACAATTTCTTTGGGAAGTTTTTCTTCAGCTGGCTTTTTTTCTATTTTGACTTCTTCTTTTTTGGGTCCTTTAGTTAAAAAATTACGCAAGTTTTTAACGTCTTCTGAATCAGAAAATTGACTAAAAGAACTGCCTTCTGGAATACCAGCATCTTTGGATTCTTGAGTTAAAAATACTTTTGTTCCTTGTAATTTTATTAACCCTGCATCCTGTAATTTTTTAAGGATTGGTAGTACTGATTTTTCATATTCAATACCATTACCGTTATAAACAATCCTTGCCGCTAAATTTAATTCATCATTGGTAAATTCTTGTGGTTTAACCGTTTTTTTAGTTTCTTTATTCTTCTTGCCTTGTGCTTGTATCTTATTGGTTGCAATACGATATTTGTTTTCGGCAATGGTTAATTTTTTTTCATGGTCAGGATCTGGATTAGGTGCATATCCATACTTAGCAAAATCTTCTAAGTATTCTTTAGTAGCGTTGTAATATTTTTCAGCATACTCTTTACTTACGCCATAGTTATCAGCCATTTGCTGAACAACATTATTTTTATCTCTGGCTAAAAAATCATCAAGTTTTTTTTGTGGCGTTAGTGGTTTTTCTGCTTTAGTTGTTTTTTTATTTTCTACAAGTTTATCTACAAACTCGACAGCTTTGGTATCTGACCTACCTTTTTTTTCTTCTTTTTCATTTAAAAACTTAATGTAATCTACTGCTGATTGAGTAGCTTCTTCTTTTGAATTAGATGTAATAGGAGATGATTTTGGTGTCATTCCTGGTCCATAACTGGAGCCAGTTGGTGTTTTATATATAACAGTACTAAGCCACTTGCCAGCCAAAGATTTACCATTAACATCTTTAGGATCTGTATCTGTAATTTCACGCAAGAATATTTGAATACGGCCATCCAAGCCTTCAATCTTCTCTGATTTTGAGTCTTTTTCTAGTTGATAATTGTCACTTTCTTTTTCAACTTCAGGCTCTTCTTCTTCAAACTCTTCAGGCATTTTCATTTCAGCTTCTTCGTCTAGCTGTTTTTTCTTAGCCTCTTGCTCTTTCTTTTTCTTTTCAGCAGCCTCTTTCTTAGCCTGTTGACGTTCTCTGTTAATTTCAGCCTTTGTCTTTGGTGCTTTAGCTTGTTCTTCTTTTCTAGCTTTTTCTTCTGCCGCTCTTTCGGCTATATTTTGTTTAAACATTTCAGTAGGATTTTCATCCTCTGCGTTATGTTTTTTATTTTTTTCTACTTCTTCTTTACTGTAAACAGGAAAAACATTTGTGCCAGATGCACTTGTTTTTAGAAATCCACTTTTCCATGCAGAATCTAGCATGTCTGGATACTTTGCCATAAACTTATCTACATCTACATCGTATCCTTGTCTGCCAGAGACATCATCTACAGCATTTTGCACATCTTTTAAAGAATATTTACCATCATCTGTTTTAGTATTTGTATAGTAAAGGTCCTCGCCCTCATCTGTCGTAGAAACAAATGTATCTTTACCAACGGTAAAAGTTCTAATCAAACCATCTTTTAAAGCTTGATCAAAAAAATCTTGACCATGTTTTTTAATATAATCTTTTGCTTTTCCAGCGCTACGAGCATCAATAACTTTATTGATTATCTCAGGGTTTACCCCTACACCTGTAACATTGTTACTGGTGGGTTCTTCTTTTTTAACTTCAGTTGGCGTTTCTTCTTTAGGAACAACCATCAGTTGATCAGGTGTATATCCTTTTAACTGATCAATGTCTTTAATTAATACAGGATGTTCTTCATCTTGTTCATGGAATCCATAAACTGTATCACCATCGCTGTGAGCTTTTTCGGCTTCCTGTTTTGTTTCAACAGGCTCACCTTTTTCCATAATTTCTTCAAAAGTATGAGGCAAAACTGGCGGAACAGGCGGTTTAATTGAAGGCTCTTCACCTTCTAAATCTGCCTCAGTAACCAAAGGAACTGGAGGGGTTGAAGGCCCAATAGTAACCGTGCCTTTTGGCTCTGGCTTAACAACTGGAGCTTCTTGATTTTGAATTTGCTGTAAGCGTTTACCCTGATAAGTAGACATCGCTTCACCAGGAGCACCAAATACTTCACCAAGAGCTTCTTCCATAATGGCTCTAGGATTAACTGGTTGATTACTTAAATAAGAACCAAATCCTTCTCCAGCCGCACCTAAAGCAGCTTGTTTAGGTATTTCCTTGCCAATGTCTTTGGCGGTTTCTTTTAATGCTTGTCTTGTGCCACCAAATATTTTTTCAGCAACTTTTCCAGCTGAATTTAAAGAAACAGCATCAAGCAATCCAATAATTCCTGATTTAACGGCAGCTTTGTCATTAGCTTGCTCATGAGTAAAACCTTGTTCTCTTAAATCAACATACTCATTACCATATTCCATGAACGCAGATGAAGCACCGCCAGCTACCATTGCACCAGTTATTCCTGCTGATGCTCCAACTTTAGATGCTACAGCCATAGCAATAGATTGTGGCAAACTACTTAAACCTACGTTAGCAATATATTCTGGTAAATCCGTAAAATTACTTAATAGTTCTGAACCAATCTTTTTAGTTTGTTCCCATGCGCTGGCATCTTTAAAATCTTTTGTCTGCTCTAATGCGGTAATCTTTTTAGACAAAGGATCAACACCATATTTTGCATCAATCGCTTGAGCATTAGCTTTAGATTGTTCTAATTGACCTAAATATTGATTAACTTTTTCTCTGGTAGCTAGCAAATTTTCTCTTGATTGAGGTCCAGTTGTTGGTGCTCTTTCAAAATTTGGGCCATATTTTTCTTTATCTAATTCTTGTAAAGGAATTAAATCACTTAACTTTGCCTGTGCTCCAATATCTTTTAATGATTGAACACCTTTTGCAAGAGATCCAACCATTGTGCTAGGCTCAGTTCCCACACTTGGAAATAAAGCTTGCACAGGAGAAAATATAGATTGTTGTAATGTATCTGCTAGGCTAGTTGAGCCAGGTTGAGTAGCGGCAGGATGTGGTGCATTTGGAAGAATATGATTTTGAATTGCATTTGAAATGTCTTCATGAGACATATCATCAGGGAAATTTACTACCCCAACATAAGGAATGCTGACTGATGGCATACTTTAGTCCTTAACCTGGAACCATTTGCATTTTTACTGGATCCCAATGAAATTGGGCTTGTGGTACTGTTGGCATTGTTGGATTAACTTTTGGTGGATTAATTATAGGCGATGTTTGAGTTGGTGTCACAGGAGTTGCTCCAGGAGGCGTTAATCCTAAATTCTTATAATATTCTGTTGGTGAAGGTAAGCCTAACTTATCACGATATGTTGGTGCTAAATCCATATACGCATAATTATAAGCATCAGCTTTTAACTGCAATGGATTGGCTTGGTAATTATATTTTTTAAGTTCATTATTGCCTAATGATGCCATGTATTTTTCAACCAATCCTGCAAATGCTGTTTGGCCTTTTTCCGTTAAAGCCGCTTCTTTAATAGCGTTGGCTGATGCAATACCAGCACCCCTTGTTGCAGCTGCCATTTCTTTTTGAGCTTCTGCTGATGCCATGCCAACTTTCTTAGCATTAATATTACCAAGCATTTGAGCCGCAACAACACCAGCCTGATCTCTACGAGCTTGGTCTGACTTAGCAGCTTCAAGAGTTCCTTGTTGCATGAGTTTCTTAGACGCATTAATATCAGCAAGACTCTTTTGCATACCCGATTCAGCACCTAGAGCCGATGTTCCAAGACTACTAACAAAGTTTCCTAATGCACCGCCAGTACGATCACCAGCACCACTCATCATGCCAATACCTGTACGGAATGCAAACTCAGGAAGAACCATTTCTTTTTGTCTTGCAATATCCGTTTTTTGTTCTTCTGCTAATGGTTTATAAGCTTCGGTAACAGAACCTTTACCAGATTGTAATTCTGCAAGATTATTCGTCAAATAATCACGAAACATCTTTTCATCAGCATCTACATCACTTAATAACTTACCTTTATCACCGCCAACGGCAAATGCTAATATTCCACCACCAGCCATCTTCGTCATATCGCCAGTTCCAATCGCTCCAACTCCTGAACGATTTTGTGGAGCCATTGCCATTTGTTCTGGAGAAGGCATACCACCACTAGGTAATGGTTGTGACATCACTTTACTAGCTTCTGGATTACTATGCACATAGCCATGCAACTGATCTAATCCTTGAGCATACATCTTAGCCATTGGACTTGATGATGGGCTTTGCTGAACTTGTTGTAGCTGTTGGTCATTCATCATTGTCATAGGCACAGCACCACCAGGAGCCATTGCTTTAACTTTACCACCACGCTTCTTTGTTGCAGTGTTATACATACCCAAACCACCAAGACCAGCAAGCCCTAATCCACCTAACTGGGATACGGTACTTGGCGGAGCTTGATACATTGAAGTCGAAGTCTGCTGTGTAGGAAGACCACGCAACATAGCGTTCATGACACCTAACTGCATGTATGGATATTGTTGTGCAGTTGCATAGTTTTGCACCGCTTGATTAATGATATTTTGCTGTGCTTGAGTCTGTTGAGCACCCACTTGGTTCTGTAAGTTTGCAATACCTTCTTGAGAAGTAAGTTGCTGTCCACCAAGACCAGCCAGTTGATTTGCAGCACCTAACTGTTGACCAATTGCACCAAGTTGAGCTTGTTGTCCTTGCAGTCCTAAATTAGCACCAAACTGTTGAGCCTGTTGAGCATTACCAAATGCTTGGTTATATCCTTGACCAATTGCTTGTTGAGCTGCTAAGTTTCCTTGCTGTTGTTGTAATGAGTTAGCTAAAGCCTCACGAGACCCACCAAACGCCCCAGCAGATGTGGCAGCAGCTTGTTCACCCGCAGATTTAATACCTGTTTGTTGACCTAACAACTGCAACTGTGGTGCAAGTGATTGCTGTAAATACGGATTCATATAAGCAGCAATAGAATTAGGATCAGTTGCTTGTTGAGCGTATTGATTGCCAGCTTGTCCCATTTGATTGCCAACCATGCCAGACTTCATGATATCTTGACCAGTGACACCAATTGCTTGATTATATTGATTTGGTGTTTGCAAATTGGCAACAGTAGACTGGGCTTGTTGTTGCATAGGACTAAAGTTAGCAAAATAATCAGATGGATTAGTACTATAGGGTTGATATGGCTTAAATGTAGTCATATCAGGTTGAAATATCTGTGCCTGTGTAGCATTCAGCATATTTGAAGCGTACGGAGCCAGATAATCAGGAATCTGAGTATTATTTACATTTTGCTGAACTGGAGCTGGTGATGAAGATCCGCCACCCATATTAATCCTTTAACATTTTCGTAAACACTTTATCTGTCTGTTTATAACCTAAATATTCTAACAATCTTGAATTATCCAAATGAATCTTGGTATGAACAATTACTCGATCTACTTTGCAATGCTTTAAAACTTGTTCGGCATATTGAAATAGTTTAATCCCAACACGACCTTTGCGAAACTCTTTTTTAACAAAATACACATCTTCTATTGCCGTAATACATGACTTATAGTGTAAGTGCGGACTAATCATAAAGATAATATAACCAATTAATTCACCATCATTCCTACAAGAAATACAACGCAACATGCCTAATTCTGCAAATTTTCGATAGGCATCATAATCAGGATCCCAATCAAAGTCTTTTGTTACACACAACTCATCATAATGTTCTGGAAGAAGCTGTTCAAGCTCTTCTACTAATTTTATAGGATCGCAGTCGGCATAAACTATCATGCTGGTAAATGTTTATATGCCTTTGTATCTGCTGCAATATCCTTTGATTTCCTTCTTGCCGCTTTAATTCTATCCATCATGGCATACAATCTTTTAGCTCCAGCATCTGTGCTTCCGTTTCCTAATTCAGAAACAATCCTTGCTGGAATTACAAATTCACCATCAGCTAGTCTTGCTGGTTGTTTACCACCAATGACCGCAGGAATACCATCACTTACGCCATCACCAGGACCCTTGAGCAATCTGCCACCATCAGAGTAATCTCCTAAATGACTTTGTAATCCGCCTTCTTTGGCAGTATTAACTACTGGACTATTCTTTTGAATATCTTTTGCTGCTGCTTCAGCTGCTAATTGATCTTGTGATAATGTTTGAATATTAGAACCAAGAGGAGAAACAGATCCAAGACCTGATTTGCTTGGTGCTAAATGAGCAAGTTTATTAATTTTATCTAAATTTTTAATGGCCGTATTATACGCATCAAGATTCTTCGTATCAGGATCTATATCCACATAAGTACTATCATGTTCTGGCGTTGCTTGTAATACAGGGCGTTTAGATATCATTGCTAAACCTTGTTGAACATCGCTACCATCTGCTCCAGAATATCCCATAATACCGCCACTCTTGGCTGTTGCCATGTTATACGGTTGTTGAACATAATTAGGATATTGAGATTGATAATATGGTTGTGGTGCAGCAGGATATTGCCCTTGGAAATTAGACGATATAGGTTTAATGTTAAATGGATTCGTTTGACTAGTTTGCACAGGTTGAATTGTTGGTTGATTAAATGCACCAGCAGCACTTAAAGCTGTTCCACCTAATAACGCCACTGAGCCTGGATTAGCTTTCGCAAAATTCAAAGCATTGGATCCAGAACTTGTTACATTTTGTAATCCTGCACTTATATTAGATAAACTGCTTGCAGGACCAGCACCACCAACAGCATTCATAGCACCAGCACTACGCACGATATCAGATGGATTAACATTTGGATTTTGAAAAGCTTGACCCAATGCTGTTCTTTGAGCATCAGTTAAGTTTTGCATATTATTAACTTGATTAACTGCTGAATTAATGCTTCCTGATGATTGTGCTGCCATATCTGATGGAATGCTTGAATTTAATCCAGCATTTACAGTTGCTTGTGTTTTAGCAAATTCTGTTGCTGCTTCATCGCCACCTTGTTGAGCTGCTGCTTGTAATCCAGCTGAACCTAACCCACCAACTAAATTAGCACCGCCCCAAGCTCCAAGACCAGCCATAAGTCCATCTTTTAAACTACCTGTCATAGCGTAATCAGTTGCTCCAACAACTCCAGCTGCGACCATAGGATCAGCTAACATAGATAATCCACCAGTTTCAGGAGCTAAAGCAACCATTGCAGCACCAGCCACCACAGGAAGAATAGAACTTAAGAAACCAGCTTCGGGAAGACCTGTTTTTGGATTGATGGTTAATGATCCACCGTGCTGTTGTGCCAATTTTTGTAGGGCTTGAAGCTCCCCAGTAGTCATATGGACTAAGTGGGTATCGTCTCCACGACCATGCTTCTCTAAGTGTTTGGCAATTAACGGTAGACTCATACACGACCTATTGAGTTATTTGGAATCATTTTATCATAATTAAACAACTACGCCAGCATAATTTACCCATGCAGTTCCGTTCCAATAAACTGGATAACCTAATGTAGTATCAAAATAAAACTGTCCAATTTGTAAATTGGAAGATGGTCGATTAGATTTTATTCCATAATCTGGCGTTGCCGTAGCCTGAGTGTAATTATTTAATTGATTAAAATATAAACGTAACTGGCTTAAAACTTGATTATCATGCATTGCGCTATATTCTTTAGGCGCAACAGGTAAATTTGGCGGTGTTGGATTAATTGGCGTACCGTTATAGTTAAGATAGGTAGGATTAGTCATTATCTTATACTCCAATGTATGCGTTCTAATTCTTTACGTGCTTCAGCAGCTTCTTCTATAGTATTAAACACCTTGGAGTAATAATTTTTCTTTTTTACAGTAATTTTTGCGTAATATCTATTTTTATAAAGCACAACACCAGTAACGCCTGTTTCACTATTTGCACGAACTCTTACATTTCTTGCTTGTTGTGTTAGACCAGCCCATCTACAATTACTTGGTTCATAATTGCCATAAACATCAATTCTGTCCAATGTTTCATCACCTTGAGGCTCACCCATATCTTTTGCAAAAGTCGCATAATCCAACCATTCAGGACACACCGATACGCCTTTACCACCATATTTTGGGTAATCTTTATCTTTAGGGTTATTGCATCTTCTTATCATTGCTCGCCATGTATTATAAGAACTTTTTTTCCATCCACCGTGTTTTGTAATTGCTTCTTTTAAAATACAACCACACGATTCCGTATTGCCTGTTACTAAACTGCCTGAATCTGTTTGTGTTTCATTACCACAATCACATTTACACTTCCATAATACTTTTTTACTTACTGTTCTACCAGCCTGTTCTAATACTACTAATCTTCCAAACCTCTGCCCTGTACGGTCTACTAACTTCATAATATTCTCCTTGTTGAGGAGTTATTATATCACCATTTGAACAGATTGTAAACCTAGCGTCTGCCATCTGGTCTTATGTCATAACGTGGTGTTCCCATTTGCCAAGCAACACCTAAGCCTGTAGATTGCAGTCTAAAAGCCATTTGCCTACCTCGTAAACGAGTAAATACCTCACCAGTAAATTGTTGTATAGTATATTCTGGAATATTTGTATAATTTTGTAAACTTGTTACAGATGGATTTGCTGCTGTGCCATAAGCATTGCCCGAAGTATTTCTAGGTATTAACTGCATAGTTATTGAAGGGTTATTGGAAGTTGAACCGTTAAAATTCATATCTGGAAACATTCTCCAAACAAAACCAAAATGCTGACCAGCATCATCAGGACTAATTTCTATATCTGAAGATTGTATATAAGATGTAATTGGCACAGGAGTACCAGAAGAGTTATCATCATTTCCGTTTTCGTGGAACAGAAGTCTATTATTATAATCTGCTGCTATTGGAAATTGATTGATGCCGTTTTGTAACCAAGCTGTCCTTGCCATATTTCCATAATACCAAACATTATCTAAGTAATTATAGATAACATATTTATCAACAGAAGTATTAGGATTGCTATCTGTACCGCCATTACCATCAATAGATACATAAAACCACCAAACTTCATTAAATCCTTCATTTGCTCCACAAAATACTTGAAAGCCTTGACTTTGATTTAAATTATCAAAAATATATTGTTTTAAAGTACATGGCAAAGTTTGCACTGTACCGTTATACATATAAAATCTGTCACGCCCCATCCAATAAGTAATGTTGTTTACTGTAATCATAGCGTTTGGACTAATAATAGATATGTTATCCATTAAAAGTTGAAAGCCCCAAACATATGGTGCGCCAATATACTGCATTGAATATATAGCAGAATCAGTCCAAATAAGAATTTCTTGTCGAGTAAACCTTGCTCCAATAATATAAGAACCATTACCTAATGCAAACTCACCAGCTTGATTAGTTAGTTGTGGAACCCATTGATATGGATTTGCTTGATCTGACCAGCGTACAAGTAAAGGATTAAATGCAGAAATACCAGTTGTTGGATCATAAGGATTTGCACCAAACGCAATAACAAATTCTTGTACATCAGAAGACAAAACTTGATAAGTTTCATTAGGTATAAATGCGCCAGAATAAGAAAAAGTATAACTTCCACTTGATGAAGCGGTATATGAATTGCTAATTGTAGCTACGCCTGTAACATGATCAATAGAAACAACATAAGTATTAGCTGGAATTCCAGTTCCTGAAATATAAGAATATGGATATACATAAGGCGCATTTGCTGAAGTAATTAAAATAGTTGTTGAACCAAGCAAAGATGTTACAGTGCTTGTAAATCCTGTTCCAGTAATTGTTGATGTTGGAATCTGAAAACCAGAACCTGTACCACCAATAGATGCCGATGGAGCTGTTAAAACAGTACCTGTTCCTGTTGCACCCAAACCACCATTTGTTAAAGTTACTGATGTTACAGAATTACCACTTACCACAATAGTAGCTTTGGGATATGTTGTCATGGTTGGGCCAGAAACATAAGCTAATTGTACATTTGTATATGTTCCATTTGTATAACTTGAACCGCCTGTAATAGAACCAAAAGCAGTAACAATCCCACCACCAATACTACCGTTTGTAGCAGATAATACTGTTCCTGTACCAGAAGCACCCGCACCACCATTTGTAATAGTGATTGATGTAACCACATTTCCCGACACAACAATAGTTGCAGTAGGATAAGTTACCATAGTAGCACCAGACACATAAGTTAATAAAACTGAAGTATATGTACCGTTTGTATATCCTGTTCCAGCAGTTGTTATTGATATTCCATTAACACTAGCACTAAATGTTGTTGCATCTGTTAAAAGTGTTGCATTGTTTGCTAAACTTTGCAATGATTTCGCTCTTGTATTTAATCCTAAAGAGTTTTGCCAATAATAAATAGGACCTCCTCTTGGCGCAAGAAATAAATTAGCACCAAAATTATCGTTAGACCAAAGTCTTAATTGAGAAGATATTAATCCTAATGTTGCTGCTTGCCCCCAACCAGTATTGTTTGGACTGCCCGCTCCATAATATCCACCCCAAGGACCAGCACCCCAACCTGTACCATTTGTAAAAGTATTTGTACCACTGGGATATAAATAATTTACAGTAACTGTTGCGCTTGCGGAAGAAGGGGCAGTGGTTGTTTGAATAGTATATGTTGAAGCTGTAGGTATAGATAATACTTCATAATTTCCTAAAAATGTATATCCACCAACAGTATAACTAGTACTGAAATTAATGTAATCACCAATATTGGGACTATAACTTGCATCCGTTAGCGTTACAGTTGTAGTGCCATTAGTTGTTAAAGTTACCGAAGTATCTGTTTTTACAATTGGAGTAATATCATAATAAGCCACACTATAATATATATAATAATTTGTGTTTGTTCCTAGTCCAATATAATTATTATTAAGACCTACTGTTGCAGCTGACCATATCCAAATTGATCTTGCAGTGCCAGTATAAGTTGATATATTAACAGGTGTCCAACCACCAATTTTTTCTGGCAAACCTGAACGAAAGCGTATTTTGTCCCCATCATACCACCCACCAGAACTGGAATAAATTGTACCCTCACGATACAATCCTGGCTTAAGTTGTAGTTTTTTTAATGGCATGGGGTTTACCCTAACATTGATTCAGAAAATGTTTTAACTTCTGCGACTCTGCGCAACCAACCTACACCAAACGTAGGGAAAGTACCTAGTGATCTATAAAATGCTTCTTTTAGTGTGCTGAATTTTTCAATTAGTTCTTTTGAGTCAATCTTTTGAATAGCCGATAAGCTCGCTGGTCCCAACACGCCATCCGCAGTAACTCCAGCTGCCTCTTGTATGAGTTTGGAAGCCCTACCCACGCCCATATTAACAGCAGCATCAAATACGGCATAGTCAATACCAGCAGGAAGATTATCACCTTGTACCTTATTCCAATAAAGTTCTTTGTATAAATTATACACTTCATCATCAGGGATTACCCTAAGTTCATCTTTAGAAATATGTGTATTTCGTTTCCAGCTACGATAAACATTAAGGGTTATCCCTTTCATAGTAGCCCCCCCTGGATCGGCAGGGTTGTCACTCCAAAGTCCTTCTGACTTAAGAACATGCGCTAAGGCAGATTCGTAATTATCCTTCATCTTTTTCGCCTATTTTAATCCCTGTAATCAAACCTATAAATCCACCAACAATGGTCTGAAATGCAGGTGTAATCGCTTCAAATATTTTAGTGTTATCTACTCTATCGTAAAAAAGACCTGATAACAAAACAAACACCATACTTAATAATATAATAGCGAGCGTTATCGTTGCAATCAATGTTACATAATTAGATAAAGTTTCTTTGTTCATACAGGTGTAGATTGATGTAATAACTCATCTTTACGCTGGCTACCTGCTGAACTACCAAAATAAAAACCTATGATTCCTGTCCATGCAGTTCCTAAAGAACCAAGCATAATCATTAACTCATCTGACTTTTGAGCATATCCCATCATCAAAGCAAATAAAATACCAAAAAATCCAACAGTAACAAATATAGCTAGTGCACCAGGTATCCAAGACTTAGTTGCAATTTGCATATTTCTAGCGGAGGAACGGTCTTCTGTCGCCAACTTTTCAAAGTTTAAACCTAGTTCTTGTGTACTCTTTTGAAATTCTATTTCAGCAATTTTTAATTGTGCTATTTGGTCAGCAGATAGCTTGCCTGCATCCATAGTTTTTTCCACATCATCTTCAGAAATACCGATTGCCTTGGAAATTGCTGTGACCGCCAAACCCGCTAAAGGTCCGCCTAATGCAGTTGCAATTGTAGGCGCTACTTGTTCTAACCAACTCATGATTTTAGAATCCTATAGTTCATATATACAACGTAAACATAAATAATATTAATTAAACTAATGGCAAATAGCACGTCTTTTACAAACCACATTGCCACAATAGCCAATACTTTTACTAATGCAAATCCACCTATTACTCCAATTTTGGAGAATAACCATGCCATAACTGGATTACCTTCATGCCCTTTACCTGACTTAATGACGTGATACGTTGTCCAAAAGTCTAGGAATTGGAGAATAATAAAGATAGCGAATAGGATATAGTTCATAATTAATTAAACAGCTCCATTAGCAACAAATTTAACTAAACTCCAATCAGCATTAAGATCGCCACCTACCGTATTAGTTAATTGAACATTTTGCCCTGACATAGATAATGCAATTCCAGAAGTGGCATGAATAGTATAAATTGTAGAAGAAGAACTTCCTCGTCTAATTTGAGCCAATGCGTTAATACCACCAGTAGTAGAATTAGTTTGTCCAATAAACAATAAATAGTTACCATTTGAATTTACTGAATCTAATGTGGTTAAAGTTGCTGTACTTCCATTTGTAACAGTTGTACTTCCATACGTTGAACCAAATTCGTTTGCAAGAACAGATGGATTAGTAAAACCATTGTTATTTGAAATATTTATAAGAGTTATTTGGTCTGTAGTTCCTACATAAATTTTTGGACTACCAAATACACCGACAACATTATTCCCAGTAATTGTTCCATTAGTAACAGAAGAACCTAAATTAATAGCATATCTAGTTTTATCTGATGCACCTGAATTACCTGAATAAATTGAACAACCTGAAATAGTAGGAGAAGCAGCATTTGCATAAATGCCATCATAAGTATTTGCAGTATTTACCCCAGCATTATGAATACTTGCACCTATAACAGAATTATATGGGCCTAAAAGATCAATTCCATTTTTATTACAATTATAAAAAAAACCACCATTAATTTGAATTTCAGTACCTAAAGAATAAAAGTTATATCCTGTTCCTCTATTTGAGAACCAACAATTATTAAAATAACATTGATTTACACCAGAATTAATAATACAACCTGATTGACTGTTTGTATCACATACGACTTTTGTGCAAAGAAAATCAGAAGGTGATCCTGAACTATCTACAATAAATTCAATCCCATTTGCAGAATTTAAAGATAACTCAAGAGTATCTAAATAAATACCAGTTACTAATCCAGTAATGCAAATACCATCTCCTGTATTAGCTGTTGAATAACAATCTCTAATCCAAACACCTACAGTAGGAGTAGAACCATTAGTATTTAAATAGAAGCCATGACTTAAATTAGTTGTTGAGTAACAACGACTAACTTGTAATGAGCCAGCACTTTGGAATTGAAACCCATGAAAAAATGAACTAACATATACATCTGTAATAAAACAATTACCACCCCCAGTTACATAAATACCATTAGCAGTAGATGTAGCAGAGCAAGTAATTGAAAGTTGCTCAATATAAACCCAAGTTAAAGAACTTAATGTAAACGCATTAGCACTTGCAGAAGTTTGTTTAATTATTGAATTTTGTTGACCAGAGCCGTAAATTCTTTGATTAGAAACAGGAGTTAATGCACTAGAAATTACATAAGTTCCTTTTGGAAAATATACTGAATTACCAGTATTTAAAGCAGCTTGTATAGCAGTAGTATCGTCTGTAGTTCCATCCCCAACAGCACCAAAATCTTTAACTGATACTATTTCAGCAAGTTTTAAATTAATGGCACGATTTGTTGCACCTGTTCCACCTATATCAAATTTTGGTATTAATGTTGTCATGTTTATCCTTATGCAATTTTTGCTGTGGCTAATCTTGCTTCTAAAGTTTCAATTCTTTCTAATGCTTCACTTAATGCTTTAAATGCTTTCATATAAGCAATAGAATAATTAACACCTAAAGTAGTTGTGCCTGTTAAATTGTTTTTTTCATCTCTATCTGGTGTTTCATATACGAGTCCAGGACATATTTTTTGTACATCTTGAGCAATAAAACCAATTTGTAATTTATTTGTTTTGTCTGAAATAAGACTATATTTGCTTACTAAAGTTCCTAATGTTTTTACATCATCCCATTGCGAACTTGCAAGCGATATATTTTGTTTTAACTTAATGTCAGAACTAGAGCCATAGCTATTATTAGCATTTACTATGTTTCCATTACCCCAAATAATTACCGAAGTTGTAGCACCATAACCACCATACATTAAAGGAGAACTTGTATCATTACAATTTGTCCCTAATAAAATATTTAAAGCTTGATCACCACTTGCATTATTGGCATTTTTAATAGTAAATACTTTATTTGCTGGAGCAGTTTTAACAAATGTGTGTGCTGAAGCAATTGCACTGTCTGTTCCTCCAACAACAATTCCACTTACACTTAAATTACTTGCTCCAGGATCAGTTGTGTTTCCTATGGATACACCACCTGAATTAAACAATGTCATTGCTTGAGTAAAGCCAATTGTTCCTGTACTAGAAGGAGCTACATACCAAGCATGACTACCTGCACTTTGTTCATATCTTGAAGCAGCAAAATTACCAGAATAAACATATTTCCAGCTAGAGCCATTCCAATAACCATTGGAAATAAATCCTTGTGCGTTTCCATTATTACCGCCTATATATAATGCACCAGTAATTCCTGAGCCACCACCACCAATTTGAAAAGCACGACTATTTGCATAGTACCAAGGACTAGGAACAACTCCAAAGCCTAAATTTCCTGTGGCATCTAATCGTAATTGTTCTGAACCTGAAGTCCACCAGCTTTGGTATAAAGCACCATCTACTTCATAAGAAAAATTTGTGCTTGCATAAATACCAGCATTCCCAGCAACTAAACTATGGTAATTTGAAAAAGAAGCACTTGCTTGCCATAAATAAGATTGTTTAGCAGAAGTTCCAACTGCTTGTACTGTTGCTAATCCTGTTGAACTTGCTGTAGTAACTGTAAAATTAGAACCATCAAAAGTTAAATTTGAACTTGTATTTAATACAGAACTAGAAGTTGCATAGGGTATTCCATTTACTGTAAATGAAGTTAAATTAGTTCCACCTTTAGCAGTCCCCAATACTCCTGTACTAGAAGCACCTTCAGCAAGAAATGATAGATTACGAGGTATAGTCATAAATTAAAATAATGCTTTCCACATTGTGCCGTTCCAACAATATAAAATGTTTGTTGAAATTTCATAATAAAGCTGTCCTGCTACTGGAGATGAAGGTGCTGAAGTAGGAACTATATATGAATTTTGTATTGCTGAATTGTAAATATTTAAAGTGCTTCCTGCATTTTGAAATATTCCTGACCACTTACCAGAAGTAGCATTAATGTTGGTAGCATTTGGATAACGTATATTGTTTCCAACAAAATTTACAGCATATGCTTGATAAGTTTTTACAGCATAAGGATTTGAGTCTGCTGAAACAAACGAGCAACCATCTGCATTTACATATCCAGATTCAACTCTAATTGCTGCGTATTCATCTCCTGTGGCTACAACACTTCCCCAAGTATCAAATGAACAATTAGAAATATTGACGTTTGAATCGCCTGAAATAACATGAATTGGGTTTTTATTTATCCACTTAAATGAACAATTAGAAATATTTAAGTTTCCAGAGTTTGTTACATTAATTGCACCATCAACATATTGATTTGTTGTTGCATATGGACCATATCCAAAAAATGCTACGTTTGAGATTAATATATCGTTTGCATAATTAATTGCAATACCTTGATTAATTTTTGGTGTAACACCTAAAGCAGCACATACAATAAAACTATTAGTAATTTGAATATCTTGGGCTATTTGACTAGATAAACCAAGAATGTTAATAATTGGTAATGAAGTAGTTGTTCCATTAGATGTCTCACCAGCATATAAATTTGTAATGCTAATGTTTTGAAGACCAGTACTAGAGTTTAAAGGGGATAGCTGAACACAGCAAACAGAGCCAGAATTAGCCCAAACATTAGACAATCTATTTCCTGAGGCAACAATAGATATAGGAATAGTTCCACCAGTAAATTCACTATCAGATATAGCAGAATCACTATATAACTGAATACCTACACCTTGATTATTAAAATAACATTGACTAATTCTATTCAAACCAGCAGTTGAATAAAATCCATAATTTAAAGTATTATAAACACCGCAACGATTTATGTTGTGAAAACCGCTAATTGCATTAATACCAATCAATGCTTTATTGTTTCCATCAATTCTTAAACCTTCAAAAGTAACATTATCAACACCAGCATTAAGATTAAAAATATATGCTTGACTTGTTGTGTTAGCTAAAATTGTTGTGCCTTGAGTTGCTGGATAATAGTTTGAAAAACCACCACCATAAATCTTTCTGCCAATCATTGCAGCAGGAACATTTAAGCTTGAAACAGCATATTCTCCAGGTGGAAAGTATAAGTTTTTTCCTGCATTTAAAGCATTTTGAATTGCAGTTGTATCATCAGTTGTACCATCACCAACAGCACCAAAGTCTTTTACAGATACTGTCTGTTGTAGTTTTGCTTGCACATTGGTTGTTACTGAACCTGTACTACCTTGTGTGTAAGTAATATTTTGCGAACTTATTACTCCACCAGACAATGCTTGGTTATAAATAATTTCTACTAAATCTCCAACATTTAATCCTGTAACAAATGTAATTGTTGTGTTTGATGTTTCTGTATAGTTTGTTGTAACAATTTGTTTTGAACCGTTAACAAAAACTGCTAATTGATTAAGATTTGGTGTATAGTTAAATGTTGTAGTAAATACAGTCTGCCCTTGTGTTGCTGTAAATTCATTAACTTGCGTACCACTGTTTGCTCCGCCTCCACTACCACCACTGCTAACCAAATTAAAATTAGTGCCATCCCCATAAACAATTGCATTAAGTGCGTTTCCAATAATAACGCCACCGCCTGTTGGATATTTAATCTGAATATTTTGTCCGCCAGATGTCTGGTTACTAATGATATATACTTTACTAGCTCCTGCTGGAGCAATCACATTTCTTTGTGCACTTAAAGATACAGAACTTGTAACTACTAAAACAGCGTTTCTTGCCTGATCTGGTGTACCATTGTTTGCAGTTAATGTAATATCTGCATCGGTTGGGAAGTTAACAGCTGGGTAAGTACCTGTAGTAGCTGGACCGCCTGATACACCAGCAATTGCCTGTTCAATAATTGTACCTAGATTGGTATTGGTCGTTTGACCCCAAGTACCCGCTTGATCGCTATCTGCAATCAGTTGTATTCTTAAATCGGTAGAGTATGTTGACACGATTATCCTTGACTATCGTTGATTATTACCCAATCTGTTGCGTTGGCGTTGTTAACGGCTGTCCATGTTGTCCCTTGTGAATTTACTATCTGATTCCAAGTTGCGGTCTGACTGTCATTAATTGTAATCCATCCCGTGACAAATTGCGAGTCTAAAACATAAAAAGCTTCAATAATTGCTTCGGCATAACTAGCAAGTATTGTTTCTGTATCAGCTAAAGTAAACGATTCAATTACATTAAATAAAAATCCTAATGAGGCAGACTCTGTTTCTGACAGATTAGTGTTCTCGGTAATACTAAAGCTATAAATGCTTGAAATTGAAATTACATCCGCTGGCACAAAATTCTCGGTAATACTCTCCAAAGCCTGTAAAGTAACTGTTTGATTATTTGCAGAAATTAAAGACTCGGAAATAGTTGCTAAATACTGACCTGCTAAACTTAAAACATCCGTTAAATTAGCATTTTCAATAATAGACTGTAAGAATATAGATTGCTGAGTACTAGAATCTGTCTGTCCAACATTCTCGACTATACCCTCAAAGAAGTTATCTTGCTCACTTTGAACATCGCCTACCGTAACCGTGGCTTCTGTAATAGACTCTAAAAAAGCTGATTGCTGAGTATTAGAATCGGCTAAATTAATGTTTTCTGTATCGCTAACATTAAACTGAGCAAGGATTGTTAATACATCTGCAAGTGTTACATTTTCTGTTTGACTAGCTGCAAATTGTGCAAGAACACTCTGCGCATCCGCTAATGTAATAGGTTCTGTAAGACTTTCTAAAAATTGGGCAGTGATTGTTTCCACCTCAGCCATTGTGGTTGCTTCTGATATGGCAAGGGCATACTGATTACCGCCTAATGAGGTAAAAGGTGACTGAGAAAATACGGTTAGCCCGAACATATTTTAAAAAGGGGGCAAAGCCCCCCATCCATTAGACTGGAACTTCTTCCCACATTAAGCGTGAAGTAACTGACATAGTAGTAGTTGAAGTTGTATTCAACAATGCCAATACACCACCTGGAGGAACAATTAAGTTTCCGTCAAAGTTTTCAATACCACCAAATGAAGTGAGTGTAGTACCTGTTGTTGGAGCAGTGATAGTACCGTATGTTTGACCAGTTGGGTTAGTAAAGTCTGCACCTTCAAAGATTACTAATGAGTTAGTTAAACCAGTTAATGCTACACCACCGTTAAATGCCTTAGCTTGTGAACCAGCAGAAGCCAAAGTTTTACGGTTGAATGGAGCAGCACCAGTAGATACGGCAGCGTTACCAATTGAAGATGCCCATACAAAACCACCAGCACCAACAGGAGTTGTTAATGTGTTAATGAAAGCTTGTAAAGAAGCTTGTAAAATCACACAGTTAACTGTAGATGTAGATGGGTTATAAACACCTACGATTGGTGTAGTAGTTGCAGTTAAAGTAATCGTGTTAGCGGATAATGCAGTTGTAGAAGAACCAGCTGAATATACGTTGTTACGATAAACTTGTTCATAAAAACGACCATGAAGTTCGGAAACAATCATATCGCCTAATTGTCCAGACCGCACAGTTGGAGTTGTGCCTGCCTGAATTGATGATGTGGACGGCTGTCCAACGATGCCTTGAATTAACATTTTACTGTCCTTT
>Ga0208620_1000009_pt1 | contig 41550 bp, 60 predicted proteins | sample CryBogCBH24Jun08_FD_184593 | JGI IMG/M metagenome (GOLD analysis project Ga0208620, IMG submission 184593) | Freshwater microbial communities from Crystal Bog, Wisconsin, USA - CBH24Jun08 (SPAdes) | ecosystem: Environmental > Aquatic > Freshwater > Lake | place: Crystal Bog, Wisconsin, USA... | reverse complement strand
TATATATATATATATATATTAATATCTTAATTCTTAGGGTATCATAATGTTTAGTAACAATCAAGCATTAGTTTTATCGTTGCCCGATGGGCAACATACGGGTCTACGTTGCGCTGCTTGTGGCAGCACAGATAAATCGCTGAGCGCTAACGTCAGCGGAGGCACGGCGCAGTGGATTTGTCACCGCGCGTCGTGCGGCGACCGTGGGCGCGTAGGGTTCCACAGTCACCCTAACCCGGCGGTGCATCACAGGACGAGCCGAGTCCGGCCACAAAGCGATATGGTGTACCCGTTGCCCGATGCCGACCGCGAGTTTTTTATTAACACGTACCACATTGAGCCGGTTAATTTCAAGATTACGGAGAAACAGCGTTACCTAATACCCATTCTAAGCCCCACAGGGCGCGTCAGAGGGCATATCGCGCGTCTGCCCTACGTAGGTAGCCCCCTACGTGAGAAAATGGCGTATACGGACTCTAATGCGCCCAAGGCGCTAACGTATATGATTACGGATGAGCCGGTAATGTCTTGGCATAGGGGAGAACGAGCGTTTAGCGTCGGGCAAAGCCCGCCGGTTGTTTTAGTCGAGGATAGCCTATCGGCTATGCGCTTAGCGCAATGTGCGGGCTTTACAGCCGTCGCGTTAATGGGCACCGGGTTAAACGAAGAAAAGATTGCAGAGTTACAGCAGCAACACGTTGCAAACGTGGTTATGGCGCTTGACGCCGACGCGACCGGACAGGCGTTTGCACACGCCCGCAAATGGGGCAGTGCTTTTAAGAAGTTTAACGTGCTCGTTCTTACAAAGGATATTAAAAATGCGTCGCCTAACGAGCTTTTGTTTATTCACGGCCGCATTAGCAATTTCATGTAATGCGCATGGCGCGCCCGTCTCGAAGCCGGCTTTTGTATTGACAGAGGCAGCATACGTTGCCGTACATAGCGCGGATTGTTTGCAGACGGCGCGTATACAGCGGACAGCCGGTGTTTACGAAGCGGAAATTCCGTGGATGATTGGTAAAAAGCCGTCTACGCGCAGCGTTATTGGCTGGTGCGCCGCCGAATTTGTGGCGCACGGTATTGTGTCTTATTCGTTAAAAAACAATGAGTTAGCATTTGGTATCTGGCAGGGGTTGACAATCGGCATGACATACGATACAGTATGGCATAACGGACAACTGGGGCTGGGAGTGAAATTTTAGTGAAAGAATACTACTGCACAAGTGACCGAAAGATGGAGGTTAAGCGGTACTGGGTTGACAGGATATACGAGCCGAATCCGCCTATGCCCGATGACACGCCGGGGTTGATGGTGAAAGCCGCCGATTTCGACGCCATTACCGCGAACTTGCGTGAGCAAGTGCGCAACAATGAAGATATGTCGGACTTGCTTTTGGCGTCGCAGGCCGAGCTTGAGGAAACGCGGAGGGAGCGGGACGCTTTAGACGCCGAATCGGTCACGCTTGGCGAATTGATGGCGGACCTCAACGATTCAAACAACAAGCTGCGCGCCGAGCGGGACAGACTGCGGGAGGCGTTGCAAGAAATCAAGGAACTGACCGGCCTGTACGAGAAGCCCGTGGCGCTGATTGGCGACATTTACCGCCTTGCGAAAGCTGCCTTGTCCGGGGAGGCGAAGTGAGCGACGTAGACACCTACCGGCTTTGCGGAAGCGACGCCGACGTAGTTTTAGACACCGATGGCGAATGGGTCGCGGTTGAAGATTACGACCGCCTCACCGCCGAACTGGTCGAGGCGCGGAGTGAGCGGGACGCGCTGCGAAAAGACGCCGAGAGACTGGACTGGATCGAAAACGAGCTTATGAACCACGGCACTGTTCAATTTATTAGCTTGGCGCGCAAGCGCGGCATTCCGTGCCAGTGCGAGATGTTCAGCGTGTCTACTCAGCATCTAAAAGCGAATAGCGTGCGCAAAGCTATCGACGCCGCGATCTGCTGGGGAAACTAAATGAAAAATTTAATTAAATCTATGTTATGCGCAGTATTTGTTGCCGTCGGCCTGCTTAGTGCGTGCGATCCTATTTCTGTTGCGCAGAACGGAACGGTCGGTGCGCAGCTATCGTGGGTAAACCCGACGCAGCGCGAAGACGGTACGGCGTTGCTTAACGATTCGTTTACGTACATTTCATGGGGGCCGCATAATGGCCCGTACACTGTCGGCAATGCCAAGGTTCTGTTTCCCGGCGTGACGTATAACGACACGACGTTTAAGACCGGAACACGGTGCTACGTGGCGTTTGCCGTCGATGCAAACGGTCTGGTATCCGCCGCCTCTAACGAAGTGTGCAAGGTAATTACTGCTAATCCTAATACGGTGACTAATCTAACGGTGAAGTAATAATGTCGATGGATCGCTCGATTTTGTGGGGAGCTATTAAAGACCGCAACGCATGGGAGCGTGTAAAGAATCATGTTAAAGAGCGCGAATTTTCGCCTCCTGTGGCGTTTTGGTGGAAGATTGTTTGTGAGTATTATAGCCGAGATAGCACGGCTCGCACTTGCGATGTTAGCGTTTTACAGTCTTTGGGCGACAATAGAATCAGTAATCCGAAACACCGGGACGCTCTCATTAGCGTTATTTCTGAGCCTGTTGATGCTTCTGCTGTTAATGTGGTGTCTACTGTTCTGGAGCTTAAGCGTTATAACGCTACTGCCGAGTTTGCTAGCGCCGCGATGGCGAATGACCGCGAAAAAGCTACTAAATTACTTTCTGCACTGAATGAACTATGGGAGCGAACAGAACTTGATCCCGAACAAAGAATCTACGCGGAAACTGTTGAACGAATTTTTGAACGAGTTGGCGTTGAACACCGAATTCCAGTCCTCCCTAAAGCGCTTAACGAGCGAATTGGCGGAGGAGTTTTGCCGGGGCACCATATCCTTGTATTTGGACGTACCGAAGTTGGTAAGTCCGCCTTTACGATCAACATGGGTGCTGGATTTCTGCGACGGGGGAAACGAGTCCTTTACGTGGGCAACGAAGACGATATTAATTCCATAAAGTTGCGGTTTATCGGGCGCGTACTAAAGCGCACGCGGCAGGAGATTGACGCCGACCGGGACGACGCAATTACCGCGTACAGGGAAAGCGGCGCAGAAGACAATATGCGGCTTGTGCATTTGCAGCCGGGCAGCATATCCAGTATTCGGCGCGATATTGAGGACTTTAGGCCGGACGTTCTTATTGTCGATCAGATTCGTAATTTGTCTGGACCCGAAGACGGGATGACGCAGAGGCTTGAAGGTAATGCCATTAAATTCCGAAATTTGCTGTCAGAGTACGGGCTTATCGGCGTGTCTGTCACGCAGGCTGGAGACCGTTCCGACCGGCACAATCAGGAACCGCCTATTTGGCTGGGTACCGGCGACGTGGACTCTAGCCGAGTGGGGCTTCCCGGTACTGTCGATCTTATGCTAGGTATTGGAGCTAATAGTCAGATGTTGTCTATGAATCAGCGGGCCATTAGCCTGTGTAAAAACAAGCTGGACAGCGGGCCGCATAGCCGCGAAGGCTTTATTGTTAACGTCGATCTTTCACGGAGCATTATTCGATGAATACCGTTTATTTTGACACTGTTGTTATGGGTCCGGACGTTGGTTATCGCGCTGTCCTTGACGGCGTTTACAGCCACCATACGTTGTCTGACGACGAGCTTGCGCGTAATAATCACCGCGTTACTACGTCTGTTGTACAAAGCGTTTCGCGGCATACGGAAACTGGCACGCTTGCAATTATTACGATGAATACGGTGTACGTGCAGCGATTTTCGCAGGAACGTTTTAGTAATAACGACAAGCCAGAAGACCGGCTTATGCCGCTGTCGGACGTTGTATCGGAGTTTGCCGCTCAAGACTTTTCGCAGCACATTGCCGCCGACGTAGCCGCGTTTACGGGCGGCGGTGGCGAGTCTGCCGGGGCCGGTGCGTCTGGTTCATGGAGTAATTCAACGTATGATAGCAATAGCAATAGCAGCTTTTCTGGCGGGAACGATAGTAGCAGCTTTGATTCTTCTTCATCTTCTTCGTTCGGCAGTGACAGCAGCAATAGTAGCTGGTAAATTTTGGTAAACTGGGGTATTGACAATGGCAGATAAGACGTATACACTGGATCAGGCAATCGTTATTGCCAAGTCATGCCTAAAGGCGTATAAGCAGTGGGGGCAGCACGCGGACTATCCCTATATGCCGTGGCAGATGGTGCTTGTAATGGAACAGTTACTGGAAGGTGGTAATTTTGACGGACTCAGCCGTGCAGAGGGTAACAAAATCAAGGCCCAGCTTAACGCAGCCCTTGCCCGAGAAGCCAAGCGATCCGGGCGTGCTGCTGTCGAGTACAAGCTGGGAGACTTTCCTGAGTAATGATTACCTTGTTCTTGATTTTGAGACGTATGTAGAGGATGGCGCATATGGCAACCCTGTTGATCCTCGCAACAATCTTGCTCTTGCTTGTTGGAAAACCGCCGCCAACTCGGGGCGCGTAAGAGCCAAGTGGGGCAGTGAATATGAACAGTCTAAACTGCTGGACGCGATTGAACGGGCAGATTTCATCGTGTGCCACAACGCTAAGTATGAGTTGGGATGGCTATATAGATGCGGTATTGATCTTAGCAATATCCTTGTTTTTGATACTAAAATCGCTGAGTACGTCCTCTACGGAAATCTTGTTTCGGGAGATTTTGAGGCTGGCGTTGCCCCTGTTAGCACTAGTTTGGCTGATTGTTGCGTTCGATACGGATTGACGCAGAAAGACCCGATTGTTGATATGTGGATGAAAGACGGCATTAACGTGCGGGATATGCCTCCGCAATGGGTAACTGGCCGTTGCGCAACTGACGTACTGACGACTGAAAAGCTGTTTTTGTTGCAGCGGCAGAAACTGCTGGATACAAAGCGCCTACCCGTGCTGTATACCCGGTGCATCATTACGCCGGTACTGGCGGACACGGAGCGGTGCGGAGTTCATTTGGATAGCGACCGGGTAAACGCGGCACACGCCGAATACACGGAACGGCTGGTGACACTAGAGGCCGAGTTTGACGCGCTAGCGGGTGGCATTAACTGGCGCAGCCCTAAGCAGGTAGCCGACCTTCTGTACGATAAGTTGGGGTTTGAGGAAATACGGGATAGGCGCGGAGAGCCTAAGCGGACCAAGACAGGCGTGCGCAAAGCCGACAAGAAAACTCTTGACAAGCTGCGCGCTGTTACGCCGGAACAAAAGGCATTTATTGAACTTAAGAATGAAATAGGCAAAGTAGGTTCCGCGCTATCTAAGAATCTTAATTATTTTCAGGGCATTTGCAAGGATTATGGTGGTACTTTCCACGCGGAATTCAATCAGACAAGAACTGCAACGCATAGGCTGTCCTCTAGCGGAATCCCTAACAAATACGGATCTGTTCAGTTGCAGAATTTACCTAGAGCTTTTAAGCGCCTCTTTACAGCGAGACGGGAAGATATGCTCATGTTTGAGGCGGACGGCAGTCAGCTAGAGTTCCGAGTCGCCGCATTTCTTGGTAATGACCCACAGGCAAAGGCTGATATTGATGACCCGACATTCGACGTTCATATCCTTAGCGGATCCGCCATGGCACGGCGAGACTACTATGAACTTCTTGAAGCCTACAAAGCAGGAGATAAGAGAGCAATCGAAATCCGCCAAGCTGCAAAGTCAGAGACGTTTAAACCGCTCTACGGAGGAAAGGTTGGAACACCGGAGCAGGAAAGGTGGTATCGGACGTTTGCGGAGCGATACCATGCGCTAGCGGAGACGCAAAAGACTTGGATTAGTCGCGTACTAAAGGACAAAGAACTAATAACCCCGTGGGGGTTGAGGTATTACTGGCCCCATGCGTCTATCAACAACAACGGACACGTCAACTGCGGAACTCAAGTTTCTAATTACCCAATTCAGGGACTTGCAACGGCTGAAATCATACCTATCGCCCTTAGATACTTCTGGGATCGTACAAGGGGATACAGGGATGCGGGACAGCTTCTTGTCGTTAACACAGTCCATGACAGCGTACAGTGCGAAATTGACGCAGCAATTGTGGACGATATACGACAGGTTGCCAAACGAGCGTTTACGCTTGATGTATATGAATACCTTGAGAGAATTTATGGCCTACGATTCGACGTTCCGCTTGGATGCGGAATCAAAGTTGGAAAGTTTCTTGGAGAAGGAACTGAAGTCAGTTACAACGTCTACAGAGACGGAAGGGAGCAAGTAAAGTGAGTGAAATTATTGTTGGCCGCGTGGCTAAGATTGCGTCAAAGACTGGGCAGGGCCGTCGCGGACCGTGGACCGCGTACAGCGGAAAGATTGTTCTTGACAACGGGGCCGAGTATCCAAACTGGGTTAGTTTTGGGTTTGATCGGCCGTCATTTAGCGAAGGTGCGTATGGCGAGTTTACACTCGTTGACGATGGGCAGTACAAGAAACTTGAGAATTTTAAGGCAATAACTAAGCCGGTCGATCATGCTTCGGCAAGTGCGCCGCGCGCTGGGAATTTTGCCGGTAGTCGGGACCAGTCAATTCATTACCAGTCAGCGCGTAAAGACGCCCTTGAGCTTCTCAAGCTACTGCTCGAAAAGGACGCTCTACCATTGTCGAAGGCGGCAAACAAGTCTGGCGTAACGTCGCGTTACAACCAGCTTCTTGCCCTGACGGATAAGCTGACCGTTCAGTTCTATAACGACACGCAGACTATGCGTATTCTGGAGACTGTTGCAGATGGCCGTGAAAACGAAGCAGACGAAGAAGAAGACCGCTACCCCGCGCCCGGCACGTCCGACGATGACGGGGATGAAGACTAAGGTTGCCGTAGGCGAGACGCGCGATTACTTTTGCGCGCTCGGCGTTATCAAGGCTGATCTGTTTCCAGAAGGTTGCCGCGCCGTCTATTTTATCGTAAACAAAAAGTACGGCGTTGTAGAGGGTATTTGTACGTCCATGCCGGATGCCGCTGTCTATATGAAGCAGCTACAGGACGCTATGGATACCCTGTCGGGTAAGAATAAGGGGGCGGCGGTTGCCGCCCTCGACGCGGAACTGGTAGACGACGACGATCCGGAGCTTGCATGACAACACTTCTGCTGGATCTTGACCCCGCAATTTACCGTTGCGGGTTTGCCGCAGAGCGCACGGAATATCACCTTGTTCTTGAAGACGCTGATGGTAACATTATTGAAAAACATTTTGCGCCGGAACCGGAGACGACGGCTGGCGCGGCAATGCAGGAATGGGTCGCCGCGCATCCTGATTGTGTAATTCTTGATAAAGAACGGCACGTTATTCCGGAGCCTGTCGATAACGCCATTAGAGCGTTTAATTTCCAAATTCAGCATATCATTAACGAGGTAAGCAACCGTTATGACGACTTCAGCGGAGTTACTGTATATCTTACGGACGGTACGAACTACAGAGACAGTATTGCAACTGTCCGTCCATACAAAGGTAACAGAGACAAACTACACCGACCAGTCCACTACGCGGCACTCAGGGACTACGCCCGGACGGAATGGAACGCCGTCTTTACTGACGGAATTGAAGCCGACGACGCTATTAGCATTGCTGCGCGCGTAGATGATGGTCATAGACACGTCGTCGCTACTATCGACAAAGACCTTGACCAAATTCCCGGCGTACACTTTGACTATCTCAAAAAAGTATGGTACACTGTGTCCCATGAAGATGCAGAAAAGTTTTTCTGGGCACAGGTTCTTTCCGGTGACATTACAGACAATATACCGGGATGCACTGGGATAGGCGTAGCTAAAGCCGCAAAAATCATTGATACCAACTGGCATTTGCCAAAGAAGGAATTGTGGAATCTGATCGTAACATTGTACGCGAAGTCGCAGAAACTGCCGAAATGCGAGTACAAAAACAGGCCAGCGAAGGATATCGCATTGGAGATGGCCCGCCTCGTAAAATTGCAGGAGTATCCGAATCAGTTGTGGAATTCCCCAACGACCTAGACAGCCTTTGGGCAAGTTATATGTATGATTATTGGACGTGGGAACTTAGCCATATTCCGTCTGACGTGCTCCTTGCCATTAATCATCTTACTCACGCCGAACTGTTTGAGCGTGATCTAGCCAATGAATCCATTGACAGCCAGCATGACACCTATTAATGAAATACTTGGAATTGCTGTTGCTAATTTCTGCTACGTTGGTCTTCGGGCTTTTCAGCAGCTTAATGTTGTGCATAACGCTCGTACTGCTGTTTTCTTCACAAGCTATCTTATGGCCCTTGGTGATATTTTTCTTGTTAGTCGCTATGCTCAGCATGGGGTTAGCTGGATTCTTTGTCTTACTGTCGGAACCAGTGCGGCGCTTGGATGTTTAGCAAGTATGGAAGCGCGTAAACGATGGCTAAAATAAAAAGTAAAAGCGACCGGCATTTTACGGACCCCACTGGAACCGTCTGGGATAGCCGGTTTGAATACCAGATATGGAGCGTGCTGAATGATGCGAACATTCCTGTGGAAAGGTGCGAGCGCGGAAATCATACCATTTCCTACACGGATCCTGTACGGATGGCTACCTGTGGAGACTGCGGATCTTCTAAAATCAGTAAACACAGGACATATACGGCGGATTTTTATATCCGTACTGAAAGCGCCGATTCACCGGAACGTAACGTTAGCGGATATTTCATCGAAGCTAAAGGGTATCTTAGGGCTTCCGAACGTAGCCTTCTCAGAAGTCTCGTCAAGTCCAGACCGGACATTGATCTGCGCATCATTTACCAAGCCGATTACAAAGTCAACAAAGGACGAATCAGCACATGGACAGCCCGATACCTAAAGATACCGTACATGATATGGAAAGGGGACGCAAAACTAGATTGGGTCTATCCCGAAAAAAGCCGCACTCAAACAAGTTCAAAAAACTTCGGGCAGGTTTACGGGCGTTCAGCGGTTATCAGACCCCGCACGCGGAAAAGGATTACGAAGTAAAGCAGAGCGGCCGTGGCCGCATCCTTGTACTTAAGAAAACGTGCCCTCGCTACGTGTACCAGCTAGCCAAGCACATTACGACACAAAAGGAGAGAAACAAAAATGTACGCTGACGCTTACATGAAATCAATCGAAAAGAGTTTTAAGGCAACCAATCTACACCTTCCGCCTATCGTTGGCTTTACCGGACAGGCTGGCGTCGGCAAGGACTCCGCCGCTCTCTATCTTTCGAGGCAGTACAAGTATGAGCAGCTTAGCTTCGCGGCTCCTATCAAGGCTATGCTTAATGCTGGCTTTGGAATTGACCCCGCTGTATGGGAGGATCGGGTGGCGAAGGAGCGCGTCATTGATTGGATTGGTCGAAGCCCGCGTCAGCTTGCACAGACGCTTGGTACCGAGTGGGGCCGAAATTGCGTTGCTCAGACCATTTGGCTTTCCATATTTTCGCGCAACGCGGCTGCCGTTACGGCGGAGGGAAAGCGCGTCGTCGTATCTGACGTGAGGTACGCCAATGAGGCACAGCACATTGTTAACATGGGTGGTGTCATTATTCGTATCGAGCGCCCTGACGTGGCTCCAGTGGCGACTCACGCATCCGAATACGGTATTCCGACTAATCTTGTCTCTGGCGTTATCGTTAACGACTACAATCTGGATACGTTATACACTCGGGTGGAACGACTAGTTTTGGATCTTGGGGCGAATCAGGAGGCGCGGCGGCGGGCGCTGCGCGACAACGGCTAATGCCGTCCGTTCTTACGCTTCGTCCGTATGAAGTTGACGAAATTGTGGATCTTCTTCAAGAAGTGCAGCACGCTATGGAAACAGAGCGGCTTATTGACGACGATTTAAAGGCAAAGTTTAAAGACGCGCTGGCGCTTCTAGGAGTATACGATGACGACACGATCACGGAATAATCATATTTTGCGAGCTAAGCCTAACGGCAAGATTTTTGCGTTTGACCTCGAAACGTCAAGTCTTGACGCCAACCGTGGGCACATTATTTGTGCCGCCGGTAAGTGGGTTGGCGAGCGGGAGTTTTACACATGGCGGATCGACGAAAGCGAGAATTTTGGGACGACCCCGGCTTCCTTTGTAGACGACTCGGCTATCCTCTCGGGGCTGATCCCGTTTCTAGAGGAGGCGGATGCAGTGTTGGCATACTATGGTTCCGGGTTCGATGTTCCGTATGTCAATACGCGCGCTATTATCAACGGTATGCCCCCTCCTGTTCCATTCACGGTGATCGACCCGTGGAAGACGGCGCGTTCGCAATTGAAGCTCGCACGGAACTCTATGGATTCTGTGGCAAGTGCAATCGGTTCGAGATTTTCAAAGACTCATTTGCCTTGGGCGAAGTGGTTACTTGCACAGTATGGTGACAAGGCAGCTATTACGGAACTACTTAAATACAATGTCAACGATATTAAGGTTCTCGAAGAAGTCTATTACGGCCTTCGTCCTCTCATGCGTAACCATCCTTATCTTGGTCGGCCTGTCCCCGGTAATAGTGCTCTGCGCTGCCCTAGTTGTGGCAATGCTCATACAAAGTCTCATGACAGCCGTCGTACTAAGACTTTTGAAGTATTCCGCCGACGCTGTAACAAGTGCGGCTGTGCTTATGAATCACACAGGAAGAAGCTATAATGGCCCGTATCGGTGATGATGATTTTTCGGTACCGTCTGTCGAAACCGCTGACATTAACGACGGCGATATTCTTAATATGTCTTCTACGGAGACTGCGGATGACGGCAGGGTTAAATTTCATGCTACACTACCGTCCGGCCGTCAAATCGAATCCGATTGGGTTATGCCTGACGGTCTCCGCAAAGCGCGTATGCTATGGGTTGACGCGGTTAAAGAACAGATTGTGCTGGATGCTCAGGCGGCTACGCAGGAAGCCCGTGACCGCGCCATGCGCGCCAAACGGGATATTCAGTCCGAGTCTGTGGAGCAGGGAGCTAGCGGACCTGTATCAAACGCAGTCAATGCTGGACACGTTGTTGAAGACCCAGTACAATGGGCGAAAAGTCAGTGGATGGCAGCGCTTTTGGCGGCGGATGCGGCGGCTAACGAGTTGGTAATTATTCGCGCCAAAGAAAAAGCCGCCAAGGCGGCGGCTTCTAGGTGGCACAAATTGTTTACGGGGCTATCTGAAGATGAACGTGATTAATGATCCCATTCAGCTTTCGCTTTTCGATACAAAGCAGCATAATGCCGCTTTATGCGAGACGGCATATGAAGCGCTATCGGTCGATAGCTCAATCCGGCATCTTTGGCGGACAATGTTAAAGCACGACGTGATGCAACTCCGGCTTTCAATAGAAGGCACAAATAAATTGACAGCCACTCAGGGCCATGCGCCTCATGGGCGTCGTGTCCTGTTACTAACGTGTGAATTGAATGTGCCGCTTCATGAAGTACAGTGGCCGTGTTTCGAGCCTTCTGCGACAGGTCAATTGAGTGATCTACGGGGTCATACCAAGTCTTTCCGCATTTTGCCCGACGGAAACGTATTGCAGTCGGCTGAGGGAGACGATACAAATTGTGCGCCCACTCAATTAGCTGGCAACATTCATGACGTTCCAGATTTTTGACGTTCCAGCTAGGCCATTCGTCTTCCCATTTGTAAACGGCTTTCTGCTGACTATCAGTTAACACAGTCGTAACCATTCCACAGGAGAGATTCATAATGTCTACGGATAACAAGTCCGGGCAACACACGCCCACCGGCAAATCGCCATTTCTGGAGTTCGGCGGGGACGCTGCCGAAATCCCCGCTATTAATGTTACGCCGAAGGGTGGAAGCGTAGAACCGACCTATTCCTACGTTGAATACGAAATCGACAATAGCGGCAATCTTATTGTCGCTTTCACCAAAAAGGCGTGGGCAAATTCGCCGCACGGCGTTCGCAGCACGCTCAATATCCCCGGCCATGGCTGCTTTACACTGATCCTGCGTCCAGACCAGCCCGCGAACAACTTCGGGTCCGGTGTGCCCGTACCCAATCGTCCAAATACCTACGGGGTCGAGGTACGCCGCAGTCTTGAGTCCCTCAACTTTTTGGACGAGGCGTTCCACAATTCTTATAAACACCATTTTCCGGTAATCCCCAAGTATTGCCCGCCATATGCGGACGTTCGGGTTAGCGCTTAAATACCTTGTCAAACACTCGGCCGAGGAACCAGAAATTTGCAATAGCCGCAAACAATGCCTGATCTTCCTCGGTCCACAGTGTAGTCAGCGCGTGATCCCACGTAATACCGGAACCAATTAGCTGGTTGTACGCCGCCAGCTTAACGAGCAACCATACATGAATAAAGATAATAGTATAGTATGGTCTGATAAGACCGTTGAGCGCATCAACCCACTTGACGCCCGTAGTCTGCATCGACTTATAGGCTTCTTGGAGCGCCGCGACCGCAGTGCCAAAATTCTCAGTCGAGTCCTTCTCAACTTGTGCGCTCTGCTGGATCGCCCCGTTGACTTTCGCCAACTCGATCTGCTGCGCGCCAAGGGCAATCTCATGCGCCATATCCGCCTTCTTATTGATGAAGCTAAGAACTTCAGGAAGAAGGCGGCTTACGCCGCCCGTAATAAGCCCGATAATTGACGTAATCATTATTGTCCACCCTCTCCGTTGGCTGACTCTGCCAACGCCTGTCCAAACTGTACCATTTCCTTGTTTTTCTTTTGCTGCCCCATCTGCACCAATGCAGCGGAAGCAGCAGGCAGTGCCGACGGCGGCAATTCTTTAGTAGACGCCATCCAGCGCACAAACGTCGGATTCGTCATTAACTTAGCCGCTGTCTGCGCTACGATTGGGGCTGCCAGATATCCGGCCGTTGCGGCTACGGCAGTACCTGCGCCGGGCACAACGTGCCCCGTGCTAAGCGCCTCAAGCGCCATAGCGCCAACCGTTGCCGTACCCTTTAGGATACCGCCCGCCAATTTAGCGTGAGCCGTAGCCTGCCCCGTACCCGACGGGTTGCTGTAAAGGCGGTTAGCCGCCATTCCCTTTTGCCACGCGGATATGTCGTTCAAATCCTGCATATACTGAGGGCCAAGAATCTCGCCCACACTAGCCCGCACAGACGGGTCCAGTTTTTCCCAATTCCTCGTAAACTTCGCCGTTGTCCAGCCGTTGTTCAGATTGGCTTCTTCCGGTATTTCCGTAAAATTGCCAAGATGATCCAGAAAACTGGCGACAAACTGACGCCCGCCCAACGGGCCGCTGGCCGTTGCGGCTTTAAGCGCAAGATTAAACTTGGTCGCGCCCGTGCGCGTTTCGCTAATGGCTCCGGTAAACACGGATTCCGGCGTTTGCCCACGGTTAACCAGCGAATCCAGTTTATCGTTCGTAGCCAGTTCGTCAGAATACAAACTGTTAGCGCGATTCAGCAGATTGCGCGCAGCGCCCGGCGTCTGCGCCAATGCTGTTTCGGTTGCGTCTTTGCTGGCTGCCCATACACGGGTTAGCGCGCCCTGATCTATATTTTCGTTAGCCAGCAAATTGCGATTGCCCAGCCGCTGCCCAATCCGCCGATGAAACTCGTACATACTGTCAAACGGTAGGACGGGCTGCGCCTGCACGTCGGCCAAAATGGGGTTGGCTTCGTCTTTAAGAAACTGTAGCGTAGCGTAATTGCCCTTTGCATCGCGCGTATGCAAAGTTACAACGTCGTCCGGCTTGTACAGCGGATCTTGCGGCTTCCACGCGGCTGGAGCGTCTTCCGCTTTAACCCAGCGGCGGTTGTCCACAAGAAATCCGTCACCCAGCGGACTACCTTTAATTTCTTGTACATTATCCGGCAATTTAGCCGGTGTGGGCAAAAGGTCGTCCGGATGGACTGGGTTAACGCCAGCCTGCCGCAATCCGTAAATGGCTGCGTCCGTAGCCAGCCCTCGGTGCAAATCCTCAAGATGCGCCTGCGTACCCGTCCGGATTACGGACGACGTAGCCGCCATATCCGCAATTCCTGTGTACGCCTCTTTAAGCACACTAAAGATATTCTTCAGGTTAACCGTAGCGTTGTTCTTTGGCGCAGCTTCAAACTGATCGTACGCCGCCTTAGTCTCCGCCCGCTTGTTTTCGGACAGGACTGGCGCGCCAACCGTCACGGCCTCACCGCCCGCCGTAGGCGACGTATCGGCGGTCAGATTGTCCAGAATACCGCTGACGCGCGCCCGGATGCCCGTCTGGACTTCCCGCACGGCGTCGTGAATCTGCTCCATGGAGCCGGGGGCCTTAGCCAATACCCCCTCAATAGACCGGGATAGCCAGCCGCCCGCTCCGCCCTGCGTACCGGCTTTGCCGCTTAAACGCTCTGTAAGGGCTTGCATTGTCTCGCCGTTATAGGCGGGTGCTCTGCCCGCCACGGCAGTGACAGGCGCTCCTGCGGCATGTCCGGCAGCCAGAGACGCTAATAGCTGTGCGTCCGGCCCGCCCCCTACGTCCGCCACGGCCTGCCCGGCCGTACCGCCGACGGCAGCAAGCGCGGCGCTAACCAGCGGGGCGCTAGGGGACATAAGAGCCGCTCCGGCCGATGCTTCTGCAATGGCGTGGATATACCGCTGTGCCGGATCGCGCGGGTCTACCGCGCCTTGACCAATACCCGTAATATCTGATATTTTGTTTTTTGCCCAGCGACTGGACATAACGACGTTATCCGAGTGATTCCACGGCCCATTGTCCGTAATCCACGTCGGAGCGTCGGCCGCATGGCCGCTCAGCAGATACGGCAATCCGGCGGCTGCCGTGACAACGCGGTTGGCGTTATTAAACGTGTCAACAGCCATGCCAGCCAAATCGCCCCCGGCTGCCACAAGCCCACGCCCGAGCGACGTGGCGCGCGCTCCCCAACTGTCGTTAATTGGCGCAACCGTCGTACCTTTGTTAACGTGCCCTTCCGGCTGAAAATCCAGTTCAGGCTGAAAATCAAAAGAATCTGCTGGCATACTTATTCAGCCTTTTTGTAACCACTCGCTATTGCAGAGTTAAGCTGCTCTGCCGGAATAGTGCCGGTTCTGCCGTCCGGCCCTATAACGCGAACGCGACCGCTAGTCGCCTGCCCCGGCCGGGTCGGCTGCGGCTTGCCGCCGCTGGTTGCGGTAAGCGCGTCCTTTACGGCAGCCCGCGCTGCCCGTATATTGTCCAGCGCAAGCCCGTGGACGCTAACAGACGCATCGTCGCTCTTAAGATTGCGGCTAAGGTCCAAATAACGCGACCACGTATTTTCTTTGGACTCCATCATATTGTCCAGTACGCGCAACAGCGACCCCGCGTTCGGGTTATCGCCAAGCATAGACCGCGCTTGGTCAATTTCGACGTTAGTAAGTCGGTTGCTGGAACCTACGCCGGATCGCGCGATGATCCACGCCAGCCCCGTAACCATGGCTTTATACTGCGGACCCTTAGTCGCAACGTCCCCGGAATCAAGCGTCTGCTGTGCTGACGGCGTAAGGAAGCCCTGCGCCTGTGTCGCAAGATTAGCAAGACTACTGCTAACGCCTGCACTAGCGGTTTTAGCATCCGGATTGCTGCGAATAAAGTTTGCAAGCTGTGATACCTGTGAACCAAGCATATACGTCGTGCGCGACTCGTTATTAAGGTCGTTGACCTCTTTAGCCGTAGGCTTATCGCCGCTAGCGCCAGCCGCGTCGCGGCGCGCGGACGCCGCAATAAGTGCCGCCTGTATCTTGGCCTGTGCGTTTACATCCGCGTTTCTGCTTTTTGTGTCGTTAGACATGACGGCAAGCTGAGTCTTGCCGCCAAAAAACTTATCTGCATCAACGGGCAGCACCATTTTGCCTTCCTGCTTAGCCTTGTTCATTTCCGCGGCAAGCTGCTCAGCGTAATCACTGTCGTTTGGATTAAGGATGCTGTACGGCTCCGGCATTGACCACGTACCGTCGGTTTCGTCTTGTTTAGGTTGTTCCGCCAGTACAGTGCGTTTGCCCGCCAATTCGGCCGTCTGCGCCGTCAAATCGTTACGAAGTTTGGTTTTCTGTAACCCCAGCAGTTCTTGCTGATTTTCCGCTTGCTTAAGCTGCATAACGCGGTCGTTGGCTTTAATAGCCAACTGAGGCGATACGACAGACAGCCGCCGCGAAAGCTGATCGGCAATGCGAAGCTGCCGCGCTAACGGATCCTCGTCATCCGGAGCCGTGTTGTTAACGTCAGTCAATACGCTTTTAAACGTATCCTGTATCTGCTTGGCCTGCCGCAACTGCGGGTTGCCCATCATGCCATTAACGCCCTGCGCTATGTTAGCGCGTACCGCGCCTCCATTAGCCGCCATTTTGGCGTACATCTGCTGCTGAGCGGACCGTACGTCGTTCGGGTCTTGAATATCAAAATCGGCTAGACTGTCCGCCATTACCTTATCCTTTATTAAAACCCGAAAATAGAACCAATGCTGCCAATAAGGCTGCCAACGTCATTCAACAGGCCGCCACCACTGTTGCCGTTGCTAATCTGCCCGGCCGCTTGTCCCGTGCCGCTGCCGCCGCCGCCCTGCATAGCAAAGCCCGACTGCCATAGGTTTTTAGTTGCGGCGTTCTGATTATTGGCAATATCGTTGTACGCGCTAAGTCCGAGCGCGGCGGAATTGTTGCCAATGTTGCTGAGCGCCGTGTTGCCGCTAATGCCGCCAAGCGCCAACTGCAACTGCTGCAACGAAAGCTGGCCCGGCAACATAGAACCGCTAGTCTGCCCGGTAAAGTTGGTATTTGCGTTATTAACGCCAATTTGATTAATAGCCGCGTTCTGGTTAAAAATGCTGTTACCAATGTTAGCGCCCAGACTGCCGCCTGCGCTAAGCAGATTGCCGCCTGAATTAAGCAAACCAAGGCCAATGTTATTGGCCGTATTGGCTCCGAGGAAATTGGTCTGCATGGCGTTGTTAGCCAAACCGACGGCGTTGTTCTGCGCCTGAAGGTCGGCAAGACCAAACCCCTGCGCCAGCGCTTTGGTCTGCAACGCTCCGCCACTGGTGCCGAGTCGCCCCTGCGCAAATTCCAGATTGTTGTTTGAGTTTAGCGCAAGATCCTGCTGGTTCTGCAAAACACCCAACTGGCTATTAAGCGCGCTATTGTAAGCGGAAGAATACGCGCCGTTGGCGCTGTTAAGCAAATTACCGGCGTTGCCAAACGCCTGCCCAATTAGCGGGTTGTTAAGCGTACTGGTTCCGGCATTAATAAGCCCGCCCGCGCCCTGATTGCCGACGTTAGACAAAAACCCTTGCGTACCCTGCGGAGTTTGCCCAGTGGAGTACTGAAGCTGCTGTAGCGCCTGCATGACGCCGGCTGGCAGCCCCACGCCGCCGCTATTGATTTTGTTAAGCGAATTATTAGCTAGATTAGTAAATCCGCTATACGCCTGATTGCCGGCGGCGCCAAGATTGATATTTAAACCGCCACCGGAACCCGGAGAAAAGGGAGAGGTGGACAATCCTCCGGGTCCAGTGACGCCGGGGATACCCATGTTATAGGTATCGCCCGCACTCGTAATGGCGTGCCCATACGCCGAATTAGCCGTGTTGCCTGCTTTGGCCGCGTCGTACGTGCCGTACGCGCCAAGTAAATCGCTGCCAAGACTTCCAAACAGATCGCCAAGACCGGCCATAATTATTTATTCCGTGGTTTTGCGCATAAGGTTGCGCGTATGTACTACGATAGTCAGCCCTGACGCAATAACGGCTAATACCGTAGCGACGGGTCTAAGGTAATGATCGGCAGCGGCTGTCCAAGAAAATATAAGAGCAAAAAGCCCCACAATATTGGCAATTACAGCGGCGGTATGGTCAGATGCAGTTGTTACGTGGCTCACGGTTGTCGGTAATTCCGTTATTGGGGTTGCACTCATTAGAATCTCGTACGTAGCATTTAATTTCAATTGGGTCTTTGGGTGCTTTCTTTATAAAAAGAAACGTTTCCCATTCGCCGTTTATAAACATTTTTACGGGCACTTCGCGCCCGGCGTTTACAGCGTCGGCCATGATCGCCAGCCGGGCTGCGCATCCGGCGTCATCATCCAGCCAATGTGCCGTCCTGCAACACAGACGCACTGTCTCCAGCCTTGCGTCACGACGGCTCCCCACGTATACTGTTTGACAGTCATCGTGTCGTCTACGTAAAACGACGCGCCGGGAAGCATCCGCATATTGTTTACGGAATTACGCAGCGCCGACCATTTATACGCGCTCCAGCGCGTTGGGTGCGGCCCCGGCGCTACGCCGTCTTCTTCGTTGCACCACGGAAACATGATTGACGTTCCGAGCCACCACGCCGTTATAATCCTGTCCGGAAACATTGGATTAAGGCCGCGCCTGTGTTTCCACAGCTTTAACGCCGCAAACGGTATTAACAGAAACAATCCAATAAGCCCCAGCGACAAACTGAGAAGTTGGTAAATTAACCAATATATCCAACCAATTATTGGTAACATATTAATTTGCAAATAGTCCAAAATTTTTAAGAGCAAGAATAATATAAGCTACGGCTTTATTGGTGTTACTGTTGGCGCCGCCAATGTCTGTAATGTTGTAATTAGCTATGACGGCGTTGCCGACAGGCGTACCCCAGCCGGCTACGGCAGTAGTTCCTGCTGCGCCGTTAATGCCAAGAGTGCCAGCCATAGTCACAGCACCGGCCGCGCTAATACCAATTGCCGTAGTGTTACCAATTTTAATGTTTAGCGCGCGGTTTGCGCTTCCAGACGACCCAATAACATTTGCTGTATTTGTAATATCGTTTTGAAAATAAAGCTGGTACGACGCGGCGGTATCCTGAATAACAAAATTGGTATTTGTGCCAGTAGTTGGACCTTGAACAACAAGGCCAGACGATCCGGAAATTGAGTTGACAGTCAGCGCTACTGCGGCTGACGTTGGCGAATTAATTACAGTGGCGCCGGTGGTTCCAATAGTCATGGCGTCCGTAGCGCCGGAATTAACCACAAAATGAATTGGGTTTGCCGTGCTGGTTCCAATTGACAAATCTACGCCGGCACTGTACAAATATACAGCGCCAGCTTTGTTAAGATTGCCGGTGCCGGTAAACCCCGTACCATTAATACCAAAATCGCCGTAATTATTGGTAGCAGTCGTTGCACTGTTGCCTACAATAAAATCGGCGCTTGCCGCCGCGCCCGTATTAGTATTGCCAAGAACAATCTGCCCGAAGCTATTTACGGTGCCCCACGCCTGAATAACAACGCCTGTATCAGCGTACGGCGCATTGTTAATATTAACAAGGCCCAAGCTGCTGCTAGCCGTAGGATACGTAGCCGTAAGGTTGTTAATTACGCCAGACCACGTAATGGTGCCGGCTGCCACTGTAGCTGCCGTCAGCGTGTTGCTAAGCGTAATGCTTGCCGTATTGGTATCGTACTTGGTAGCAATTGCCGTAGAAATAGCAGCAAATTCTGGGTCAAACAAAGCGCCGTAAATAATTTTATTAGGGTCGCCCGGCGACAAACTATCCTTGGCCGTAAAATTAGTAATCTGCGAATAATTTGACATTAAGTAATCCGCCCAAGTTTAGTGTCAAGCTGAAGCTGTTGAATAGCAAAATAGTTAGATACCGTGGCCGTAATGCCCATCTGGTAATACTGCCCGCGCGCCCGCGCGTCGTACGAAAATTGCTGAAGCGCGCTGCCGCCGCCAAATTGCGAAAGCGGCGAAGAATTAGAGCCAAACTGACTAATTCCAAATTGCGTCAAATTGGCGCTAGCCGCAAACGACACGCTTGTAGAAGACGGAATTGTTCCGAAATCCGTATTCCATTGCAGGGCAATGCTGGGAGTACCAGACGCGGCCAAGATGCCGCGAATACGCTTAAGCAATTTAAGACGCTCTCCGGCCTGCGTTCCCTCAAACTGAGAAAAATCAAACCACGGAGACTGATAAACAAACCCGTACGTGTTACCGGCGTCGGCGTACCCGCTTAAAATAACTGGCGTACCGTTGCCGTTAACACCAAGTACGTTTTGATAATGGTCGGTTATGCTGTGCAGCAGCGGTCCAAACGCCGTGCTGTAAGACCATAGCGTGACTACGCCGCACAAATTATTAGTATCGTCTGGGTACTGCCTGCGCATATTAACGCAATATGACGAACTATTGGCCGGTAAATGCAGCAAATACTGCCCTGTAAGATTATTGTACGAACCGCTAATCGGCACGTACGGCATCTGGTTAGGCACTACGTAAGAAGTTGAATAGTTTACGTTAGCAGCTAGCTGCGTCAGCAACTGCGGATTTACGTATTTAGTCAGCGCTTCCGTAGGATTGGACGTATTTTGCGTAAGACGCGCCAAAGACTGCACGCCGTTAGAAGAAAGAAACAGTACGTCTCCCTGACCAATATAATCTACTGTCCACTGGCTAAGGCAGCCCGTGCCAAGAATCGTATCAAATACGTACATTTGCGTAGGATCCACGCCAATCGTAGATCCTCTGCCATCCGTAAACATTACGATATGCTTTGTGCCGCACACTACCAGTGCGCCGTTAAACGGAAATATAGCCGTTACGCGGTCAGTTCCGTTGCTCCAAATTGTGTGCATATCAATAATGCCGGCGTCTGAACTGCTAACATCGTTGATATTAAGCAGGCCGCTGTACGTAATAGTCTGTTCGTCAGAAAGACTAACGCTCCATACGCGGCCAAACGCGCAGCACCCAACGCCGCTAGTAACCGGCCACGCACCGTACGAAGTTATGAGCGGCACGCCGCCACTAATATAAAGATCAGTCGGATAGCCGCCGCGATTAAAAATTACGAGCCGATTATTAAAATTTTGAAAATACGGTCGCCCCGTATTGTTTTGCGCGCTCGTAGTGGCCGTCAGTGAGGAATTAGTAGGAGACGTGCCGCTGTACGGATACAGGCTGTACGACCACGTTTGCGAACCTACAGATCCCTGCAAAGCCGCCGTAACAAAATAATATACGCCGTTTCCTGCGTTATATTCGCCAACCGTGTACGTAGTAGCGTTTGTAGTAAGCCCAGCAAGCGTAAATCCATTGCGGGTTGCAAGCCGCCCGTTGGCATCTACAACGGCGTTCGTAGCAGTTACCGCGTAACTTTTGTCAATAAGCGCGCCAGCGGACAACGTATTAAGGCCACGGCTACCCGGAGTTACAATTGTAACCGGGGCCATCTGCCGCGTTGGCGGAATGTGCGCTTCTAGTACCATTAGTTAATAATCATCTGCATTTCGCCCGAACGACCAAGTTCTTGCGAAACCATATCCTGAAGCTGCGTTCTGTAACGTTCTTCCGTAAACATACTGTTAGCGCCCAATTCCTCGCCACGCTCCTCTAGAGCGTACCAACTTGCGCCCATCTCAATTATACGATTAGGAACAAGTACAGGAGAATCAAGGCCGACAGTGCCAAGCCACGGATAAACCGCACTTCCAGCAATTGTCGGGTCTATGCGCTTTTGCGGAATAACGGCCCATACCTGTATGTTTCTGTACTGGTTAGCCGGAGGGTAAAACAAAATCTGAACATTATCGTTGCCAGTATCCAAAATGGAATAATTTGTACTGTACGCCACTGGCGTATTAGCCAATACGTTATTGTAATAAAGCGTGTTTGCCACGGGCATTTCGCCAAGAACAAACGGCAGCGGAAAGCTGCTTGTGTCAAATACAAGCGCCACTTCGCGCCCAAATTCTGGTTTGTACATTTTGTACAAGCGAGAGTCACTAGTCATGTACGCGCCCGTGCCGGCGTCTATAATTCGCTGGCCGGGGCCAAAATAAAAGCTGACAACTGGTGTAAGGCTGGCGAGGCTGCTAAGCCCGCCGGTCCAGCTAACAGACGTAGATCCATTAGTAAATGCAAGCGTCCGGGTTTCGTTGTCGTTAAACACAACGTTAAACGCGCCGGACGGGCCAGTGTACGCCGTAGTCAGCGTACCTGACGTGCTTCCCGGCCCAAGCGGGGCCGTAAACGTATAATTGCCACCCGGCACAGCCATGCTGATAACATTAAGCAAAGCGGTCCACTGGGTAGCCTGCTGAACTTCGTCCATTATATGCTGAACAAAGTTAGAAACCTGTAATTGGTAGGTATCGGTAATAACTGTATTAGTAGCGGGAATTTGACTAGACCCAATATTTACAAGCACGTTATTAACAATCTGTCTAAACGTAGCTGCCATTATACAAATCCATTATTATAAAAAATATCCCAGATACCCGGAACAATCGTGCATACGTAAATTACGTTGCCTTGCGTGCTCGACGAATAAGAAAGCCCCGCAGCTTTACCGCGTATTAAGTCGGTAGACTGTGGGGCTACAATAAGAAATTGCGAAGTAGCAACAAGAAAATAGTATTCGACACCATTTCCTTTTGCCTTTGGCAACGTAAAAGTAACGGACCCCGTAGCGCCCAGATTATTAAAGCAGTCGCGGGAATCTTGCCCGGCCACAGAATAACTGGCTGTTTTTGAACGAGAGTGGATTTGCCACTGCTCGTATTGTACGTCGTTACGGGATCCGGCCACTAGGATTAGCTCCTATTAGGCGTCAAGGGTCGCAGTCACCACGTACGGAATAGCCGAGCCACCACGCAGCATACCCGTACCGTAGATCATATCAGCCGTAAAGAGGTCCGCAAGGAACTCCTGCTTGTACTGCTGCTGGGTACGAATACCCATCTGCTCAACAAGCACCATCGTATCGCGCTGGAGAATCCACGCAATCGAACCGCCGACACCCGCGTTGGCGTTCAGCGCGTTCGGAAGGTTGTTCGACACAAACACTTCCATGGCGTAAACGTTACCAACAAGGCCGTTACGGATCGAGTTAGCCGGGCCAGCCTCACCAACGAACGCCTGCTGCGTAAAGCGGGCGACGCCAAGAAGGTTAGCCTTGGCAACCGGCGGAAGGACAAGCGCACGGCCAGCCATCGGGGCGTCAATCTTATCCAGATTGAACACGCCACGGCGGATGCCAACGTCCGTCAGGTCGGTAGCGTTACCGGCGTTGGTATTGGCAGTCGGGCTCCAAAGAGTCGTGCCGTCACCAACAAACGCGCTCCACGTCGAAGTAGAGGCAACGTTACCCGTCGCCGCGTCTTCGACACACGTACCCTGCGCACCCGCGACCGACGTACCAGCGCCAAGCTGGAAAAAGATGTCGCGGTCAACGCGCTTGGCAATGGCGTAACCGGCGTCGTCGGTATAGAACCGGCGAAGCGACGGAAGCGCCTGCACGTCAACGATATCCTCAATAAGACGCGAGTATTCCTTGTGCTTATTGATCGAAATCGTAACGCCGCCAACGCCAGACTGGTCAACAAACGGCTGAAGCGTCACAACGGACTGCGCAACCTTGTTAACGGCCGTACCACGGGCCGGAGTCGGAATGTGGATGGTATCGCCCTTCTTGCCGCGATGATTCAGCTTGCGAATCAGGTTAGCAAGAACAAGGTTTGACTTGTAGACAGCAACAACTTCGTCAGACCAAAGGGCTGGTACGAAATTAGCGGCATGAACGTCATTAGGAGAACCGGGGCCACCAGTAAGACTGGTGGAAATATCATTGCTTAGAACAAGTGCGGTAGCCATTATTTTACCTTATAGTTGGGATGTTGCGCCCCGCACGGTTATGTTAATCTACACGCTTCTCAATGTACGCTTTGGTGATTTCGTAGCCCAGCTTGTCGTACTCGTCTGGATTGTCCATCTTAAGGCGGATAAGGTCCGCCGAACGATAACGCTTTCCAGCCGGTTTAGACGTGGGTTCGGCACCTGCGCGCGAACTTTCAAAGCCGACAGTTTCAGCGTCGTCCAACGCCTTGACAGATGCAAGATTAGCCTTATAATCCTTCCACTCCGTAAGTAGTGCGTCCGCAGACTGAATGTTGCCGTTAGCCGCATTAGTTGCGAGCGTCTGGCGAAATTCAGTCCGAGTGCTCCAAGCCTTAAATTCAGGATCGGAGGCTACGGTAGTGAAGTCGGAGTGCTTGGCAGCAAACTGCGTTCCCGCAAGTGCCTGCTCAAGCTGGTTAATCCGTTCTACAAGGGGCTGGACAACCGTGCCTGTCTTGTGCAGTACATAGCCGTCTAGGGCTTCTTCTGGGTTTGTAAGCAAATCAGTAGCCTGTACCCGTGGGGTATTGGCACTGTGAGCCTGCAAGTCCGCCTGACGTTTGGCGAGCAGAATTTCGTCAAGAGTCTTACGAGTCTGGCCCAGTTCATTGGCAAGTCGCCCCTGATGCTGTTCCAGATTTTTATACATATTCTGAATATCCTCTATACTCTTGCCGACGAAGCGAGGGTCTAGAGTCGTATGAGAATCGTTCTGCTTGGGTGCCGCCTGCCTAGGTTCAACTTTTGGCTCAGGAGCCGAAAGCTGTTCAATTGCACGGGCAGCATTGCCCTCGTCATAATTAACGTCAGTTAGACTAGCCATAAGTTTTCTCCACCATCCCAAAGGGATTCCGGTTATGAGTTTGTCGGTAGATTAATCGGACCCGGCAGATTTCCCATAATCACCATGGTTCTGCATTGACCTTTCTTCTATTACCCGACGCTGTTTATGTACGCGGTCAAAATGAGCGATAGACTCCGGGCTGGCGCTGTCACTAACCGCCATGGAAGTCTTGTCAATTCTGACCGGGGACATTATACGTTGCGCGTTCCCTTTGCACTTTGGGCATTTGAGCCAGTAGTCACCCGGCTTTACCAAATCCTCAAATATAAAGGCGCACTTCGTACAGCGGAAATCGAATAGGATCATTTTTGACAAGATTATTTCTCCAAGTAGACTAGTGCGGCCTTAATTCCGTCTATGTCGTCTCCCAACATGCCAATGCCCAAATTACAGGCGTGGCACAACCAGCCGCGAAATTCTCCAGTTTTGTGATCGTGGTCAAGGCAAATTATTCCCTTGCGGCCACAACATTCACAATTGCTGGTTTCTTGTCTGGTGGGACTGGGCAAGTTATTTTTCTTGCGCCAGTATTTCTTGGCGTTGTTGCTTGCACACTGAGGACAAGCTAACTTGTCCCTCCACGTATATCTTTCTTCACACCCGCATTTTTTGCAGGGTTTATATGTTACACGTGTAGCAGTACGCTTTCCGCGCACTGTCATCGCTGATTGCCCGCATCGTATCCCGCTTCATCATCGTCGTCTGCTGCAACAACATTCTGCTGCCCCAGCAGGCGAAATTCGTGTTCAGTTACTTCTTCAATGTTAAGAACGTGCAAATACGCTGCGCGTGCTCCCGCTGCAATGCGGTTTTCATCCCAAGTCGCCGCGTTAATTAAACGGACTTCCTGTTCACGCGCGTTGTTTGTAGCCCACAGCTTGACAGTGTTCCACGCGGGCTGCTCAAACAAACGTTCCAGTTCGGCGTAGCGCTGCTTCTGCGTATCAGACAGCAGGCCAATTTCTTCCATACTAAGTGCCATAAGCCTCTCCTCTTATTGGCGGTTAACTAGCGGCAGATTTACCTGACGCTTTTGCTTTAGCAGAAATCATCGCTGCTTCTGCTTTAACTTTTTCAATCGGTATACGTGCAAACTGAGCGGCGTTCTGTTGCGCAAATAGCGCCTGCTCCTGCCGATCAATTTCAATACGTTCTTGATCCTGCTGTAGACGTTTAGTGTTAACCACAGCATTGTGACCGACGTTGTGAGCTTCAGCCTCAAGTTTGTCAATCTCCGCCTGAATTTTCTTGTTAAGAAGAATGATGTTCTGAAGCTGCGCCTGCTGCGCCGCGTCTTTCATCTGCTCCATCTGCTGCGCCTTCTGCTGCGCTTCGGGCGGCGGATTAAGAACAGAATCCATAATTTTAAGAATGTCACCCTTGTTGCTAAGACTGGTATGCTCAACTACGCCACGGGCAAGTACCAGCTTGACCTGATGGTATTCATCGGGTAGCATACCCATAAGCTGGGTCATCTGGCTTGCTTCGACCTCGCGCGCAACAACGCCGAGACTAGTCTTAAGTTTGATGCCAAAATCCGAGGGGTATCGAATCGGGTCAAACTGCATATATCGCCACAGCGTCTTTTGCAGCAGGGGATAAATGAAGTTTCTGTTAATATTGGCAATTGAGCGCTTTGCCCTCTTGACAAACGCGCCCATAAGCATACTGTTGCTTCCGGCACCGTTAGCTCCTGACTGACTTTGCGCTTTAAGCGCGCTGGCCGTGTCAAAGGAGCCGGTACCCATTTGCACCATGCGCTCCATTTCCTGCGTCTGCTCAAACGTAAGGCTGTTGTAATCGCCAACCTTAACCGGCTGAAGCACGTCGTTAGGCGCGCCGTTGGTCGTCCAAACCTTGCCCGGACGGACTTCAAATTTAAACCCGCGCGGCATACGCCCGGCGTCTACACCAAGCATAGGAGCGCTGATATAGCCCAGAGCGTCCATACGAGCGCGTAGCTCGGCGTCTAGCGCCTTCTGAGGGTTATACCCCTTCTCGGCTATGCCTCGGCCCCAAAACCGCCCCGGAACCTTCTCAAACTGCGCAGCAACAATGCTGCGGTCGCGCATGGCAAACGGGTTTACCATAGCCCGCAAAAGCACGCCCGTATTGGCAATTGTTACGATGGCCTCAACCATCGGCCCCGTCTCGCCTTCCGACACGTCGCCGTTCTGTAGAACATTAACAAGCTCTTTTGGATTTATGACAAGACCGTTAAGCAGGCTGGCCGGAACCTTGCCGTGGTACTCGATAATGTCAATCTGCTCGGATTCGTACGTCGTGTTAATCGACTGCGGGTCTTCCCAGTCAATGTCTGAATTTTTAAGTCGTCGTGTAGGGGATAACTTTACAAGGGCGTCCTTGCGGTAAAACCCCGTCTCAATCTTTTCAAGAGCGTAGTGCAAGGTGCGCTGCACGCGGCGCGCACAGCCAAGCATCTGTCCTATCGTTCGCCCCTGTGGATCTGGAATAAACTCGTCCGGTCGGATGGACTCGATTTCGACGAGGACTCGCTTCTTGTTGCTAGACTTAAGTTCGTAGGTTGCGCTGTCGCGTTCCGGCTTATTGTCCATGCCCGCGCGCACATTGACGAGAGCAACCATTGTTCCAAACAAGGCTCCGTTCTGCACGGCTTCCATGATCTGGTCTTGGGCGTTGACAAGCTCAAGGTCGTCTCTAAGCTGCTCTTTAAGCTGTTGCTCCAAGCCGTTTTTGGCGTCGGTGGCAGCATCGAACCATTCCTCCCGCGAGAAAATAGCTTCTTCAATTTCTGATACGGTCTGCTCGATTGCCTGCGCAAGCGCCGGGGCTACCAGCTTGGAACGTTCCGACAGGCGGTTCTTGTCCGCCTCGGACCACATACCGCGCCACATTCGCCAATATTCGCCCCACAGCTTCTGATAGCCGCGATTACGCACGTCTTCCCAAATGTTGATTTTAGCCGTAATCCAGCCAACCAGCGCAGCAGACGCATCGGGCTGCTGTCGGCTACGTTCCGCTGCAAGGGACGTAGGCGTTTCAACAAGTATACTCTGCGACGCCACGCTAGCCAAAGAATAATTCCTTTATGTCAATATCCGGAATCAATGTCCATCGGTACCCAGTCAGGTACGTCATCCGGATCAGAATAATTTGCGCTCGAAAGCTGGTCTACGTACGCTACGGCGTCCAGCAAGTCATCATGAGCAAGAGGGTCCGGGAAGTCGGCAGCTTGGTCTAGGAAATGGTCGTTCCACGTTCCTTGCATAAGACGGATTTGCCTCCGTTCTGCTCGTCCTTGAAGCGCCCACTGTATGCGGTCAGCCTTGCGCTGATTGCCGTGCTTTAACGGCTCGGGCGTAATATATCGCCCAAATTCCCGCATATAATCGGTCAAATAAGGACCGACAGCGTTTGCTAATGCGCCGGACTCGATACCGAGCCGACAACCCGGATATTTCTTGACCGCCGTAAGGATGCGCAGCGCAGTTTCGCGCACGTCCCAGTGCCCGTGGTCAATTTCCATAATAGTCCAGATATCTTCCGTTACGTCCGTTACGGCAATAACGCTTTCATCTGAACGGAGAATTTTTGTGCCTTCTTTGGTAAATCCTGCCAAATCTACCGTAATGTACACGCTACCGCGCGTACGAAACTTTAGATTTTCGCCGTCCCCGCGTTCGTGCGGAATAACAGGAAACCATTCGGGCCGAAGGATTTTAGCGCCGCCGCTGACAAAGCTGGCTTCAAGCTCCTGCTTGATAATGTCTCGCGTAGCGTTTGGATTGGATTTGATTCGGTCCAATTCCCGCTTTTTAATAAACGGGTTATCTGACGAAACAAAATGAAACGCTTCCCAGTCGTTCCAATAGGCATGACCGTCTGGCTTGGTCATGGCCCCCGTAAACAATTTGTAAAAATGGTTTTTGCCTTTGGGCGTGCCAATAAACATGGCTCCGCCTTCAACGTCCATCAGCGCCGGTTCGATAATCTCGTACCAAACGGACGGCTTCATATCGGCAAACTCGTCCATTACGACAAAGGCGTAGCCTTCACCGCGAAGCGCGTCTTCGTTATCCGCGCCCTTAATGTAGATACGGCGACCGTTGATTAGCTCAAGATACCCGTTATTAATATTCATGGCGGAAATAAACCCGCCTTGATCTTTCATCTTGAGCAGCGCGATAAGTCGCCGCCACATAATACGCATGGCCTGTTCAAAGGTAGGGGCAATGTAATAGATGCCGTTAGTCGGATCTAATTTATGCCCTCTGTCATTGACCTCTTTGAGCGCCTCTAAACCCAACTTTACCGCCGCCAGATACGACTTTCCGAAACGCCGTCCGGCTGCGGTTATTGTGAATCTGGCTTTGCTGTTGAATATTGCGCTTTGCGCCGGATGAAGCGCTATCCGGAATTCCCGGTTTGCCATACGCCTCTCCCGCGCTAAAAATTAATACCTGTTCCACGAGTCGGTCGATTGGCCGGTACGGCCCGTCGTAGAAGCAGTATTTTCGTTAGAACCGGGACCGCCTGCGGCGTCTACGTCCGCATGATGCTGTTTCATCTTTTTAAGCGTGTCACCGATCATTCCGCCTGTCATGTTACTGGCAAGCTCTGCAATGCGGTCTTTGACCGCTTCCATATACGTAGGCTTTTCTACAGGATCTGGCATGGCAGATTAGAAAAAGTTGGCCGGGTAGCGCTGGCTGTTAAACGCCCAAACAGCGCTGTTCAGCGTAACCGTACCGGCACCCGCATTGTAAATCTGCACGGAAATAGTGCCCGGCGTAGCCGTAGGAACCGCCGTAATAATTAGACCGGCAGCCGCACCGGCAGCCGCCGGAACAAGCGGAAAAATAAGGTCGCCAAGCACCGTTGACGCGGCAATACCCGACGTGGCAGAACCCAGAGTCGCCGTTACCGTACCCTGATACTTGGAGCCGCTGGTAATAGCGCCGGGGTTAACCGTCGCGTAGCTAATTTCAGTCAGAGGAGCAATCTCGGCGCTCTGACGCTGGTTAAATGCCATTATAAATTTCCTTTATATTTGTTCATGTGATCTGAAGATTGTCGGCTCGTAGCAGACGGTTTATGTTCCCATTTGCCTTGCGCCTTGTCGGCGCTATGGAATTCTTTTGCTACATTAACGTCAACGTGTCTGCCGGGCGGCTGCCAACCGTGCGCCACAGCCGCCATAAAGTGCGCCTGCCGTTCGGTTGTGCTAGGCATAACGTATTAGGTGCTGCCGCGCGGACGGTTGGTGCTCTGATTAGCGCCCTGACCGCTCATGCCCTGAAAATCAGGAACCATGTAAAGTTCCGGGGCGTTCGTGCCAGCCTTATCCGCAATGTTAACCGAGTCGTTATAACCAACGCCGCCAGAGCTAGCAAACTGACGATCAGCCGCAGAACCGGGGTTGCCAATATAACGCGAAATATCAAACGTGCCGCTGAGATTCTTCATCGGCGTGTCCATACCGTTAGCCATTAGTTACTTCCTTAAAGGTTGCGTCTACAACAGGAATAGCCTGTACCGTAGCGTTTTCAATTACAATAGAAATCTTGTTTTCCGTACGTTCTTGCTTGTCTTCAGCGTTAGACGGCTTTGCAATGCAATATTCAAAAATCAATTTACGCGCTGCTGTCTTGGTTTTTGAATCTTCCGCGTCAAGCGCATCCTGTGCCGTTGCCTGCACAATTTTGGAAACTGTGCGAGGGTCAAGATTACGCCTAATTGCCAGTTCCAGCCGTTGCTGAATAGCGTTGATTTTGTCGCGTTTAGTCGGAGGACGCCCGTGCGGATTGCCGCTTTTGCCGGGAAGAAACTTTCCGTCTTTTGTGCGAATTGCTACGGGCTGAGTTGTTACAACGTCGTTACTCACAAACTCTCCGCGTTAAAATGACATATGTGCTACAATAGGATTTGACGGGCCGCCGCCGCTAACTGTAATGTTGGCAAGACTAAAAGTGCCATTACCTAAAGCAAATCCCGGATCTGTTGGGAGCGTTCCAGTAAGTACGCCGCCAGTTAATGTTAACACACCAGACGGCGCGTACGTGCCGCCGTTAATAATGTTTATGTAAATGCCGCCGGTTACATTGCTTTGTCTGGTAAACGTACCAGTAAATTGCGCGGTTCCGCCAACTCGCGGAATAGTTGTGCTGGACGTAGCAGTAGCGGCGGATTTCATTAATACGTTAGAAAACGTACCTTTTAATATTCCGCAAGCATTATTGGACGAGTTTGTAATTGGATTGATTGTTACAAGCCCGGTACACGTCAAATTGGCTGCGTTTAAATTTGCCGGCGTAACTGTAGAACCGGCAGCCGCGCTAATCCACTGAATTGTGCCAGTAAACGTCGTATATCCGCTGCCAGCCAACGATGGCCCATTTGTAATATCACTTGGGCCTATCAAATAAACAGTATCGTTTTGGCCGGGAGGTTGCGGGGCTTTAGTACCGGCCACAACGCAACCACATCCAGTTTGGCTAGCAGGTACTATATACCAGTTATTTTTATTGTCCCAGTTGCCGTCTACTGTCGTAGTAGGAGCGCCGTCGCCCCAATAATAATTTGCCATATTAGGCAGACGCCGTAGTTAGCGCTTGAATGCCTTGCATGGTTTGCAGGACCGTTGTAGCGGTGGCGTTAAGAGATTGCAAATATTCTGCAATTAACATTGGAGTCTTGCCTACTTGCCTGTCATTAATAACCACGGCAGACAAGGTTGACCAATCGTTAATATCCGTACCAGAAGAATTTTCCGGCGAACTAAGAGCTATAATACTGTGCTCAACCAGCGGGTCTACTAAAAACCTGTATGGGGCCGAATACGTAACGTCAGTGTTTGAGCCGTCGGCGTTAACAGTTCTGTAAATAATTGTTCCGCGTTTAACGTCAACCGTATGATTTTGACCTACTGGGTGCGAATGTAAGGGAATAGCGTCGCCTACATTAGCAAACAAATAGCAAGTAAACCCCAATCCTTGCCACGGCAGCGCTGCGCCGGCTGTAAAAGCATTTGGCTGTTGAGCGGGCGGCACAGTTAAAATATTAGGATCTAAGTCCATTTTGCGCCGCCATTAATAAATATAATGTTTTAATTCTATATCAGTAAACGGAACAAACTGGGAGCGAGTAAGCGCGTATTCTTCCGGATACTTCATGCGGTCTTCAATAGACCAATTTGTATTTAAATTAGGATAAAATTTGCCAGTTTTAAGGTCAACCGGCCTGACGCCGCATTTGCCATCTGTTTTAATATGGTCAATAACCGCTGCGCGATTATCTTTAAGCCACACCCAAACATGGTTTTTTAGGTGAGCAAGCTTGCGTCTACCTAAATTAAACATTGGCAATAACGGACAATTTATACCCTTGTCCGGGTATCACGCCAAAATACTCGGTTTGATTAGCTGCAAATCGTTTAGCCGTTGTAACGGCCGTAGGATTCTGTCCAAACGCAATAGAACAAATGCTGTCCGTATGAACACGAATATATTTTGTCTGCGTATTAAACGCCGCGCTTTGCGTAGGCGACGCCGAAATAGTAATAGCCTGCTCGGCTATTGACGGTTCCAGCGCCGACTGCATACGATAGTCTAGCGCTGCCGTTCCTAGCGAACTGTACTCTGAAACGTACAGTGTCGCCATTTAGTAAAGCCCGACAATGTTAAGCGTGCCGCCAGCGCTGTCCTGAATGGCCGAAATGTTGGTTGCGCCCGGAGGAACAACGATAGCCTGCGTGTACGAACTATTAATGGCAAACGTATTAGCCGCCGCTTTAACAGCGGCATCGCCTGCCGTATTAAAATTCCACCAAGCCGCGCCACCAACCTGAGTTAAAAGCACAATGCTGTACGGATTGCCGTTGCTATCCGCAGGAAGCGTCACAGTGGCTGACGCCGCGCCCGTCGTAATATTAGCAGCAGCGCCAAGGCGCAAACCGGCAAGAGGCGTGCCATTGGCAACAACGGGGCCTACGCCGCGCGTAAAACCAGCAAGAACTGCCATTACATATTACCTTTGTGATGCCCGCCGTGCAGATGGCGCTGGTTATTGGGAGCGTGCCGAGTCATCTGCACGCCCCCCATAACCGGAGCGGCAACGCCGTTGGCGCTAAGGTGCTCGTCGCGCCCGCCGTGTCCCAGCGGGCTGGTTGAGGTATTCGCAGCGGCCATCGGCTGCGCCATGTTATCCGACATACGCTGCGACATTATTAGAACGCCGGGTAGCTGATGATCTGCGACGGAACGCCGTTCACAACAGCCGTAGTAAACGTGGCAGTATAGCCCGTCGTCAGCGACGTGTACTGCGAGAACGTCGCCGTGCCCGTGCTGGTCGGCGTGGCACCGCCAGCAATAGACACAAGACCCGGAACCGTCACGCCGCCCGTGCTGGTGCCCGTAACAAGACACGGAACAACTTCCGTCGTCATGTTGGACAGGATAGCCGGAATACCCGTCATGGTCAGCGTCGTGCCGTTGGCCGTGGCGCTAATTGCCGGAATCTGAAGCGTTACGATGCCTTCGTTGCTAATCTTGTAACGAACCGTACCCGTTGCCGTAGCCGAGCCGGCGTTAATGGTTGCCGTAAACGTGCCCGACATAGTGGCGTTAAAAATGTTTGCCGCGTTATCGTCGGGAATACGCGACCAATACGCAACGCTTGTACCAAACAGCGTAGTGTTGCTGTAAACCTGCTTAGTGCCCGCCGCAAAGTTAACGTGCGTAGCATTAACATTGGCAGTTGCCAGCGAAATGCTGCCGCCAGTGTACGAACCAAGAATGTAATCGCGCGTCAGGTTGGTAGCACTGGTAAGCGTACCAAGACCAATCTCAATGTTGGAACCGTCGCTAATAGCATAAAAAATGTTACCAACCGGGTAAACGCCCGTCGGAGCAAACTGCGAAGCAAACGTCGTCGTATTGGCTGGCGCCGTAGCAGCAACAGTATTAGAAAGCGTAATAGCGCCCGTACCAGTCGTCGTGGTCGTATCCTGAACCTGAGCGCCTACAAGAGTACCAATAGCCATGTGTAAATCCTTTTATTAAAATTTAAATTTTCAAAAGATCACGAATCTGGCCCATTACCAGAGTCGGGAATACGGTAACGGCAGACTTAAGCGCCGCAATTTCTTCGGCAGTCCAATCGACAACCTCAGTCTCGGCGCGCTTCAGCTTAAGAAATAGTTCGTATCGCGCCAGCTTGGCGTCCGCTTTAAGCGCATTGCCAAGTTCGTCTACGTCGCTAAGAACGGCGCGCTTAAGCGCCAAACCAAGCGTAACGACTTTTTCGCCTTCACGAACAAACGAACCCTCAAGATCAAGAAGCGCCGTGCCAAGATCAAAAATTGCCATAATGTACCGCCGTTGTTAAGCCATGTGAACCGTATGAACCGATACGGACGATCCATACGAGTTAATTGCCTGTCGCCCGGCTCCGGGCGTGTGTAGCGCCGCCGGGTTGCGAAGACCGCCGTGTACCGGGGCCGTCGGGCCGTGCGTCATCGTATTTCCGCCCGGCATACCCTTTGCAATAGGCGACGACGTAGATGCCGACGCCTCCGTAGGAGTATACGCCTTACCCATAAATCGTCTGGGTATCCCGCTCATGGTCCACGGCACCGTGAACCATAAGCCCCTTAGGCGGGTGATGCTCCGCGCCCTTGTCCCGCTTGTGATGCGTAATATGCACGGCCTGAAAGCCGTGCGTCATGTAGCTGTCCTTGCGCGGGCCGCCGTCATCAACGTAATTGACCGTGTGCGACTGGTGCGGATGCGCGTTACGCAGCGCAACAACGTCGTTCTGGTGCTGGCCTACATGACCTTCGTCGTCCGTGCTGGGGCCGTAATGCCGCGACAGTTCGTGCCGCGCAATGGCCCGGGCCTGCTCATGCGAATCCTTTTTGGGCTGGTGCTTTGTCACCGATTCGCTTGTCAGGTTATGAATTTCGTCTGGAATTGTGTCCGGGCTGTAATGCCCCGGCGGGGCGCTGTATCCGCTCATTTAAATTCTCCGCATGGCCGACTGGACGTTAAAACCCGGCTCGGCCGTCTTGGGATCGTCCGTTTCGCTGGCATATGGCGTATGCAGACCGTACGGCTGACCAATTGCCGTCGGGATACCGCCGTTATCGTCGTAGTCGCCGTCGTTGCAATCGTAATCGCAAATAAGCGGCTCCATGGCTTCGCTACGCTCAAAGTAGCGCCGGTAGTCGTCGTTCTCGCGCCAGCCGGTCATCGTACCGGCCAGCCACGTATACGTATCCTCAGTCTGGGTATCACCCGAAATATTGGGGTCAATAGGCGGTGCTACCGCCTGAATAATATCGTCAAACTGATAATGGTCAGTCATCCTATCCGGAAGGGATGGAGTCTGTGAACTACGGTTAGACGCTACCCCAGATACATTACCCTCAAAGGCTGGGTTAGACTTGGGGATTTCTCTGGGAAGTTTAGCCATCTGCAAAATACCCTCGGTTAAGGTTTGCGCAAGCAGCGCGATGTTTGCGCTGCGTTAAGAATATATCTCTCTTATAGCGCGGCTTGCCGCCGCGCTCTCTTATTCTTTGCGTCGGCTGAACCCGACGCTCTTTCTCTTACACACTATGGCCCCTTACGGGGCCTATTAGTTATTACCGCATCAGAGTAGTCGTTCAGACATATCCTATGTCTTCACTCCTACTCTTATCTCTCTTACATAGTATATACTGAAACTTGTAAAAATATGCCAGATTTTAAAAATCTTTCAAAAATTAATGAAAACTTAATGTTTGACATTACATTACAGATATGATATGCGCCATTGGGCGCATCTATAAATATTTTAAAAATTTACAGGTAAACGTCAGAACGTCGCCTTGGCGACGGATCCGTGGCGTAAACAGGTGCCTGTTACCCGTCATTTGAAAACGGTATTTTATTTTTTGTGAGGGAATTGGGCACCACGCCAACGCCGTCGCGCGCACCGGGGGTACCCGGCTATGTCAAGTGTAGTAACTACATTATGCCCAATAGGAATAAGAATGATTCGCATTTGCATTTGCATATGTGATTGATTCGTATCATGTAATCGAATTGTAATATTACAATGCAATTGTTACAAGATTGTTACAGATTACATAGTGTTGTAATAAAAGTGTAATGTGGGAGGGTGTGGTGGTGGACCACACCACTAGCGCACGCACATACGAATTGTTGTTCACGTATGGATTAACAGGCATTGCATTGCACGTATTAATACACGTGTATTAACTATCGTGATTATTATATCTGTGATCATTATACACATATGTGTGGTTTATTAACAACACATTGCAATCATTAAGATTGCATTAAGCTGCGGTGTTATCTATTGACAGCACACACACGCTAGCCTGTGGATATTGTTGTTAATAACCTGTGGATAAAAGCGGGGTGATACCTAGGCTAGGGGTAGACGTTGCGCCGCTCCTGCGGCTTCTCCGGGGCTTACAGCGGCATGTATATCCACACACGATTAAATGTTCCGTTCTGGAATTGCCGTTCGTCTGTAATAATAAATTCATATATATTTAATACGGCTGAAACATTCGCGCGCGATACTGGGGCTTGATGGAAAAAGGTAAGACGCGCGGCACGGGCCGCGTAGGCGCTCAGAGGGAACGAGACCCTAACCGGCGCTTTATAAATAGGTGAATAGGCGGGCTACGCGAGATACCGGCTCATACCCGGGGGCGACCGTAGCGGAGGGCATGAACCCGTGTAGCGCTTAGGCTGCCGTGGATAGTGCAAGAGGGAGTGTATTGCTGGCCTGTGTGCCGCCCGTACATTCCACATTGCACTAACCTATTCATATGTATGAGGTAATTATCATGGGTCTTATTGCTGATACGAACGAGAACGGCGTCTACGCGTTTGCTAAGTCTGCTGATACGCCCGATCCGTGGTGGCTGCGCCACGGTATGAAAATCGGCACGATTGAGCCGACCGACACGACGGCAGACATCTGCCGCAAAGCACAAATTGACTTCGGCGTCGAACTGGCCCCTCTTTTCACACGTAATGCTGCTGGCGAGTATGTGCCGGTTGATGACTACCGCGCTAACGTCCGGGCAGATAACGGCGCAGTGATGGGCATCGTCTCGCCGGACTTTAAGAATGTGTCGGCGGGGCAGTTGCTGGCTGGCTGGGATAGCGCCCTGCGGGATAACCATCTGTCCTTTGCTACGGCACTGGCCTACAAGGGCGGCCGGGTTGTGTGTGCGTCGGCTATGTTGGGTGACGCCTACCGGCTTACCATTGGCGCAGACAAGATTGATACGGTCCTTAACTTCGCTACCGGGTTTGACGGCACGCGCGCCACGACGGTTAGCGTCGGGCAGATTGTAGTGGTTTGTCAGAATACGGATAGCGCGGCGCAGTATGCCGCCAAGTCTGCGGGCAAATTGGTTCGCGTACCGCACCGCAGCAATTTTAACAGTGCGGATATTCGCGCCGTGCTGGAAGCAGCGGAGGGCACGCTGACTGACCGGGTTCGCGTTTGTAACGCTTTGCTAGAGGCAAAGATTAGCGAGGATGAAGTAACCGCCTATTTCGCCGGGCTTCTCGGGTTTAACCCGGATGACCTTGTGAAAGAGGACGCTAACGGCAACCCGCTGATTAAGGCGCGCACCCGTAATCAGCTAACGGCGCTTTTAGACGCCTACGTAGCAGGTCCGGGGGCTTCGGCGCGGGCTGGCACGGCATGGGGTGCCTATAATGCGGTGACGTATTGGGTAGACCATGTAGCCGCTACCCGCGACACCGACAAGGACGGCACGGGGCTCGCACGGGCCTACAGTGCAGCCTTTGGTAAGGGCGCAACTGTGAAGTCTAAGGCGTTCACTGATATTTGCGAGCGTATGAAGGTAGCCGCATAAGATGGCGAAACGAGGCGGGGCTTTAATGCCCCGCTTTGTCGGCAGGTAATGCCTGCCCTGATGAGCCTGTTAATCGACAATTGGCAAACGAGGTTAATATGTTATTTAAAAACACGTTTATAGTTGAGACGGAGCAGCACGGCATTATTGTTAAATGCCTGCCCGATGATATGGTCCGGCTTTTCTACGCTGGCGAGTCTACGGCCATAGCTGTGTACGGCATTGGGTCTCAGGCGGTTCAGTCCTTTGTAACCCGGTCGCTATCCGCACCGTCTAAAGTGCTGGCCTACGTGCCGGTTAATAACTCACGGCAGGCGGAATTGGTCGCCATGGATGATGCGTGGCCGGAGGGCATACGAGCCACGGCGGCGGCACTGGCGCTTGGTCGCATCCTGCCCGGCTCACACGATGACAGCGGTTCTGGCGGGCTTGGCGTGCGTCCTAGCGCGCCTAATCCAACCCGGCCGCCTAACGGCGGAGCGGTAGCGCAGTCCGCATTAACCGGGGAGGTTGCCTAATGGATACACTCGATCAGGCATTTATTGCCGGTTTTATAGCCGGTTTCCTATTAGCCGCGATTGTGACGTTGCGATGGGCAGCGCGCAGCCTGCGCAAGTTTTAACGGGGGCGATCGCTATGCGCCCGTTATACGCAATTGAAGAATCTACAGAGCAGCCGAACGGCAGATGGCTGCCGACTGGCATTGTGCGGACCAGTGACGGCAGCAATGCCACACAGATTCAAACGTACGCGACGCGCCATGAGGCGCAGACTGCCGCATGGGAAATGTCCTCGTTTATGCGCACGATATTAAAGCGCCCGGCGCGCTATCGGGTCGTGTCAATGCGCGATCTACAAAAATACTACAGTGATACGTATTAGAATAATAAGATTATGTTATGCGCAGGCGGAGCCGCAAACTCCGCTTGCGCCTTTTTTTAAAAGCATTTATTCTCATGCGTCTGGGGGCCGCCCCGGCCGTATGGCAAATAAATGTTTCATGGCGACTGTTTAACTACTAGCAATAACTTAAGAAAGAGGTATAGCGTGTCTATTTGTAAAACATTGTCAACGACGACTGCCGCGTTAAACATGGCGCGGGTCATTCGAGGGCACAATCGAACTGGATTCGCGTCCGTGGCGAGTGCTCCCGCGCTTGCACGGGCTGCCCTGCGGGAACTGGGACTGGCGTACCCGGAGGATCCGGAATCGTGTGATGTTACTCGGGTTCTTATTACGCGGATTGAGCAGATGATCCTTAAGCAATCGGCGCAACCGGGTCGGCTTGCGTCAACCGTAGCACGTATGGGAGATTTTAAAAATGCCGTCTGATAATACTTGTTTTGGTAGCAATTCATTGTCGCGCATTAGCATACTTCGCGCTGCAACAAACGAAAACTGTCCGCATTGTTCGCGTACTATTAAATTGCCCGAAAATCGCGGCTGGTCGCGTATTCCAGCTAACGCATGGTGCGACGGCAATTACATTCACGTTTGCGACGATTGTATTCAGCCTAGATACCGCTATCTTCGCGCTTTTGATATATTCTGGGACGGTCGTATTGCGAATATTTCGTATGTGCCTATTTACGGGGATCGTCAAAACACTCTGTACGGCGAATGGCAATATTATCCGCGGGAGCTTGTCGAGCGGTTTTGTTACAGGGCGCCGCCGAATCAACGGTATGGAGATTTATGGTTTGTAAGCGGTCGGGCTTATCTTGACTATTGCGCGTCGTACGATGATGTTGTTAGCGACGATGACTATGAAGACGACGAACGCTCGCCTATTCTGGGATATAGCACGGATGTTATAGACATTTGCGGCTGGCCGAGTGGGCTGTCCAAGCGGGCGCTTTGCTTTGGCGTCGAATTAGAAATGGAAGCAATCAACGGATACGAAAATCAGCGCAAAATGGCGCGATTGCTTGGTGGGCCGTCTACGGATCGCTACATTTTAAAGAGCGACGGTAGCCTGAACTATGGCGCGGAATTGGTCACGGTGCCCGGCACGCTTGCGTGGCATCAGGCGACCGATGCGACCGGGATGCGGTGGGCCGAGGTTCTTAAGAAGGTAGAAGGTATTGCCAAGTCTGGCAAGGGTACGCGATCCTGCGGTATTCATGTTCACGTTAATCGCAAGGCGTTAACTGCGCTTATGATCGGCAAGATTCTCGTATTCATCAACGACGATAACAATAAAGAATTTGTCGAGATGATTGCGCAGCGCGGCAATAACACGTATTGCCAGAAGTCAAAGAAAAAGCTGTCGGATGGTCGTCGAGTTTCCGAAAATCGATACGAGGCCGTTAATGTGATGCACAAGACTATCGAGTTTCGTATCTTTCGCGGCAATCTGCGGCCTGAGCGAGTTATCAAGAACGTGGAGTTTTGTCACGCTCTCATTAACTTCTCCAAGGTAGCGGACCCGGCAAAGCTGGGATATACTGATTTCCTTGCTTGGCTGTCTAAGCATGAATCGGCTTATCCTAATCTTGTGAAGTTTATCAAAGAAAAGTCGGCTTTGCCGCCGTCTCGCTATAACGATGAATCGGAGGAGTTCTAATAATGTGTCTTATTGCTTACGTAAAATCCGGTCTGGCATTGCCAGTTGACGTACATTACACGTCGAATAGTCATAACCCGGACGGGATCGGCGTAATGTCCGCCGAAGGTATCCGTAAGTTTCTTGGCAAGTCACAGGCTAAAAAGTCGCTGCGATATATACGCGAACTGGAAGCTAACGGCGTCGAATACGGTGTTCATTATCGTATGGCTACGCACGGCAAGGTATCGACTAATAACGTGCATCCGTTTGCGTTTTACGGTGAAGACGATACGCTAAACGGTCATATGATGCACAATGGCATTTTGTATACAACTAAGTGGTCTACTGACCTGAAGTCAGATACGGCCGTTTATGCTGATGACGTGCTAACTCTAGCGCCCGATCACGGCAAGTCAGACTTTTGGGAGGAAGTACAGCGCGACATTGGCTATGGCAACAAAATGCTGATTATGCACGAATCCGATCTTACGTTTACCATTCTTAACGAAGATATGGGACAGTGGCACGATGGCGTCTGGTACAGCAACACCTACAGTCTACCCGCGCGTATCGAAAACTTGTATAATCGCTATTACAAGACGGCTAGTTCTACTATTTACCGCGACGACGACGAGCCAGTTGGCGCGGGTTACAGTGCCAACGTAGCCGCCGCCGTGGCGCGGCACTGGCCCGAGGCGACGGTCGTGGGCGGCGAGCCTGTGGTCATTCCGGCGGGGCAGGCCGATCCCGTGCCATGGGAGCATTGGGCGGCAAAGCGCGGCAACGTAACCGACGACGACTATTACGACGATTACGATACGGGGCATCAACTGCACATTGAGCGGGCGTTGACAAAACGTTACGGCGCAGATTCCGTATCTACGTCAATTCCGCACAAGAGTTACATTGACCGCATGAACGACGAAATTAGCACGACGATTGCTAAACTTCGCAAAGTAGGGGCGCTGTAATGTCTAAAGATATCAACGACATACTGAGGCTGTCTAAATTCGTTCTTGGCAATCTGCGGCGCGGGAGGAAACTCCCGCATCGCCTTTTCGTAGACGACGAGGATCTAGTGCAGGAGGCGGTTACGGCGGGGCTGGAACGCGCCCCCGAGTGGGATCCGGCGCGCGGGTCATTCGCTACGTACATGGTGCCGATTCTGGCACAGGCTATCACGCAGTACGCGTGGAAAGATGCCAAGGGCGGAATTAATACGAAGCAGTCTATTTACATTGATAGTTACGACGATATATTTGACTTGTTAGACGACGATCATATTGACAGCTTTGATATCAAAGAACGTATTAACTTGCGCGAGGTACCATATGGCTATGGAAGCAACCCAGAAACTCTTGTGGAAGCAGAGCAGTCTGTTATCGAAGATACTTACTGCATTTTCTGAATTTAAACAGGGACTTGCGGCGCTATTTGACGCGCCGCGCGGCTTGTAATTTAAAAATCTTTGGAAGATTTTAAGAAAACAGGCATTTTCTGGCTTGCGCCAGTATATATATAGTAAGAGAGATATATAATAGGGCGCCCCAAGGCGCCCTTATATATATAATTATATATATATATATATATATATACATAAGCTTTCCAAAATAATTGGCAATGGTTACCGATACTATTTGTTGTATTTTCCGCATAATATATATATATG
>Ga0208620_1000008_pt1 | contig 42027 bp, 59 predicted proteins | sample CryBogCBH24Jun08_FD_184593 | JGI IMG/M metagenome (GOLD analysis project Ga0208620, IMG submission 184593) | Freshwater microbial communities from Crystal Bog, Wisconsin, USA - CBH24Jun08 (SPAdes) | ecosystem: Environmental > Aquatic > Freshwater > Lake | place: Crystal Bog, Wisconsin, USA... | reverse complement strand
TTAACATGACACCATTTTTAAATGTAAGTATGGCAAACCCTGATCTCCAGTTGACAGGGTTTTGTTCTAAATAGTTTTCAAACTGTGGACCATATATATCGGCTAGAGTACCCGTATCAACCCCGTAGCGAACTCCGTTGTAATCAACATATGGAGTTACTTTTAAAGAATGTAGATGTCCTGTAACCATTGATACACCCGATTGAGCCGTATTATTGTGGGTAGCGTGTAAACCTCCCTTATTGCGGTGTTTAACGATTACAGATTCATTTAACCATACTGACCAACACTTCTGCCAAAGATTGAAATGATCTGATAGCTTAAATCCTGCGGTATGCTCAAACTGAGGTGCGTTGGCAGCAAGATAAGTCTCAAACCTAGCATCATGGTTGCCTAAAGGCCAGACTAGTTTTACGTTATGTCTTGCAGTTTTTGCTACTTCTTCAATTTCTGACATACAAGCCTGACAAGCCTTTAGTTCTTCAATTACGCTTGGTGCTTTGTCCCAACCAATCCTGGCATGGCGAGAAATGGAAGCTCCGTCAAAGATGTCTCCGTTAGCTATAACTGCTTTGGGTGCTAATGTGGATATTGCCCATAGTAAACCTTTAAATGCAGTAGTGCGGATGCCAGGCCAAAAATGTGCATCTGAGAATACGACGACTGATCCGTTAAGTATGCCAAGGTCTATCTTTCTCTCTATCTTATGATAATCTACATGACCAGTTGGGATTACAAAACCCTTTTCTTCCATTCTTTGTTTTCTTCTGACTAGATTTCTTAAATCTATTTTCAAAAACCTTGCGACTGCTTTAGCATTTCCATGTTTTTGAAATGCCTCGAGGATCTCTTCGTCAGTATGTTTTATCATAATAAACTTAAAGTAAAGAATTAACTGTCGTTTATATCATAGGTTTATTACATTTGGTATACTAAATAAAAAGGAGGTAGATATGGAAATTGAATGGAGCTTGGCACATCCCCTACATGATGTAGAAGATATTGTTAATATGGCAGACAATATATTTGGAGATGAAGTAGAGGATATATTAACTACGGAAAGATATATTTTCAGAAAGAATGTTACTGTTGCCAGTACAGTACAAATCTTTGATAGATCTAAGGAATTCCTAGCGGTAGCAAGGGTTGGTAATATTAGTGGTACTGGGGAATTCTCTGACAAACTACTTGGATTTTGTTGGTTTGATCGTTACGGATATACAACATATTCTAATGAAGAGATCTCAAATGCCAAATTTCACCACGTTGACCTAACCCTACCTGCAAAGACACGGGTTAAGTTAATTAATGCTATGATTGATCAACATATTCTCTGGGCTTATCAAAATGGTATTCCTGTTGTTTGTAGTACTTCTATACGTTCTGATCACTCAGGATTTATGAGAATTCACGAAAAAAGAGGATTTAAGGTGTCAGGTAGTTATGCTTGGATTAGAACTAAAGAGGGTTTAAATGGTATCAAAGGTATCGAAATTGCCAACAACTAAGACTGCTAAAAAGGCAGATTCTGTTGTTAACAAGGCTACAGAATATGGTGCTTTGTTTAATAAACTAAATATTGAAAGAATAGAAAAAGGATTACCGCCTCTTAAAACGGCTATGGAGATCCTTATAGAAGCAATGCAAAGTGATGAGCTAGATATCAAAGATAAAGCCAGGATAGCCGATAAGATGGCTTCCTACGAATCTAGCAGAGCACCTGTAATTACTGTAGACTATGTACAAAACGTCACCCAAAAAGAAGAAACTGACGTTGATGGTGCATTAGATGCTTTCATGGAATCTTTATCTAAGGTAAAATAAATGCCATTAATCAAATCAAAGTCTAAGGCTGCTTTTGGTAAAAACGTAGCTAAAGAAAGAGAAGCGGGTAAAAAAGAGTCTCAAGCCGTAGCCATTGCGTATTCGGTAAAGCGTGAGGCAGAAGCTAAACGTAAACCTAAAGGAAAGAAATGAGTAATTACACTTCTGGTAATAAAGCTCCTACGCTGATGAAACAACACGCAGTCAAGCGTGGCTTAGACAACCCTGTACACATGAGTGATAGTACTGGTGTTACTGCGGTTACTATTAAAAAAGGTTCTACTCACTATGAGAAAGGGCATCAAGCTGCTCCTAGTGCAAGTAACACTAATGTTGTAAATGGTAGACATCAAAAAGTAATGCTACACAAGCCAACCCCTTATGATGGAAAGATTCATAATGATGGTTATATGAACTCAGATCGTACTAACTTCCTAAAGTGAGATTACTATGAACTACGGAAAAGTAATCAGCGGTGGTAAACAAATGTCTAAGGGTGTTAGTAAATCTATTAACAATAAGTTAGAAGGTTTTGCTGAAGATCATGCCCACGGAGAATCTATTGCTAAAAGAGCTAATAAGGCTTTGGCATATGAAGATTTCTCTGATCCACACATGAACAATGTTAATGCAGATCGTAAAGGGTCTAAAGTATCTTTTACAACTTCTAAAGATAAAGCAAGGTTACAACCTAAATGAAACCACAAGACAAAATCAATTCATTCTTTGGCACTATGGGTGGCGCAATTCCTCCTTCTAAAGAGAAACCAAAGAAAGCAGTAGGAAATGACTACAACCAAGAAGATGATAAGTCTGCAAGTGGTAAACATTTTGAGGAAGCATCTGCCTTAGCTCATAAGTTAACTAAGTCTGCAAGCAAACAACATGAACATTTAGGCGCACATCATGCACACCATTCAGCATCTTGGATGGGTCAAGGGTATGCAGAGAAAGAAAGACTTGAAGAACACAACGAATTAGCACATCATCATGCTGATAGAGCTAAAGAGAAGTACGAAGCAGAAATGCGTAAAGAGTAATTAAATGAATAGACCAAGAGATAAAATAAATTCTTTTTTTGGTTCTGAAAATAAACAAGAAAATAAAAATGAAGAACCAATAGAATCTACAATAAATGTTCACAATAGAGAAGTTCCTGTCACAATGCATCCAATAGAAAAACGTAATAAAGACGTTTTAGCTCATGTGAATCCAGATAAATTTGATCCTGTTTTTGCAAAAACAAGTAATTATGTTGGAGAAAAAGGAGAAGGTGGCATTGGTGATAGATATAAAGAATTTGGTAAATTTGTAAAAAAAGCTGAATCAATAAGAGCCAGTAATGTTTATATAAAACCAAATGGTACTCCTGTTTTTGGAGATGGAAGACATCGTTATGCATATCTTAGAGATCAAGGAATAAAAAAAATTCCAGTAAGTATGGATAAAGAATCAATTGAAAATGCCAAAAAACATGGTTATTTGGCTGAATAAGTTTTATAAAGGGAATAGAAATGGATGTTTATGATATTGATGCCTTAAAGGCTGATTTACCTACGGCTAAAGAATTATCTCAATTTGTTTACGATAAGACAGGTATTGCACTTGATCTTATTGGTAAACCAAAAGAAGAACAATATTTAGCAGCGAAAAATGCTTTAGAGGGAAAGAAAGTACCTCAAGACTTTATTACTACAGACAATCCGTATGTAGATAAGAAAGACATTATTCCTATTGATGAAAAGAAACCATTTCCTCCTTCAAGGAGCGATAGTCTTCCCCCAGAAGAATCTGAAATTCATCATTTCAATGCAACTAATATGCCTCATCCGACTCATCCGCAGTCAGATAAGAAGGTGCAAATTATGTTCCGTAAATATGATAATGGAGTAATTACATATCAGATTATGGGTCCAACTGAAATGGTTGCAGTAGGCGAAAGAATCAATAAATACGGACAAACAGTACCTGAAAGATATTCTTGGGATGATCCAAGAACAGAAGAAATAATGTTACGCAGACAAGATGGATCAATGACCGAAAAGGGAAGAGGGTTATATATGTACTGTACTGGCGAAAAAGGTGCAAACATTTGGCCTTTGATTGATAAAAACATTGAATCAGTCTCTGCCAAGAACATTGCTGATCCTTGGGCTTGATAGAGAAATACGACCCCGAAGACTTTAACAATCGTTTGGGTAATCAAGCGGAGTTTTGTGCCCGTAAAATCTTTGAATTTCTTAAAAAAGAAATAGGCACAATGTCTGCGCTTGAAATTCATTACCTTGCTATGTCAGCAGAAATATTCCTAGATATTAGGGATAAGTATGGCAAAAAGTGAAGCCAGTAACTATGTACTACCCCTATATAAAACTAGAGCATTAAAGCATCTAATTAACCTAGCGGGTGGTAAAAAGAAACTAAAAGAGTTAGACAAAGATCAACTCAATGTAATGCGTATTGCAGCAGACAAAATTGCTGAAGATATGCAATACAACCAAATGAAATGGTTTAAGCCTTTTAGTTACCAAACTAAATTCTTTGATTTAGGTAGAACATTCAGTCGAAGGGGAATGATTGCTGCCAACAGAGCTGGTAAATGCTGTACTAAAGATACAGTATTGGATTTGCCTGGTGGTAAAAAAATTACATATGGCGAAATGTATGAGCGTGGATTGCCATTTGATGTTTACTCTTGGGATGGGTCTAAAGTAGTTATTAAAACTGCAATAGAACCCATTAAAAAGCCCCAAGAACCTTGCGTTAGGTTGTGGTTATCTGACGGTAGTTGGATAGAGCCTGCTTTACGTCATCTCGTTTTGGATTCCAAGGGCGATTACGTCTTTTGCTCCAGCCTTCTAGCATCGATCCATAACCTTCTGGAGTCCAATTCGGAACACGACCAGTTAATTCGTGTTTCAAATGTTCAGCGTTTGAAGAAAAAACTTCAAGGTTTTCTAGTCGGTTGTCTGTCCGTATTCCGTTCCTGTGATGCACAACTTCTGAAGGCAACAAATAGCGTTTCAAGTTTTCTTCAACGACAAGGCGGTGTTCGGCTACTGTCTTCTTTTTCGTTGCAAACGGGTGATCTGGATAATAAATATACCAATATCCGCCAACTAACCTACGACCCCCTTTCCAACCAGTATGCTTATCGCCCGATCTTGGTCCCGTTCTTTGAGTTTTTAGACCGAGTGAATAGCAACGTCTTTGAATGGTTACACGGTCGCATCCAAGCAATTCAGCGATTTGCACTTGCGTCAATTGTTCAACTTCAACAAGATGCTTCAAACGAACCTCATCAAGTTCAATCTTCTTCATTGTTTAATCCTTTTGTTAATGCTACAAATCAGATTATAGCCTATGAACCAATTGGATTCCATGATGTGTATGACTTTAGTGTTCCTGAAACTGAAAACTACATAAGTTGCGGTATCGTGCATCACAACACCATTGCTTCTACCTATGAGACTGCATTTCATTTAACTGGAAGATATCCCCCGCATTGGAAAGGAAAGATATATGAGTCCCCTATCATTGCTATGTGTGCAGGTGAATCCTGGGAACAAGTTGCAAAAACACTACAGAGTAAGCTATTGGGTTGCGATGACATTAAACAAAGTTATCGCTTGGGTTCTGGGTCTATACCTAGAGAATGTATTGACGTTAAATCTATCCGTTCAGATGGTCAAAACGTGCTTGCTATGGAAGTATGGCATTCTACGGGTGGTAAAAGCAAGTTATATTTCTCCAACTACACACAACAAGTACGTCATTTACAAGGATTTGAGCTTGATTTGGTGGTACTTGACGAACAACCGCCAGACGAAACCTTTTCTGAGCTTGTCGTTAGAACAGCTTCAAGAAATGGACAGGTTATTTGCTCGTTCACTCCGCTTAAAGGTATGTCAGGCTTGGTCAGAAAGTTCTGGGACGAAGTTGACGGATATGCTCATGTTCGAGTCACTTGGGATGATGTTCCCTTTGTCAACGAATGGGGAGAGCCGTTTTTTAGTTTGGAGGAGCGTGAACAACTAGCCAGAGACTTTATGCCTTGGGAAAGGGAATGTCGTATGAATGGCATTCCTTTAATGGGCAAAGGGGTTGTGTTTCCCTTACTTGAATGGCCTATTTATAAAGCTACAGACCATGATTTGCGTAATAATGAGGTATTAGAAAGATTAATCAGTTTCGACTTGGGGATTAAGAATGACCCGACAGTTATCTCGTTCTTTTTTAGAGATCCTATCAACGAAATTATTTACCTACACAGGCAAATCAAAATCCCGTCTGGGGAAACTCCAGATGAATACGTTCACTACTTGCTTGATAGAGAATCCAAGGGAGTACCAATTGCTTTACCTCACGATGCAGCAACGGCAGGACGATATACTCTTACAGAGCAAAGCGTTAGGGAAGTATTTGAAGATTCATACGGGCTTAACTGCATTTCAGGCGCAATTTTAAACCCCGTTAATGATCAAGGTAAGGTAACTAACCACAAAGCCTACGGAATCAATATAATGAGGCTTATGATGGAGCGTAAAACACTTTTGGTAAACGAAAGTTGTAAAGAATTCCTTGATGAAGCTAGAAACTACGCTATTGACGAAATGGGAAGATTTAGTGATCCTGATGATCATATAGATTCAGCAAGAATAGGAATATTGGCATTAATTCAAGGACATGGAGAATCCGTAGTTAGCAGAGCGAATACGTTTGAGGCAAGAAGAATCCCTGTCGTTGAAGGCAAAATGCAAAGAATCTAAAGGTTAAATATGTTATTTAAACAAAATTTAGTAGTTGAAAACTTAGCCTCACCCTCTGGCAATCGTGGTATTGCTGAGAAAGTATGCCATGAAGCATATATGAAAATGGTTGACTACTTAAGGCTTACTCAAGCTAAAAATACTTACAACAGATTTACTGATTATCACTATTTAAACATTCCAGTATCTGAATCTACAGAGCCAATTAGGGGTTTAGATTACATCCATCCTATTGTTACCCCAGGAATTGACTATGCAACTGCGGTAATTACAAAATGTTTGATGCCAGATGGTAAAGTAAACTTTGAATTTGAAAGATTTGACGAATCTGACCAAGATGGTGCTGAACAAGCAACAGATATGGTTAAGTATTTCTTAAATAACAAAAATAATTCTTACATGACCATTCGTGATTGGGCACAAGATGCCTTATTGCACAAGAATGGTATTGTGATGGTTATGCCTGTTAGAGAAAACATCATTCAATACAAAGAAGTAACAGGCACTAGGGATCAACTCAAAGTATTTGAGATAGAAGCAGCTCAAAAAGGGTTAAAACCTCTTAGACAAGAGATGCGTAAGGTTGATGTAAATTTACAACAAGCCATGATGGAGGCTATGCAACCTGGAGATGAGCAAGAGGCAGAACAAGAGGTTGATCCAGGCGCAGAACTCAATGAAGCAATAAGGAATAATACTGTTTATCGTGCTAAATATAAGTTGACAGGCACAAAGACAAATATTCGTATTAAACACGTTGCACAACATTATTTTGTTTGTAATCCAACAATCCCACAGATCATGTATCAAGATTTTGTGGGTTTTTATGAGCCAATGACTATCCATGAAGCTAAAGTTCAGTATCCTTTCATTGATATGGAAGAGTTTGCTGATCACGCAGCATATGGTCCTGCGGGAGCTTACCAAGCAGGTGCATTAGAGAATGATTTAGCACTTCACGCTAGAGATTCAACCCCAGTTCCTGGTCAAGGTGTTATTGCCTCACAAGGTGCAGATAGATATGCAAGAGTAGTTATGTTAACTACTGCATGGTTAAGGAAAGATGTAGATGGCGATGGCGAAGAAGAGATTGTTGAAGTATGTTACTCAGGTTCATACATTTTGTATGTCAAAGAAGTGGATTTCATTCCTTTGGCTAATATGTGTCCAAAGCCCATTACTGGGAACTTCTTTGGTTACTCTTTGGGTGAACGTCTAGTACCTATTCAAGAGTATGCAACATCTATTAAACGTGCTGAATTGTCTTTTGCAATGCAAGCCTCCACTCCTAAGATGGGAGTTAACCCAGAGTTTATAGATGCTGAAGAAATTCAAAGAGGTGTATCTGCATTGTTTATTTTGGATCGTAAGTTTGATCCTGCTAAACACGTTTATGAGTTTGCTCCTTTACAAGGTAATCTCGCTTATGTTGAGTCTGCTATGCAGTCGCTTAAAGAAGACAACATGGCTATGATTGGAATGACTAATCCTAATGATTCTCTGAATCCAGAGGTTATGAAGGATGGTAATTCAGGATTCAAGCTACAAACTGCTATGGGTCCCAACCAATTGATTCAAGATGAGTTAATTAAAAACTGTGCGATAGCCGTACAAGATTTGATTCATTTGGTCTGGCACACAATGATTCAATATGCTGATGATTATTCAATTCAGCAGTTGGCACACATATGTTCTGAAAAAGGTGGACCATTCTTGGATGCTCAGAAGATGGCTAACTATGAGTTTATTGATCGTAAGATGATTAATATTGACTTAGGTTTAGGTTTTATGTCTGATGAGAATAGGTTAACTAGACAACAGTTAATTACTCAAGCACAACAACAATTTGCACAAGCAATGATGATGTTGACACCTGATATGCCTGAGATGTTTGAAAAAGCTAGAAGACCTTACGAAGATACATTAAGAGTATTGGGTGTAAGACACGTTGATGCTTATTTACCAACTTTAGAAGAGGCAATGAAGATACTTCAAGCTAAATCTAAAGCACCTCCTTCTGCTGAAGATCAATTACATCAATCTAAGGCACAACTTAACCAGGCAACTACTCAAGAAGTTCAGGCTAAGACTGGCAAAATTGTTAAAGAAACTCAGCAGATGGACGTAGACAATATGTTTGATGCTATGGCGGCTAAAAAAGGTAATCTTAAAGACGTAAGAATAGACTAGGAGATTTATGAAGACTTTGATTGGAAATATCACCGATTACTTTAATCGGAGGACTAGGGTAGAGGATACAGAAAGCCAAGCACCATCTCACAGACGGGTACTTGTTGCGGAAAACGCACAGTCTGCAAAAAGATTATTAGCCAACAACGATTTGGCATTGTTGTTCAACCTTTATCGGTTTTACATCATGGACAGAATTGAAGATTGCAAGACAGATAAAGAAAAGATTGAGTATTCTCATAATCTTATTGGAATTAGGGATTTCATTACTTTCATAGAAAAGACTGAATACATGGAAAGACTTTCTGATGTGAAGTTAGAGAGAGAGCTGGAAAAGGCTAAGTCAAAAGGCTTAAGTCTTAAAGAGGAATTGCAACAACTTAGGAAAATAGGATAAACTATGGAAAACGTAACCGAAGAGGCCGTTTCGCAACAAACTGGAAGCCCAGAAGCACAGATTGCTGAGATGATTGCCGTTAATAGACGGAACAGTCCTCAAGTGATTGGCAGTAAAGAGCCTCCAGGTGGACAAGAGGAAGCATTAGCTGAATCCCAACAGGCTACTCCCGAAGAGGAAGTTGAACCTGAAGAAAGTACAAGTGAGACTGAGGAAACTGTAGATCAAGAAGATGGGGAGTCCTCCGCAGGAGACAACGAACCAGTAAACTTTTTTGAATTTGCAGAGCAAAATCCTGACATGAAGTTAAGGATACCGAACAAAAACGCAGAAGGCGGGTTTGTTGAATTAACTGCAAAGAAGGCGGCTACTCTCCTTGGGCAAACAAGTGCTTTAGACGAAAACTCTAGAAAACTTAAAGCTGAAAAAGCTGATTTTGAAGAGTATGAGTCAAGAAGAAGGGCTGAACTAGACGGATTGCAAATTGGTATTGAGATGACATTGGTTCCTCAGTTGCAAGAAGCAGCAGATGAGCTAATTACACTTCAAGGCTATAACCAACAATGGAAGCAAATCCGTGAAAGGGCGCAGACTGAATTAGAGAAATCAGAAGCGGATGCAGCTATCCGTCAAAATGATCAACTTATTCAGGATAAGTCTAAGTTCATCCAGACAAATCGTCCAAAGGTACAAGAGTTTCTTAATGCCAGATCAGATTATGTTAAACAGAATCTGGATAAAGCTAGGCAGAGTTTCTCAGATAAAGAACTGGCAAACAGGGCTAATTTTGAGGAATTAAGAGATAAATTATCTAAGGATTGGAAAAGTGCGAATGCAACACTTGTTCCTGGGGTTCCAAATATTGATTTGATCTCTAGTGATGAGTTTTTATTGGGTTTGATTCGGGATGGAATGAAATTCCGTGAAAAGCCAGTAGTTCGCAATGTGGGTGGTTCGATAGCGGCTAGTATCAAATCTGGAGCTAAAGCGAAAACCTCACCTTCTTCAGAGACTGAGAGACTTCAACAGGCGGCTAATAAAGGCGATAAGAATGCAACTAGGCAACTTTTGGCAACAATGCTTGCGACTAACAAACAAAGACGTAAGTAACCTTTTAGGACTATAAAATCATGGCACAAATCACATCAGCAAATCTAGGTAATGGTAACGGACCATACCAAACAGATATCGTAGTTAAAGATATGGACTTAACAGTCTCTAACTATGTTAAAGATCGTACTCCAACAACTAACATGGCAATGTCCAAAAAGCGTAAGATTAACTCTACGCTACACATTTGGCCTAATGACTATTTCCGTCAGCCTACACTTAATGCAAACTTAGAAGGTGCAGCAGTCACTTCTTCTTTGGCAGCATCTAACACTCGTGCCAACATTGGTAACTACACACAAATCTTCACAACAGTTATCGGTGCAACTGGTACTGCTCGTGCAGTTGAGCAAGCAGGTGGAGATCCACAAGCATATCAAGAAGTTAAGCAATTAACTGAGGTCATGTTTGACGTTGAACTCCAAATGGTTCGTGCAGATGGTGCTTCAATCAAGTACTCTGGACAGTCAGCAACTCAAGGCGCATCACCAAACAACGGACGTAGATTTGGTTCTTTGTTTGCTTTTGCAGGTACACGTTCAGGAAATGACACAGATGGTGTTTCAGTATTGAACTTGGCGGCTTCTGATGGTACAGACACAACAACTGTAACTAACACCAACGTACCATTCAATGGTTTGTTGTCAAACGCAGGTCTGGGTTATTTCAGTTTTGGTGCTAACGAAACTAACCAGGCTTTTTCTCCTGTTTTATACAAGCAATTAGTAACTGCTGCTGAACAACGCTTCAACGCTAAGATTACTAACATGGTTGTACCTACATCACTCAGAACCACAATTTCTGACAACATTCCACAATCACGTTCTATCAACAGGTTCAATCCTGCTGACAAGGGCGACACAATTGGTACATACGAAGGTGACTTCAACTATACATACCAAATTGATGACAACTGGATCATGGATCAGACAGGTTCAAACAACAATGCGATTCTTTTCTTGAATCCTGATGTTGTTCAATGGGGTTCTTTGCGTGAACTTGGTCCAAACAATGAAGTATTCTCAAATGCAGATGCTTCTTTGGATCAGTACATCATGGAAGGTACATTGATTGTGCGTAACCCAGCAGGTGTTGCAGTTCTTGCTGCTATCACAACTGGCACACCAATCACAACACCAAGAGCATCTACTCAAGTTCAGCGTTACCTCGCTTAATTTAGTTGAGAGATTGGAGGGAATCCCAAAAGGGTTCTCTCCCTTTTTTTTGGAGAAGATATGGAATTGAATTTAGACAACGAAGAAGCCAAGATTAACGAAGATTACTACATGAAAGGTAATCTAGAAGCAGGTATTGAGGGTGTTTTAGCCCGAAATAACCAAATGTTTAATGATGTTAAGTCTGGCACTTGGAGTCAAACATTCAAGACTGATCGTATCGACTACAAAATTGGTGCTGAAGATGGTCAACGATATGTCCAATATACGCAACATAACGTAGAAAATATTAGACAAAACTGTAAAGAAAGACGGGAGTTCTACAAGATTCACGGAACTGCCAATCCTTTTTTTGCGGGTACTTTCCATGCTATGGATTTACCTAAGTGTTTTGCTCATGAAATAAGCTCAAAGTGGTTTAACAATCGTCCTTGGGAATTAATTAAGCAAGACAGAGATGACAAGATTCTTTTTTACGCAATAGTTAACGAATATTACTCAGATTTTGTTTGTCATCCAAGCGGAAAAATACCATTGCCTTACAATCCGATAATACCTACTCGATGAGGATGTTTTATGTCTCTTTTTATCCAATCTGCCAACAACCTCGTTACAAGAGTGGCTCAATGGGTAGGAGCTATTCCAACATCAATAAGCGTTAATGCAACTGCATACAATTCATTAACAGGAGTCATTACTACTGCTTCTGATTGCACATCATTGGTGTTAGTTGGGGATTTTATTTCTCCAACCCAAATGGGACCTTTTACCCTAGTGACCGCAGTCTCTACAAGCACAATTACTGTATCTGACCCTGACCTAGTTTGGAGCTTTCCAACGTATCCTACGGCTATTTTAAAGCTCCCTACACAATCCTCAATGGATATTCAATTCTGTATTCAGTTTGCAGAGTTATCTTTTAGAACAATCTATTTACCTGCGTTAAGGAGTAATCCTTATGACCCAGTTAACCCTTCTACGATTGTTACAAATTCAAATGGTTTAGCTCCTATCCCTGCGGATATGAACTGGCCTATTATTTTCTTCCAACAAACTCCTAGTTCTCAAGTTTCTCCAGGCACATTGAATGCAGGGTTTGGACCTTGGATTATTTACGACAGGGTTGGAGATAGAGAGATTATTCGTTTATCAATGATTGATCAGCTTTATGTAAAACCTTTTGGTGTTCCAAGGGTTATTAGAGCTAATTTCTCAGAAGTAGGACCTAACTATTTATTTACTCCTAATCCTGGTAACGGAACAACAATACTTGCATATTATGTAAAGGCTTTCCCATTCTTGTTTAGCCCAACAACAGATTCACTAAACCCTATTGTTCAAAGTAATGCAATTCTTGCAACATTCCCTGAAGGGTATATGTACAAGGTATTGTGGGCTTATTACGACAAGAAAAAGAATGTTTCTGAAGCAGATAAGTGGAATGCAAGATTTGATGCTGCTTACGGATTAATTGAGGATCAAGCAATGAAAGATCTTTGGAGTGGAGGAGATAGACACTTATCTTCCGAATTCCAACCCCGTAACTACAGATACTCGTTTCGATAATGGCAACACAAGGACTATACGGCTCAACTGCAACTGCACAAGTTGTTCAGCCTAATGAAAGTAATGGGTTGTACGGGAGTACAGATAATTACTATGGTGGCACGTTCTTTGAATGGTTTATCTTTTATCAAGGATCTACTGCTCCTGCTACACCTACTGGTGGATCATGGAATTACTCTACAAATACAGGAACACCTCCTACAGGGTGGTTAAATGCACCTCCTAGTTCACCAACTACAACTATTTGGTGGTCTATTGCATTTGTAAACTCTAAAACACCAACAACTATTGTTTGGTCAACACCTGCACCTATTACCCAACAAGGTCCAACAGGAAGTACAGGACCCACAGGTCCAACAGGACCACAAGGTACGCAAGGTGTTCAAGGTGTTACAGGTCCAACGGGTGCAGTAGGCGCAACAGGACCTACAGGAACTCAAGGAGCTATTGGTCCAACTGGTCCACAGGGTATTCAGGGTGTACAAGGTTTACAAGGTCCGACAGGTCCTACTGGAACTCAAGGTATACAAGGTGTAACTGGTCCTACAGGACCTACTGGAGCTACGGGACCTACTGGAGCACCATCTACTGTGGTTGGACCTACTGGACCCACAGGTGCACAAGGTATTTCAGGACCTACTGGACCCACAGGAACGGCAGGAAGTACGGGTCCAACTGGACCTACAGGCACAAATGGTATTAATGGTCCAACAGGTCCAACAGGAGTTACTGGCGCAACAGGTCCTACTGGTCCAACTGGAATACAAGGTATTGTGGGTCCGACTGGTCCTACTGGATCTCAGGGTAATGTTGGACCTACTGGACCTACTGGGGCACAAGGAAACATTGGTCCTACTGGATCACAAGGTGTACAGGGTGTTCAGGGTATTCAAGGAAATACTGGACCAACGGGACCTACTGGATCTCAAGGACCTACTGTATATCCTAGCGCAGGTATAGCAAACTCTACTGGTAGTGCTTGGGGTACAAGTTATGCAACCAATGTAGCAAATGGTGTTGCGGTTTTTGATGCCAACTTTAATTTATCAACTAATTGTTTATTTGAAGGTTTTAATGGATTAACTGCAAGTGGAACAACTCAAGTTTTAACTTCGGCATCTGTACAAAATTGGTATGTAACTGGAACTGGTGGACAAACATTCCAACTACCAAACGCAACTACATTGCCAAATGGCGCAACATTTACATTTAATAATAATCAAAGTAGTGGTGCAATTACTTTAAATAACAACTCTGGTACATCAATAATATCTGGTGGAATCCCATCAGGTGGTTATGTAACTTTAGTATTGTTATCAAATAGTAGTGCCGCAGGATCTTGGGATTATCATTTTGCCGCACCATCAAACGTATCTTGGTCAACCAATACATTAAGTTATGCGGGTTCTATAACCAATGCAACGTGGAACGGAAACAACATAGCGTTAAACAAGGGCGGTACTAATGCCAGTTTAACGGCTAGTGCGGGTGCGGTTACATATTCTGGAGCAAGTGCTTTAGCTTTAAATACACCTGGTACTAGCGGACAACCTTTAGTGTCTGGCGGTACGGGCGCACCTACATTCACATCTGCACTAACTGGTCTAACTATAGACAACACAGTAATAGGAGGAACTACACCATCTACAGGTACGTTTACTACTATTACAGGACAGACTGAGACGTTAAAGGGTACTGGTGAAAATTTAATTACGCAAAGTCAAACTTTCAGCACTTGGACAACAAATAGTACAACTGTAACGACAAATAGCACAACTGCGCCAGATGGAACATCTACTGCTTCTTTATTAGCAGAAACAACAGCAACATCTTCACACACTTTATTTTCAATTTTTGTTACATCTGTAGCAACTTCTTATACTTTTTCTGTTTATGCAAAAATCGGCAATGGAGCAACAGCGCCAAATTGGTTTCAATTATCTTTTGGTGGAGCTTCTACTGGTTCTGCAAACTTTAATCTATTAACTGTATCAACAAGCAGTGTCTCTGGTGGTGTTACGGCATCTATAGTTTCAGCAGGAAATGGTTGGTATAGATGTTCTATTTCTACAATTCCCTCAAGTGGAAGTTTATCTGCAAATATAGCATTTACAAATAATACAGACGGCTCAAGATTCCCTTCTTATACTGGAGCCACAACTTCAAACATATATATTTGGGGTGCACAAGTAGAAATTGGTTCTGTAGCAAACACTTACGTCCCAACCACAACAGTCGCAGTTTACGGAACACCTACACTTTCATTTAGCGGTGTGTCAACAATAGGTTTACAGAACGATGGTTCTCTATTTGTACAACCCGCAGGAACAGGAGCATTACAAGCACAACAGACTACATCTAGTGCTACAGGTGGTAATGCTAGGGGTGCTAATGCGGTTGATTGGCAGACAAATAGAACTGCGGCAACTCAAGTTGCATCTGCATCGCAATCAGTCGTTGGTGGTGGTCAAAATAATACGGCTTCTGGACAATATGGAACTGTTGCAGGTGGATATCAAAATACAGCATCATCATATTCTTCTACAGTTGCTGGTGGTTACAATAATTATTGTAGTGGCAGTAATTATAATTTTATTGGAGGCGGGACTAATAACAGTATTTCTGGTTCTCCTGTTTATTCTTTTATAGGCGGTGGAATTTCAAATTCAGTATCTGGCACTTTTGCAGTTGCTGTTGGTGGAAACGCTAATTTTGCACCTGGATTTTATAATTTTATTGGCGGTGGTTATACAAATACTGGAACTTCAGGTTCTACAGTAACAACTCAAGCTACAACCATTGCTTTAACTGCTCAAACCACAGTTTATTTAACATCTACTAATGCCAACATTAAAGTTGGTCAATATGTAACAGGTACAGGAGTATCAGGCAATACCTACGCAACATCATCTGTAACAACAGGAACTCCTGCGGTAATGGCAACATCCACTATCTCAGGTACAACTCTTACAGTAGGTTCTTTAACTTCTGGAACAATAATAGCAGGACAAGTATTAACAGGAACAGGGGTTACTGCGGGAACATACATTGTTTCAGGCTCTGGTTCTACTTGGACAGTTTCAGCATCTCAGACAGTAGCCTCTACGACAATAACAGGAACTGCTTATACATTCACAATATCTCAAAACGCAACGACTGCTGCGGGTATAACCCTATCTTTCTACACACCTCATGGAGTAGTAGTAGGAGGAGGAAATAACCAAGCAACAGGTTCTTATAGCTTTATTGGTGGTGGTGGTGATGCGGGTACTTCTTCACAACGAAATGTAGCATCTGGAGATTGGAGTTTTGTTGGTGGGGGTCAAATTAATACTGCTAGTGGATTTAGGTCAACTGTTGTAGGTGGTACAAATAATTCTGCAACAGTAGATGGAGCTTTTGTTGGCGGTGGAATTATTAACACGGCAAGTGGGACACGTTCTTTTGTAGGTAGTGGATATAACAATTCTGCAACTGGTGGATATTCTTCTTCAATTGGTGGCTATGGTTCTACAACAAGAGGTATTACTGGTTATTTTGTATTTAGTTCTTATCAGCCACTTACATCAGCTGTAGGGTCTACTCAAGCGGGAGCATTGATATTAGCAACAGCAACAACCACAACAGGAGCAGTTGCATTAACTTCAGATGGAAGTGCTGCGGGTTCAACAAACCAAGTAGTATTGCCTAATGGTCAAACAAGCACAGTATCTGTATATACATTTAGAGTATTAATATCAGCGCACAACTCAGCAAACACAACTGATATTGCGGGATGGCAAATACTTGGTGTTATATCTAGGGGCAACGGAGTAGGAACAACTGCATTAGTTGGAACACCAACAGTAACATTACTGGGAGCTACAACAGGTGCTATATCAGCAGGATGGGGTACATTATCAAACGTAGCGGCAGTAGCAGACACGACTAATGGAGCATTACAGATACAAGTTACAGGGGTTGCCTCTACTACAATTAGATGGTCAGCTAGGGTAGAAACTAACGAATTGGCATATTAAGGAACTAACATGGCACTTAAACTAAACTTAGGCACAACTCAATTTGGCGCACCAGCACCAGAGGCTTACGCTAGAGTTACAAACTTTTTTGGTAACAAAGATAACATTCAAGTACAGGTATCTGTGCATTTCTCAAAGGATGCTAGAGATTCAAATCTAAGCCCTGTAAGAGAAGATGCACACTACATTGGATTAGCAGACTTAGCGGGTAAAGGCGAACTCATGCCTGCAATCTATGAGGTTCTTAAAACAATGTCTCAATACCAAGGCGCAACGGACGTTTAATCATGGCTATTAACCAAGACAACGTAGCAGACAAACTTATTCCTACTACTGGTGGGTTAAGTGTTCAAGGGTTAATAATTAACTCTATGACTTTGAGTACGTCTGTGGTTATTCCAACTGGTTATTCTGCTCATGCAATTGGACCTATTACATTAAGCAATGGAGTTACTGTTACTGTACCGAATGGATCTAGATTTTTGATTTTATAGGGATTAGATTATGAAGATAGCGGTTTGTGCAATTAGTAAAAATGAAGAAAAATTTGTAAAAAGATTTTGTGATTCTGCCAAAGGCGCAGACTTAATACTTATTGCAGATACTGGTTCAACTGACAATACTGTAGATTTGGCAATAGAAAATGGAGCAATAGTGCATGAAATATGTATTAATCCTTGGAGATTTGATCTTGCAAGAAATGCTGCTTTAGCTCTTTTGCCAAAAGACATAGACATTGTTGTTAGTCTTGATTTAGATGAAGAACTTCAGCCTGGTTGGCGAGAAGAAATTAAAAGAGTTTGGACACCTGGAACGACTAGATTAAGATATAAATTTGATTGGGGTGCGGGAATTGCTTTTTATTATGAAAAGATTTTTGCTAAAAAAGGTTATTTTTTTCATCATGCGGTTCATGAGTATCCAATTCCAGACCCAAGAACTGTAGAAGTTTGGGCACAAACAGATATGTTGTTAGTAGTTCATAAACCTGATCCAACAAAATCAAGAGGTCAGTATATGGATTTACTAGAGATGGCGGTTAAAGAAGATCCACATTGTCCAAGGAATGCTTTTTATCATTGCAGAGAGTTAACCTTTAATTATCGTTGGCAAGAGGCTATAGATGCTTTACATAAGTATTTAAAAATGCCTGAAGCCACTTGGATTAATGAAAGATGCTATGCGATGAGATTATTAGGCAAAAGCTATGAAGAATTGGCTAACCATTGGGAATGCCTAAAATGGTACAGGTTGGCTTGTGCAGAAGCTCCTAACACTAGAGAACCTTGGTTAGATTTAGCAATGTATTCTTACAGATGTTCTATGTGGGAAGAGTGTTATTCAAGTGCAATGACTGCATTGAAAATAACAGACAAGGAAGCGATTTACACAATGGATCCAAGTGCTTGGACTGAAAAACCTTGGGATTTAGCCAGTATTTCTGCATGGCATATTGGTTTAAAAGACAAGGCAAGAGAGTATTGTAAAAAGGCTTTAAAGTTCAATCCAACAGATACTAGGTTAATTAATAATCTTGAGAAAATGGAAGAAGAAATAACATGATAACAAGTAGCTACTATACGGGTAGTGGGTCAAGTGATGGACTGTACGGGGTTCAGGGGAACAATACTGTCACTTACTTTATTTGGTATATTTATATCCAAAGTGCAACTGCACCCTCTACTCCAACTGGTGGCTCTTGGAATTTTGTTACAAATGTAGGAACTCCTCCAACTGGATGGTCAGCAACTCCTATAACTTCTACTGGTAATGATTTATGGGTTTCACAGGCAGTAGTTAACTCTATTAGCCCTTCAACTCTTACCTGGTCAACCCCTGCAATATTCTTTATCCCTCCAATAATTGGACCAACTGGTCCGACAGGTTCAATTGGGTTAACTGGTCCAACAGGACCGATTGGATTAACTGGTGCAACTGGTCCGATTGGTCCAACAGGACCTACTGGGTCTATTGGATTAACTGGACCTACAGGACCCACGGGACCTACAGGTTCTACTGGTGTAATTGGTCCCACAGGACCACAGGGAACATCTATAAACATTAAGGGTACAGTTGCTACTCCTGCAAGCCTACCTGCTACTGGTAACAATATTAATGATGCTTATATCGTAAGCTCAAATAGTGATTTATACATTTGGAACGGAACTTCTTGGTACAACGCAGGACAGATTGTTGGACCACAAGGACCAACTGGACCAACTGGAGTTCAAGGTCCTACAGGACCAACTGGCAGTATAGGTTTAACAGGTCCTACGGGTCCCACAGGCGCACAATCTACTATTGCAGGACCTACGGGCCCAACAGGAACAACAGGACCTACTGGACCTGCTAACGGACCAACAGGACCGACTGGAGCAAATGGTACAAGCGGAACAAACGGACCTACAGGACCTACAGGATCTAATGGAACAAATGGTCCAACTGGACCAACAGGACCGCAAGGTTCTAATGGCTCAACTGGACCAACAGGTCCCACAGGAGCAAATGGAGCTAATGGATCTATTGGTCCGACAGGACCTACGGGTGCAGCATCTACAGTTGTAGGACCAACAGGACCACAGGGTTCTACGGGAAATACAGGACCAACTGGCGCACAGGGGATTCAAGGTGTACAAGGAAACACAGGTGCAACGGGACCAACGGGACCAACTGGTCCTACTGGAAATGGAATTTCAAATACTGGTGGATGGTCTGTTACCCCTAGTGGTACTAAGTTGTATTTTAATTACAACGGGACTAATGTGGGTTCTTTTGATTCATCTGGTAACTTTATAGCTAAAGCTAACATTACTGCTTATGGAACACCATAATGGCTACACCTATAACTGGACAAATTGCAGTATCTGACATAAATACCGCTTTAGGTAGGTCATCGACTGCTTCGTTCAGTTTTAATGATTCAACATTTTTGTTGATGACAAATCAAAGTGCAACCAATACTAATTTAAATAATGCTCATGCTTCTGCGTACATCAACTCTACAGTAACTAACTACAATGTGTACACAAGTACATTTGGTTCCCCCGCTACTGTAACTACATATAAAGTACTAATTGGAGCATCTGGTGTCGCAGGAGCTACAAGCACAGGGAATTATGCACTTAACATAGGACAGTTTCCTAGTGGATCTTCTGTAGTTTTAAATAATTATGGAACTATTGCGGGTGCGGGAGGTGCAGCAAATAGCGGTACTGGTGGTCCTGCTTTGTATGCGGCATATCCGAACCAAACTGTAACTATTAATAACTTTGGTGTTATTGAGGGTGGTGGAGGTGGAGGCGGTGCGGGAGGTTCTGGCGGGTATGGAGGAACAGGGGGTCAAGGTGGGCAAGGTTATTATACTTACATATCTGGATATAACACGGGTTACAACTATGCTTACAACACAGGTTCTCCTGCTTCTTATGTTTATTCAGATAATGGTCATGGTGGATATAACTGTACCGCATATTGGTCTGGAAGCAATGTAGGAATACCATTCTTCACAAGTTGTGGAGGAACTAACAATATTGCAGGAAATACTTGGTCTTATGGTGGGAATAGTTATATTGTTAGTTGTAGACAAGTTTTAACTTCTTATCGTTGTGCTTGTGTAAGAGCAACTAGATATTATTCATATTACACAATAGGTCAATATTACTCTACACCAATTTATACAACTGTTTACACATCTGGAGGTTCTGGAGGTGGTGGTGGTGCAGGTAGTGCTGGAGGGGCAGGTGGTCAAGGACAAGGTTATAACCAAAGCAATTCTACAGGTACTGCAGCATCAACAGGAACAGGAGGAACTCCAGGATCAGGAGGGGGAACTAATGCGGGATCAGGTGGGACAGGCGGTACTGGCGGTACTGGAGGTACTGGGGGAACAGGTGGAACTTATGGCAACGCAGGTGCAACTGGTGGCACAGGAGGTACTGGATTTCCAGGAGGTACTGGAGGAAATGGAAATTATACGAATGGATTACCTGGTGGCGGTGGTGTTCCTGGAGTTGGTGGTACAGGTGGTGGTGCAGCGGGATATTATTTAGTTAAAGGCAGTGCATCGACTACACTTAACAACTCTGGAACAGTATTAGGAAACTTAGGATAAATCATGGATCACACATTAGTTAACTATACAATTACTAACTTTAACGAAACTGAAAAACAGTTAGATGTTATTTTTGATGATGGTGGTTGGGCAAAAATTCAACTCAAAGCTCCGCTTCCCACTAACCAAGAAGAACTTGAAGCGGTTATAAAACAATTTACTCCTCCTCAAGAAGTAATGGAGGCAAAGAATGCAAATCCAGATTTAGGTTTTATTCATAGTTTAGTGAATCAAAGCAATCAAATAACAAGAGCTTCTACTGCTGACGTTGTATTGCCTGATGGAACAAAGGTTCTTCCTAGTAAACCTCCAAGTGATCAAGTTATAAAAAACAATCAAATACAAAACAAATATAACTTTGCTCAAGGATTGGTTGAGTTTGGTTTACTAAAAGAAAACCCTGTAGATCTAAATGAAATAGTTATTGATCCAACAGAGCCTCAACCCATATCAACGGGAACACAAACATTATGACTATTAATATAGGACCATCTCATTCTTTTACTTATGATGGCGCAAGAATTAATATATTTCATGCCAACAAAGGTGAAGGTTTACCAAAGCATAGCCACACTTATGCTCATGCAACATTTTGCACTTCTGGTTCTTGCTACATAAGGAAAGAAGGAAAAGAAATTGTTGTTACCAAAGAGACTCAACCCATTAACCTGATAGAGAATGAATGGCACGAAATTGAGGCACTAGAGGATAATACAGTCTTTGTTAATGTCTTTTCCGAAGGGAAATTTTAATCATGGCTGATGGATATACACCTCTAAGAGTACCTTTTTTAAACATGAGCTTTACACCTGATGTGCCAAGTAATGCTCTATTGCCAAACGAATATAACAATGGTGCAAACATTGAAGCAGATGTTCGTGGAATTAAAAAGGTTGATGGGGAAATATCCATATTAAATGCAATAACTGGAAACATAATTTTTATTGAAGGTGGTTTTAGGTATAACAATAACTGGACATACGTTATTGCTACTTCAGCAGGTATTTGGTACAAGTTAGATAACGCAGGTATTTCTACAATAACTCCTCCATCACCATTTGTTGGTACAGGTTATTCATCCAATCCTGCAATAACAGGTTCTTGGATTGGGCAAGTGTTTATCATTAACGATAGCATTAACCCGCCAATGTATTTATTGCCTTCAGATACGCAAATACGTCTGTATGACAATGCTTATTCTGATCAAACACCTAATACTTATGTTTGGAACTATGAAAGTTCATTAGGTATTACATCTGTCAAAGCAGCGTTTGTTAGAGAATATTCCTCTCCAAATATTGGTAATATTCTTATTGCGGGTAACTTAACCAAAAGCACTTCAACAACAACAAAGAACTATCCTACTTCAGTAAGATGGAGTCAGTCTTTTGCTAATACTGGTGTTCCTGCAACCTGGGCACCAACTCTTACAAATACTGCTAACGAATTAGAAATTCCTGTTAGAGGTCCAATAATTGATGGATTTCCTCTAGGTCCTAATTTCTATGTTTGTAGTTACTGGGATACAGTAATCTTTTCTCCAATTGCCTATCAAAGTTATTCAGCTCCTGTTTTTGGTATATCTCCTTTTAAAAGAGGTAGAGGGTTACTTAATCAAAACTGTTGGGATAATGGTGATGATGTAGTTTATGGATTAGATGCCAGAGATATTTGGGCATTTGATGGAAGTAATTTTGTATCTTTGGCTAATCAAAAGTTAAAGAATTACTTTTATTCCAATTTAAACTCTAATTACATACAACACGTTCATGTGGTTAACAATACTAAAAAGTATCAAGTAGAGATTTACTATCCTGATTTAACATCTACTGGATATTGCAATAAGATGTTGTCTTACAGATACGATCTTAAAGTATGGAATCCTCCTAAGACAATTAACAATTCTGCTATGGCAGTAGAAGCTCCTGTGTATTCGGGTGGTACAACAGGTGGAACATTCAATCTATCATCTAGATGCGTTGTCTATGCACCTAATACAGGCGCAGGAGGCTTACAACTTGTTCAGACAGGTCAAGGTACATCTTTCTCAGGAAATGCCATATCGACTTTATTTCAAAGAGATAACATGACATTGTTAGATCCTGAAGGAGGTCCAATACCTTATACGCACAGGGTGTATGTACATAAATTATTTCCTGAAATAAGCACAAGTACACCTTCTGTAAACCCTGTAATAAGTATTACTTTGGGTGGTGCAGCATCAGTTGGTTCAACAACTTATTTTGGAGAAACTGAGACTGTTAAAGTAATTACTGAAAATCCTTGGGTTACTACGCAACAAAATCATGTAAGGACAGTTGCGCTTAAAGTTGCTTCAAATGATGCAACTAGTGCATGGAATTTAAATGCCATGACATTCTTATCTACGATTGTTGAGGATGCTTTCTAATGGCATATTTTGTACAACCAAATTCCCCGACTTCTGAATTAGCAGGAGCAATTAACTATATATTGGCTAACCTTAATTCCACTATTACTAATAACTTTAGTACAGGAATTGTTAGCTCCTCAAACACAACTGCTACTTCTACAAATGGTCAAACAACTGCATATCTTTATAGATATTTAGATATTGCTTATGCAGATGATGGGTCTGGTGCTACAAACTTTTCTTCAACTCCATTAACCACAAATCAATATTACGGGTTAAGAAATACAAACTCTAATGTTTATTCAACCAATCCTGCTGATTATGTTTGGTATCAAATCGTTGGTACTTTTACTACAGGCAAAGCAATTTGGTATCAAACCTATGGTGGTTTACAAATTAACTTACTTGTTGCTACATCAGCACCAGGTACTGCGTATCAGCAAGCTCCAAATGGATCACCAATAGATTTAACTATTGTTTCTACTGCAACAGGTTTGCAAAGTAGAAGTGCGTATGCAATTGCTAGTGTTACTTTGGCAAGTACTCCTGCAACTTATACAACTACAGGTAATGCAACCTTTCCTCCTTCTAACTCTTGGGGTGGATCTGAAACTTGGACTGCCAACCCTGCTACTTATAATGCAGGACAAAATCTTTGGCAAATAGATGGAATATACAACCCAGCTACGAATCTTACATTATGGGTAGCACCTTTTCTTGCTACTTTAAAAGTGGGTTCACTAAGCGCAATAAACGCAAACCTTGGAACCATTACTGCGGGTACATTAAATGCAGTAACAGTTAACTCATCTACAATAAATTCTACAACTCTTAATACAACAACATTAAATTCTGCGACTATAAATAGTGGAAGCATCAACATTGCTAGTAAATTTACAGTAGATACTTCTGGAAATGTACAGATATTAAGCGGAACTTCAGGTGCAAGACTATTAATACAAAACAATGTAATTAAGGTTTATGACTCTTCAGGAACTCTTAGGGTTCAACTTGGAGATTTATCAGCATGAGTTTTGGCCTTAACGTCTGGAAATCTGATGGGACAACAAAAATTGTTGGTCCTACGGATTCTGGTGGACGTTGTTTTGTTGGCATTATTACTAGATCACCTGAAACCCCTGGAACTACGACAACTTATACATATCCTAATGTATCTGATGGATCTTATTTAAGGGTTTATCAATGTGGTGCAGGGGCGCATACTTGGTATACAGGTACATCTTCAGGTCAAGCAACTGTAACTCTTGTAGCAACAAACAAAGCAGGATCTACTTATTACACACCTAGTGCTACTACTTTATTTGTATTTTCAGTAACCTCTAACAATCCTTTGTTTGGGTTAAATATGTTGACTGATTCTGGTCAAAAGTCAATATCTAATATATTTCCTGCGGCAGAATTCTTGGGTAAGATTTCCATGAACCCAACCCCAGTAAGCACAACTTCGGTTACTGGATATACGCAATATCAATTTTCTAGTAATAACTTTTACTATGGAGCAAATAGAAATAAAATTATTTTATGGAATTTACCAAGCACTACGCAAGATGTTTGGTTTACTGGAGATTCTTTCTTTTTCCCAACTGCCTCTTATTTTGTAGTTAACTGTTCTATATTTGTTGCATCTGGAGCTAGTTATACATTGCCAGAGGCTTTTGCTTTTTCTGTGGATAATTTGCAAAACTCATCCAATGGGTTTGGCTTAAGAATGTTTGATGGTTCTGGAACATTGATGTTTGATTCAGGTTTAGATCATATGGCTATAACTGGATTTGAAACAATTTTATCTTATCCTTTAACAACAGGAAGTGTTAATACTTACACAATGAGTACTTTTTCAGGCATACAACCTGTATTTTTGGTTCCTCAATATATTAGAGAGCAATGGTCAAGAATTGGCATTACTACTCAATCCCAAGGATATCAATATACGGGAGTTGTACAAAGAAATGGCACAACACTTCAATCTGAATTAATCAGAACTGCAAGTTGGATTGAAGATTCTGTAATTACAGGAAGTTATGCGTATGGCAATAGTGGTTCATTAACTGAAGTTGTTGTTAATGGAAATCTATATGGCGCTACTAATTTTTAAAGGTTAACTATGGGACAACAAACACAAATGTCAGGAGGTAAAACATCTTCTGCTTTACCAGGACAAGATGCAAACCCTCCAGGAACACCTGTAGGAGTTGCGCCACAAGGTAAGGGTGGTAGCCAACAAGGTCAACTTATGCAACCTAGTCAACCTGGTCAAGCGGTTAACACAGTTTCATCTGGACAACCTATAATGGGACAACCAAACAATTACATGAATACAGTAGGCAATAGTACTCAACCAGTATTCAATAACCAAGCATATCAGCCACAACAACATGGCAAAGGGAAGGGTTAATCATGGGTGGAGGAAAGTCATCAGGTAGTCAATCAACTCAGGCTCAACTAACACCTGAGCAAATACAAACTATTAACTTACAGAACCAGTTTCTGCAAAGTTATTTACCTACGCTTTCTGGAGTTACACAAGGCGCAGGTCAGGCATATCAAGGTCAAGCAGGGCAGGTTAATCAAGCTGCACAAAATGCTATAAATACTGCTAATACCGCAGGTAATATACAAGGCAATGTTGGTGCTAATGCTTTACAACAAGGTACACAAGGGTTAAGTAATTTATTTAGTCCGCAATACGAACAAGAGCAAGTTCAAGGTGCATTAGCTCCTGCCGAACAAGCGGCACAAAGAGCCAATGTAGCACAACAAGCAGGATTTGCAGGGGCAGGTGAACTTGGGTCTGCTAGAGATGCTTTGGCAGCTCAACAAACGCAAAACATTAATCAACAAACTCTTGGATCTATTGCAGCACAAACTGAGGCAGGGATTACTGCGGGTAGAGCAAGTGCAGGACAATCTTTACTCAATGCGGGTACTGCAAACTTAGGAGCAGCACCTGGAACTATTGGATCAACTTTAGGATATGCTTCTGCACCATTAACAAACTATGGTCAGTATGCAAGTTTACTATTTGGTGCCCCATCACAAACACCAAATTACTCTGGTACACAGGGACAAAATCAATCTGGATCTGGCAAATCATCAGGATTTAAAATATGAATTTCATGCCTAACCCTTCTGCTGATTGGAATCAATATAACTCTTTGCTTGGTGATGAAAACAAGCAAAAGTTAAAAAATGGTTTAATTCTTGCAATGGCTCCTACTTTGGGATCCATGATGGGTATTGCTCCTCCTGATAAATCTAATCCAACTTCTACAAATCTTCCTTCTTTAAGTCAAGCAAACCCATCTTTTGATTCAAGTTTAAGCGGTCCTCAACCAAATGGACCATCATTGATGCCTCAAGCTCCTGGAGCATTGCCTGGCTTAGGTGGAGGATCTCCTTTGGGCATTGGTGCTGACGCTTTAGATGCCGATGCAGCAGGTGGTGCTATAGACGCTTTATTTATGGTTTAAATATTATGACTACTAGTTCTATACCAAATCAACCATTACAACCTGTATCTCCAATTGCACAGGTTAGTAAAGTTACTCCTGTTAATGGCGAATCTGATCCTACTGTTCTTGAAGACGATCACTCAAGATATAGCAATGCAGTTAAAAGCAGAAATCCAGAATCTTTAGTTAAATTAGCAGTAGATAAATTTGGTACTGCAACAGGTGATGCGGCAAAAACTGCTGCTGACGTTCTTTATAGAACTTCTGATGAATATAATAAAGTTATTAAACCAATTGAACAAACTGGTGGATTAACTTCACCTGAAGGAAGATTAAAGTTTGCTCAAACGTATGAAACAGTAAAAGATAAACCATTTGGTGAAAGGTTTATGAATTACTTTGTTCAAACCATGTCTGGTAATCCTAAAGCATATCAAGAATTAACTGGTGGAATTACCAAAAGAGAAATTAAATATAACGATAAAGGTCAGCCAATTGAATATCATGTAAATGAACTTGGCGAACCATTGAATGCAGTTAATCTTGCTACTGGTCAACCTGTAGATAAAAATGAATTAGCTCTTTCACAGTCTGAATTAAGCAATACCATTGCAAGAAAAAATCTAATAAAAACTAATGAATTTAATAATGATGCCTTATTAAAAAATAATGAGACTTCACAGGCATGGGCGGCTTTTGCGCCTCAAGAAAAAGAATTAAACAGAATAAAACAAGATAATTTATTTATCCTTAGAAATGCTGGAATGTCTCCAGAAGAGTATGCTTTTGTTGCAGGTATTACTTCTGGTCAATCTGGTTTTACACAAAGTGTTACCGCAGGTTTCAATGCGTTAAAACAATTAAACGAATCAAAAAACAAGCATATTGATGAAGCACAAAGAAAGTCTTTAAGTGCTTATGCAAGTATGTTTGGCTTAACATTACAAGGTGATGGGTCATTAACCAATAGCAAAGGCGAAAAAATTGGCAATGATAAATTACAACAATTACAAGATTCGTTTCAGAAAAATAACAATTACGAAACAAATTACAACCAAACAAAAAATGATTTAGCAAAAAGTAAATTATTTACCAATATGAAACCAGAGCATCAGCAATTACTTGCTGAAACTTTAGATATAGATAAGCAATTAGAAAACAAAAGAACAGAACTTTCTCAAAAATATGGAGTTCCTTCTTTTTTAGTTGTTCCTAATGCAATGGCAATAGATGATCCATTAAAGAGATCTGAATTGCAAGCAGTACAAGGCAGATTTAATGCAGATGTAATGCAAGAGTTTAATGAATGGAAAAAAGATCAAATGAAACTTTTTCCTTCAGATCAAGTTCCAAACCCACATGAATTAGAAATTGCTTTTACACAATCTCCAAGATTTAAACAATTGCAAAAGGTTTACAGTTTAGAGTCTCAAGAAATAAGAAAAAGACAAGATTCTTTTATGAAAAAATCTATTAGCACTCCAACGCAACAAGCAAATAATGTAACTCAAGCAACATCACCTATAGCTCCAGTTCAAAGAAAAGAGCCAATAGACAAACAAGCCTTGAGAGAAAAACATAGAATCAAGGATTAATCATGGCTAAGTTTAATGTAGAAGGTTACAGAAAAGAAGCTAAAGAAGCAGGTATTGATGACAAAGAAATAGAACAAGTCATCAAAGAAGAAACTGCTGGAGAGCATCCTGAGCAACCTAAAATTGATAATCCTGCAGAACCATATAGTTACATAAAACCTGCTGCTATTACATTGGCAACAGGTCTTGGCTTAAAAATGGCCAAAAATGAATATGAAAAATATCAAAGCATAAAAAATGAAGGCAGACCTCAAAGACAAAGCGAAAAAATTGCAGAAAAAATTGAGCCTTTATTAGATATTAATCAACAAAGACAAACTGGAAGAATTGAGCCAACATTATTGCCAGAAGCTCCAGTTGCACCAACATCTCCTCCAGTAGCTTCTGCACCTGTTGCACCTCCTGCATCAACTGCACCTGTTACTTTACCTAATGCACAAGCTCCAACACCTGTAGCAACTACGTCAACTCCTCAAGAGATGGCTAACTTTGCCACGGGTGCGGTAGCTCCTCCTGCTCAACCTGCTCCTGTTACACCTGCTCAACAAGTATTAAAGGCAGAAACAAGTCCACAAGTTCCTGTTAATCCAACATCTCCTATTGCTACTACTGAACCTAATCCAATTGTAAGTGGAGAAGGTACATCACCATTACATAATCCTGAAGGACAAGGGTTAACTCAAGTTGAGGCTACAAGTGCTAGTGCTACACCTAATGCAGCATTTCCTGCTGAAACAAATACGACAAAAGAGTCAGGTAATTTAACTAATTCTGCCGAAAATCCTACACAAGGTGGTGTTGAGCAAGTTAAAAAAGAAGTTAAAGGTAGCGTTAAACCTAGAGCACCCAGAGGTTCTAAAATTGCAGAACTTGAAGCATCTGGATTAACCAAGCCAGAATTGAGTATGAAAAAATACTTAACTTCATTTTATGGTGGTGGTGAGCATGGTGAAGATGCTTACAAAAAAGTTACAGAAATATTAGGTAAAACACCTGCGTATCCTGTAGATGAAAAAGGAAAAATGACAGGTGGTGGCTTAACAAAAGATGAAAATGATTTAATTAAAATCTTTAGAAAAGAAAACATTGAAGGTCCAAAAATTAATTTGACTAAATCAATGAAAGATCAATTATCTGAAATCAAAAAAGCAGGAGGCAGTAAAACTGTTAAAGGTGCTGCGTTGCTATCTGCTTTAGTTGCATTGCCAGAATTTGTAAATGCTAAAAATGCTTATGAAATAAGTCAAGCAAAGCAAAATCTTGGTGAATCATTGCTTCCAATTGGTGCGACACCAACACCTGTTGAATCAGGTAAGTTAACTAGCAAACAACTTGAACAATATAAAGAATATGGAAAATTAGGTTCTCCATATCGTCAGGCATTTCTTCAGCAAACTGGTGGAAAATAATGGAAAACGTAACCCACGAACAAATATACGAAAGGTTGGTTTCTTTAGAAGCCAAGGTTGATGACATTGATATCAATACCAAAGGTATGGTAGAAGCGTTTAATAACGTCCAGGGTGCGTTTAAAGTGCTTGGATGGATAGCCAATGTAGCCAAGCCTATTATTATTGTTGTAGGGTTCTTTACTGCGTTGACTGCATTCATCCAATTCTGGAAGAAGTAATGGAACCGATTACTGCCTGTCTAGCAGTACTCTCTGCGGTTAAGCAGGGTGTTGCTATGTACAAAGAGTTTAAGAATACAGGCAAAGAGGCTTTTGGGGTTATGCAGGAGATATCTCAAGGGTTGGGATCATTTTTTGAGCATAGTGAAAAAGCCCATAAAGAATTAAAAGAAAGAGAAAAGAACCCTCCCAAGGGTAAATCTATTCAAACTCAAGCCTTAGAAAATGTACTTGCTAGAAAGCAATTACAACACGCAGAATACGATCTCAGGCAAACTTTAATTTATGAGACACCTAAAGAATTGGGTGCTATGTGGGATGAGTTTCAGGCAGAACGTAGTAAGTTATTGGCAGACAAAGCTAAATTTGATATTGCTCAAAAAAAAAGGATATCAAGGATGCTAGAGACAGGCAAAAACAACTTGATCTTTTGCATTACAGAATTGCTATCGGTACGTCAATTGTTGCAGTACTGTTAACTATATTTGGTTTAATGTTTTACATCAGGCAAGACTATTTAACCAGAAGAGAAGATGAAGGTTGGTATATAGAGTTTAAAAAAAACTTTATGAATGATGGTAAAGAGGTTGAGTGTTACAAAATGTTTAGGCAAACTGGGTATCTACCAAGATACTGTAATTAGGAGAATAATATGGATTGGTTAAAAACAATAGAACAACTAGCCCCTACAGTTGCTTCAGCATTGGGTACTCCAGTTGCGGGTATGGCAATATCTGCACTTGAATCTGCTTTGGGTATGAAGTCTGAGGATATACAAAAACAAATACAAGATAATAAGTTAACTGCTGAACAAGTAGCATCTATTCAACAAGCTGAGATTGCTTTAAAAGCTAAAGCGCAAGAGTTGGGTTTAAACTTTGAACAACTAGCAATTCAAGATAGAGCATCTGCTAGAGATATGCAGTCTAAGGTTCATTCTGTTGTTCCGCCCACATTAGCCATATTGGTTACCTTGGGATTCTTTGGAATATTGATAGGTCTTATGACCGAGCAATTTAAAACTTCAGAAGCGTTGATGATTATGCTTGGCAGCTTAGGAACTGCTTGGACTGGAATAATTGCCTATTATTTTGGGTCAACATTAGGCTCACAAAACAAAGACATAATGCTTCACAACTCAACACCAAACACAAAATGATTAATTCTAGAGATTTAAATGAACTACTTCCTGTGGTTAAAAGTAAAGCTGAAGCCTTTATTGAAACTTGTAAACAAAATGATATTGACCTATTGGTTACAAGCACTTATAGAGATATTGAGTCGCAAAATGAACTCTATGCTCAAGGACGCACTAAAGATGGAAAGATTGTCACTAACGCTAAAGGTGGTGAATCTTTTCACAATTATCGTTGTGCTTTGGATGTCGTTCCGCTTGTCTCTGGGAAACCCGACTGGGATGGATCTCACCCAGTTTGGAAAAAAATAGCAGAGATAGGAGAGAGTATTGGGCTTGAATGGGCAGGAAATTGGAAATCGTTCAAAGAACAGGCTCACTTCCAATTCACCAATGGTCTTACATTAGCCGACCTAAAAGCAGGTAAAAAGATAGAGGGTTAGTAGATTAACCTGCCCTCTGCCAGGTGCTAAAAGGATCTATACCGCATCAAAATTTCAGGGGGTGCGGTACAGGACCAAGCCTTTCTCATCTACCAGGATAGTTGCTTGGCGCAATTATGATCCCCCTATGATTCGCAAAGAAATATTAAAACTAGCCAAGATATTAACGTAAAAACTGCACCTCCAATCATACAGAGTGCTGCAAATATTAAAGAATCTATAAGCATATTATCCTCCTGGTAGGGTAGACACGGGGCAGGAGTCCAATCAAAATCCCCATGCCTACCCAAAACTGGTTAAAAGGGTACAGTATCGTCCTCATCTGGGATTTCTCTGCGTGTAGATTGTTGTATGTCTCTGTCTTTTGGTGTTAATGATAAGCTAAAGAATTTCTTTTTATCTTTTTTGCTTTCTTTAATCCAAGCACTTAACCAGTACTCTGTACCATTTACATTAATCTGACCCTTGTATACGGGATCTGTTTCTTTTTTAGCATTGTCGTTTTTAAACAATGTACCTTTGTTTGTGTTGTCAAATGTTGCTCTGTATTCACTCATTTTAAAGATTCTCCATGTTTCTTAATTGCTGACCTTGTTGTACTAGTTAACTTCTTCCAAAGAAATGTTTTTTCTTCGTCATCTGTCACTTTTAAATACTCTTTGTATGCACCCACTATATCGCCCTGTGAGACGATATCTTCAATACCTATGGCAATGTCTGTCAATTTGTTTTCAGAGTCCTCATCAAGCTCTATAACGCTATCGGTGGGGGTCTGACGTTTAACGGGGGTCTGTCCAGTTGTAGCATCTAATACATCATGCTCAACAATCTCAAGTGCAGCAACCCACAAATATCTTCTTTGATAGGTTTCTACTGCACCAATGTTTTGCACTTCGTGGCATCCCTTAAGTGCAGCGCTTCCCATTGGTGAAGTAATGACAATAGTATGCTCACCAGGAGCATCTATGTTTACTATTGTCATGGTTGCATATTCTTTTTCAAAAGATATATTGGAGCACAAACCTACTTCATCAAAGATATTTAAAGCAGGAATAAGAAAATCTCCAAGCTCAAAATACTGATACCCTGCAAACTTATTTAACCCCGACTTCTTCAGTTTCTGTTGATGAAACCTGCTCCTCGCTAGATTCAATTTCTGATATGTGTTCATTTGTTTTATTCCTAATCTTATAAATTATTTGTTGGTTAACTACTTCATATTCATAAACAGTATCACAAGTGTCACATCTCATGATACCTTTGTACACAATGCGATACAAATTTTCGGACTTAAGAGACTTTGTGTGTCTCCTAATTCCACAATATTTTTTCGCCTCATTGCACTCTTCACGCATAGCGATCAAACTCTGTTGATACTATCTTACGTTGGGTGTCTCTATCAAATTCTCTAAATCCAATAAAGTGCTTATGACCACAACAAACTTCATTGGTTGTCTGAACTTCTAAACAATGTTCACAATAATGTAATCCGTAGAATTCTTTCAAATTCTTAGCTATAAAATCTTCGTAGTCTTGCTTTAATTTCATTTTGGATCTCCTTAAAATAGTTTACTAATCTCTTTTTAAATGACCATTTATATGGTCCTTCTGTTTCAATTTTCATATTGCCTTCATTACCCTTTGATTACGACCTGAGAAACCTGGTCGTTTCTCTCCTGTATCCACTATTAAACCTTTCTTCATCAAAGGTCTGTAGCGGGGAGTAATAGAACTAGCTCTGTACTCAGCCAACATATGCTCTACGTCCTGGCTAATGCACCCCTGTGGAAAGCTCCTAATCGTGTCCAGAACAATTTGTTCTAACTTTGTAGGATCTACTGACTGTGCAGCTTCTTTTGATGTCTCAGGGTCTGTAGCACGGGCTAAACCCCTGTTAACCATTTGTCCTAAATCTTCAAAGAATTGGTTAAATGTTTTCATTGCTCTACTCCCAATGATTCTAAAAACTCTTCCCAGTAATCTCCACGTTCCATTAGCTTAATAAGAACATCACCATTGCATACTGTTTGTATATCCATGATAAATTCTGCATATTGATCACTAAATGACAGATCATCTAATTGTTGATTACTTAACTTCATTTTGGGACTCCTTCTGTTGTCTAATCCAGATTATTAAATCTGCTATATCTTCAAACTTATGTTTAGTACTTTGAGCAATCATGTCTAGTACAAACTGTTTTCCATCCGCAAAACCTTCTCTGTAGGCATCTACTTCATCTTTAATACTCATGTTATTCACCATCATATTCGTTGCGTGATGCATGGATCTTGTCCCATACCAATTGCTCAATCTCATCTAAGTTATCCTCATTGAGGACTGGTATTATGTCAATGCCGTTGTAAACAACTTCATCGATTTCAATGCACTCATCAAAGTCAGGCTCATACTTCAAACCTAAACTATCTGTTGAGCCGACTTGACCACTATCATAGGTAAAGTAAACTTCTACCAATGCGCTGTTGTAGAGCACAGTTAACATACTCATTTGGAACTCCTTTGTAGTTAATCAACCTGTTGTTGATGAATGTAGTTTACTATATTGGTTAACTAAATCAATAGTATGTTGTATTATTTTCAAACAATAAACCCTAATAGGGTAAACCCTAATAGATAACCTTGGTTTAGTAATATGGTATAGTAAATCTTTTAGGAGAAATAGATGACAAAGAAAATAGATACCATCAGTATTGAAGAGTTAGAGAAGAGAGCAGGTTCTATGTATAAAGTAGCAAAGATACTAGGTTTATCTGTGGTTGCTGCTTATAAGTGGAAAAAGAAAAACAAAGTACCTGCACAAAGAATTAAATCTTTAATGTTACTTAAGCCTGAATGGTTTGAACCAATTGAAGAAAAAGTTGAAGATAAAGTAGAAATACCTGCTTAATCGTATATACTGAAGACGTTGGCGTTGCAACCAATTGTTTTAGACCACTTAAATAAGTATCCTGTCCTTGGGGGTTCCTGGGGATTGCAACCAGGGTACTTAACTTAAGTGGTTTTTTCATTTGTGCTTCACTAACCGCTTCACTTGTGGGACGTAACCGCAGGAGTGAGGGGATAGATGTACTGTGGGGAAGATGCTGAGAAACATCAAGGGGTGGCGAAGATAGTGCCCTAGCATCGTAAGACTGTCGGGTTCTGTGGCTCCGAAAAGCAGAATGGAAGGAAAGACGAACCTTGTCTAGGAAAGGCTAGGTTCGTCCACCAAAAAGCAGAGTTATATATATTAAGGAGTTTAGATATGGAAATGGATACAGAGTCATTAGTTCAATTAGTAAAGTCAATTGATACTATAAACAGTAGGTTGCAAATACTTGAGAATTCAGAGTTTAATGCACATCTAACTGAAGAGAAGATATTGGGATTAGAGAGATTTGCAGGTGTTCTTGAAAGAAAGATTGATAACATAGAAAGTTATAGAGATTTCAAAGAGAAAAGATATGAGCAAATGAAAGAAAAAATACTTCAAATTATTGGTATTTTATTTTTTGCTTCGGGTTGTTTCTTACTTGGGGTTGTGTCTGGAGGCATTCAATGGAAATAAGAGTAATAGATAAATTGTTTATCAGATTTGAAGAGAAAGGGTTTGATACTAAAAAATTAAATAAAGAAGAGTGGAGAGTAGAGTTATCTACATTTAAAGATAGATTAGATTTTATAAAGTTTGGATTAAATAATTTAAAGGGTGAATTACCAGATGCAAAGACCTTTGCAAAGATGTGCTCTCCTATTTACAAAGAAGTAAAAGAACAAACATTCTATGATGGTAAACAATGGGCTAGAGATATATTAAAGAAGGTAGAGCAAGGAATCCAAGTAAGACCTATTTGTTTAACTTTTGCTAAAGAAGCATTAAGGATCAAAGATGATAGTAAAACCTATTAAATCATTTGAAGTAGAACCTTGGTTGTTAAATAAACATTACGCAAGAAGACTTCCTATGATTCAATATGCTTTTGGTTTATATGAGGAAAATATATTAATTGGTGTTATTACATATGGATTACCTGCATCTAATCAACTTTGTTTTGGGATTTGCGGAAAAGAATATTCTGATAAAGTTTTAGAATTAAATAGAATTTGTTTACTTAACAACGGAAAGAATCAAGCAAGTTTTTTAGTTGCTAACAGTATTAAACTTTTGCCTAAGCCGACAATAATAGTTTCTTACGCAGATACTGCTCAAGGGCATATTGGTTATGTATATCAAGCATCTAATTTTTTATTTACTGGAACAACAAAAGAAAGAACAGATATGTTTGCAGGGGAAGGTAAACATAGTAGACACGCAAAAGACCCATCTATAAGACAAATTAGAAGTTCTAAACATAGGTATGTTTATTTTCATGCAGATAAAAAACAAAAAAAAGAATTAATTAATTTACTAAACTATCCTATTGAACCCTATCCAAAAGGAGAAACTCATAAGTATGATTCAGGAGGAATAGTAATAACTCAAAAGCTTTTGTTTACATGAAATACGATTTTGAAAAAGAATTAGAAAATTTAGAGCTTAAGTATGCTGAACTATTTCTTAAGCCTGGTTGGCAAGAATACGTCAGATTTGCAGTAAGCCAGAAACAAAAAGAAAGTAAACTATTTGCTGGAATGGGTGAAAGAGTTAAACTAAAAATTGAAAGATTAAAAGATGAACAAGCAAATAGCGATCAAAACATTAAGAGATCACCTGAGTGAGAGCAGTACACATAAATGGAAATTGATAGAGAAAGCAATTGATACGTTAGAAATTCAAGATGCTATTGATGTTGAATTTGACAAACAGTATTACAAAAGATTAGAAGATTTTAAGTTTCAAATGGAAGGTGTTTTTAATGACTTTCATTGTCCACTTTAGAGTTGATATAAACCCTGTTGCAAAGGGTAGACCAAGGTATGCCAAGCGAGGTAACTTTGTATCTACTTACACTCCTACTAAAACCAGAGTTTACGAAGAAATAATCAAAGATCATGCAGTTCTAGCAATGGGTAGCTCTGAGCCTTTAGAAAGCCCTGTAAGAGTGAATTTAGAGTTTGGTATGTTAATACCTAAGAGTACCCCTAAAAAGCTATTAGAAGGCTATTTAAATGGATCTGTAAAGCATACAAAGAAACCTGACGTTGATAATCTTGCTAAAGCAATACTAGATGCAATGAATGAGGTGGTGTATTTAGACGACAATCAAATAACTCGGCTAACTATGTGTAAAAAGTATAGTAAACTAGGTTATATAGAAGTTACTGTACAAGAAGATTTAGAGTAGAGGTTGTATGACTAAAGAAGAAGCAATTACATTATTGTGTGAGCATTTTAGTGAAGGCTTGGTGCGTACGATTGTGGAAGCACTAAAGCAAGAGCAAGGTGAGCCTGTTGCTTATTTTAGTCCGCAAGAAGGTGGTTTTTACTGGGCAAAGCCAACAAAAATTACCGCACCAGTATCAGTCGATGTTGAGCCATTACCTCTCTACACAACACCACAATCAAAGCAAGAACAAGGTGAGCCTGTGGCTTGGTTACATACAAAAATTAAAAGATTGGTTATTCCGCATCGACCCGCTGATTTGAACAAACATCCTAACAGGTGGGAAGCCTTGTACAAGACAACACCACAACAAGGATGCGCTGAATGTGGAAATGGTGGTGGTTATGCGTTGTATTGCCTTGCTTGTGCTGAAAAATATGTTAAGCCTGAATGGATAGGTTTGACACATGAAGAAATATCAGTCGAATGGTTTGCAGTTTTTGATGCTGAGCCTGGTATTGGAAAAAATATAACCAATGGTGTATTTGATTTTGCTAATGCCATTGAAGCTAAATTAAAAAAGAAAAATGCGCTTTGAAAAGGGTCACAAATTAGCAAAAGGAGGTAAACGTCCTGGCTCAGGCAGGCCTCCAAAGGATGATTTACGAAGAGTGTATATAACCCTTAATCCTTTGCAGAAAAGATTACTGTATGAGATTACGCAAGAAGTGAGACCCCAGCAAGCAATTCAAAAGTTTCTTAACATGAATTTATGATAGAAACGATTAGAAATGGAAGTAAGAAGTTTTACAGGTGTTCAACCTGTTCAACATTGTTTAACGAACTAGGAGAGACTTATGAGCATTCATGCAGACCTGATATCAAAATCAATAACAGGAAACAAAAGTATCAAGGTGAGCCAGACGGATTTCGAGCAACACCTAAGAAACCTATCAAACGATCTTATAACCTCGAAAGAGCTACTGAAAGGATTGTTAGAGTCGATGGATTCTAGAGATCCTAAGAGATTGGTTAACTTTATTCAATTAACTAAAACGTTCTTGGAGAAATAATGAGCAAAGGATCTGGTCGTAGACCAAGTGAAGTTGATTTAGAAACATTTAATAAGAACTGGGAGAACATCTTTGGACGAAACAATCGAAACAATAAACCCTCACAAAGCCATAGCATTCATTCAGGAGAATGCAAACGCTTACTCGATAGCCAAGGGGAGCAGGATAGAGTCGGAACACCTACTGAAGACAGTAAAAGCAATACTGATGAACGAAGAGTCGGGAAGCGTAGCCTCAAAGGAAGCCTACGCACTCAGCCATGATACTTATATTGAAAAGATAGAAGAAATAAAGAAATACACTATTGAAGAAGAGTATTTAAAGATGATGCTGGATGCTGCCAAGGCTAGGATAGAAGTGTGGAAAGTACAAGAGTATAGTAAACGTGCAGAGATGAAGGCAGGACTTTGATATGCCAAGACCTAAATCCGAAATAACTAAACAATCAACATTAACTATTAGACTCACTAAAAAACAAAAAGAATTTGTAAATGACATGGGAGGTTCACAATGGTTAAGAAACTATATAGACAGACAAATAAGATCAGAAGAGATTCAACTAGGAATTAGTTCATGTACAGAGACCCAGACCTCCTCAAACTCGCAGAAAACCAACCCTGTGTACTCCAAGCTCTCGACAATTGTTTAGGTGAATCAGAAACAACAGTTGCAGCACATTCAAATCAATTAACCCACGGGAAAGGCAGGGGACTAAAGGCAGAAGATTGTTATTCAATTTGGGCTTGTATTCGGTGTCATTCCTGGTTAGATCAAGGTAAAGGATCTAAGGTAGAAAAGAATGCTCATTTTGATGATAGGTGGCCTTACCAGGTTTATGAATGGAAGAAAATCTATGAAGATCCATTGCAAAAGCCTTGGAAACGTGAAGCAGCAGAAAAGGTACTCAAATATTTAGAGGTAGTGTAAAAAATTGATACCCCCCTTCACTTTCAACGGGGGGGGTCTAAATGGCAAAAATACCTCATTTTTCTGTTTTTTTATCAATGAAAGTGAGCACTTACTTCGCTAAAATGTAAGTGAACACTCACTCACTTAATAAAATTGAGTTATCCAAATACCCTAAAAAATAATGCTTTAAAACCGATTAAAACGCTCTACAATCGATCAAATTAGTTAACCCAATATACCCTACACGCTTTTAAAATAATGCCTTAAAACGCTTAGATTTTAATGTAATATAAGTGAGCATTCACTTACTTAGCAAAACCAAAAAAACCAGGGCGAACCCTGGAAAAATTTGATTAATTAAATATTACATTAAAACCCAATAATCTATTTTTTTGCAAATTCCTTGAATAGGAGATTCTAAAAATTGATAATAAACAAATTCAAGGCCTACATGATAAACCCTTGAAAGTCTTACTTTATCATCATTTAAATTCACTCCAATATCTCCCTTTTTAATCATAATTTTTCAACTCCATAATAAATTCCACTAATCTTAATTATAAAATTAGCATAATTAAGGGCCTCTTTTTCAGTAAAAAATAGTTTACCTCCGCAATTATATTTATACATTTTCAAACTCCTGAGAAATTGTGAATAAGGATGATGTTAAGTTTTGAGAAAATCTAGCCCCTTCAATACTTTCATTCCTTTTCGGCATGATAACGCCCATAAAATCGGGATCTGAGCATGTAATAAGTCCCGCATCATTCCCATTAAAGTGCAAATTAAAACCGCCTCCTCCAATTGTTTTAATAGTCTTATGGAATAAATTTAAATAATCTGGTTCATAATATGCGGTTAAATTGTTCGTTTTAATTTTTTCAGTGACTCTTACATAATCGGGGAATTTTGCCTCAATCGGGTTAAATACTACATTTCTTCCTGGTTCACTTTCAAAACTCCATGAGGTGTCAATTCCATTGTTTTTAAATGTAATTAAACGATTGATATTTTTAGCGTTAGAGGAAATTGACTCAATTACATCTCTAGGAATGATTAAAAACCCTTCCTTAAGGTTTTCGCAATTCTCTTGATATATCCCTAAAATATGGCCATTAGTTGCAATGGTGCGAGTAAAAGAATGATTGAATTCTACTAATACACCTTGCAAATAATATCTAATATCTTTTTTTGCGCTTAATAATACTAATGCTTTAAGCGTTGATAATTTAATGTTAAATTGTTTCATAATTGGACTCTTTTTTAAAATAGTGCAAAATTGCACCTCTTAACCTCCTAAAAATAAGAGGTTAAAGGTTGAAATTTTTAGAATTGTTGAAAAAGAACCTTATTTTCATCATAATTGACTAATATTGTTTCTCCTTCGAGAAAATCTCTTATTTGAGTTTGTATATATTCTTCAGAGTCGTTTCTATTTATTTCAATGCCATAAGAATCAATAATCTCCTCATATGTTGATTCTTGAAAATCACAACATAAAGCAATAACATCAAGTTCGTAAGGCTCTCCTAAATCATTCTCTAAGTCCTCACAATAATCAAATAACCACTCTAAGCCCTCATTAGAGAATTGATTATTTCTATTTATTACTGAAAAAGCATTTTTAAAATCATATAAGTCGATTGTTTGTATCATAGTAAACCCCTTTAATTAATAACCTAAATATTTAGCTCTGATGTATAAGATGCCGCTATATCCAATAACGACAATCAACCCTGAAATAATGAATAGATCCATATAAATCATAGTAAACCCCATAAATAGTTAAAAGTGCAATATCGCACCTAAGTAATATAACGATCCAAGCATAAAAGGTTAACTAGGGGAAACCCTATATTCTTATAAATATTACTAAACTGTAATTAAATAAATAAAACCCTATTTAACAGCATATTAGTTAATAGAGGGATAAATGTTAGATAAAGCACACTATAAGGATAAACACTAAATAGGCTATAGATACCCAATAATCAAACAATTCAATGGGCAATAAATAGTTGTTCGTTAATCGCAAAAATAAACCCCTAATGTACTATTGATGACACTTATATACTTCGCACAATAGAAAACCCTAGAGCATTAATATGCATTATCTATAGGGAATACATAAGACTATATCGTCCGCTTAGTTCCATTAGTAAACCTAATCACACTAAACATAATTACTCTAAGTCATAGATCCCCCCCCCAGCTTAAGTTAACCACACCCCCATGCAAGATCAGGTTAAGGGGAGGGGGGTAGGAAGGAATCTACTAGAGAGAGGGGGGGCCCACTCCCTCATTCCCAAATTTATTTAGTAAAGTTTAGGTTAACTAACTATATAAACGTATAGGTTGGTTTGTGTGTAAAAATTTTTAACCTGGAGGTTTATGGTTAAGTACTAGTAATTGTCACAAAGATGGGGGATACTTTGGATTGGCGATATTGCCAGACTAATACGGAGATGGGATATGTTGGTATTTACTATTACTGTTGAAGAGGTAGAGTCTTGTTATGATGAAGATGGTCTTTACTTTGATGAAGATGAGGGTGTATGGTATTGTGTGGATGAGGATGGGGTAGAGTACTGGTTTGACGAAGAGTCAGATGACTGGGTTGAGTGTGAGTATGATGAAGCTGATGAACAGACTTCTGATGACATTTGCTATTACGAAGAGTAATTAACCTTGTAATTTAATATTTAGAATATCCCATTGATAAAGGGAAGGTCGGGGTGAGAATCCCCGCTAGGTTACTTAATGTGTTACTTTGTGTCTAGTATTGCTTTACATTAATAACTTCACCTCGGAACTGGATAGTATCTTTGGTGTGAACCATAGCCAGTTCTGGCATTAACATGACACCATTTTTAAATGTAAGTATGGCAAACCCTGATCTCCAGTTGACAGGGTTTTGTTCTAAATAGTTTTCAAACTGTGGACCATATATAT
>Ga0208620_1000007_pt1 | contig 42665 bp, 49 predicted proteins | sample CryBogCBH24Jun08_FD_184593 | JGI IMG/M metagenome (GOLD analysis project Ga0208620, IMG submission 184593) | Freshwater microbial communities from Crystal Bog, Wisconsin, USA - CBH24Jun08 (SPAdes) | ecosystem: Environmental > Aquatic > Freshwater > Lake | place: Crystal Bog, Wisconsin, USA... | reverse complement strand
TTAATCTCCGCATCACTCCAATTAAACGAATCAGCAAGGAAGAATCCCTTGTCATCCGGCCTAGCATCAAAGCTAATCTCCCAATCCGGTTCCAACTCTCTCAGCTCCTCAATCGTGGAGAAGTCATCAGTGGCAATATAGATTCGCTTCTTCTGCCTCTCATTCACATAGTCCCTATACTGATTCAGCTCCAGAAGCGGCAAGTGACTCTCAAGCGTTTTCTTATCTCCCCGGCGAATACAAAGCCCAATTTCTGCCTTTTCCCTTCCCTTGAGTAGTTCCAGCACTAATGGCTTAAAAGCGAATCTACGGGCAAATATGGAGCGAGAAACCTCCAGCCTAGCATGACGATCATACCCATACCACCAGTTGTTAATCTCGTCCTGATTAAACATCTCACTCCAATATCCCATAGGGCCAGATACAAAATGCACCTCATGCATCTGCTCCAACTGAACAAACTCCCTAAAGAACTTCTTAACCAGGGGGGAACATAATCTATCATCAACGTGCAATATACCATGCCGGTGATGAAGCATACGATATGCCAATGTTCTGACTAACAAAACAATGATACTTCCCATTCCGCATCCCCTGGGGATTGTAAATACTTCCTTCATTTGCAAATCTCCTCCAACTCTCCTTTAATTTGATCACTTAGCCCTCCCCAGCTCCATCCCTGCCGGATAAACACAGGAAAATCCCCCTGATCTTTCCAAGTAAACTCTTCATGCGCGTATTCATAAGCCCATGCCCCAAAACTCTCATACTCAATAAAACTCCTATACGGCTGCTTTTTAATGTAATCCCTCACGCTGATACTATGCCTAGCCTCCAACCAATCCCTATATTGCTTATAAACCTTCCTCGGAACAGTGAATGGATGCCTCCTCATAAAAGAAACCCTGCTCTTAAACCCCAAAATCTTCTCCACAATCGGAGGCCAAGGATTATCATCCCCAGTAAAGGGGTGCATCAACCAAACAGGCTTTCCATTCTCCATCAAATCCTCCGGGCTTAAATCCCTAATCCACACGCAATCAGAATCAGTATGGCAAATATAATCAGCGTCAGAATATGAATCAGCATGAAGCTTGTCATTCATCTGCTGAATATAACCATCCTCCCAATCCTCCCCACTCTCACACACCCTATAATCATACCTCTCCCTCAAAATAGGAGCATCTTTATCACTAGCAACCAACACCACATCCCTAAATCCCTTCAGCCTCTTTTCCCCACTCCTCAAACAATAATCCAACCACTCAAAATCACCACTATAGGTGCGTATCAAAATATCAGTTGCCATCCACAAATCACTAGCCCTTGACATTCCAACAAGTCAACCCCATATTACCAATAGATCGGAAGCAAGACTTCCCTTCTGGTGTAGTGACCGGAGATCGAGATTGTCGGGCCGCTCATGAAGGAAAGAAGCTGGGTACTCGCCGTCCAGCTTTAATAATGAGAGAGCGTTCCCTAGTACCGCCTATCGCCGCTCTCCTTCTAATCCCAACCCACCAAGTCAGGTAAGGCTACATAGGTCGTTCTTTAGCCGAGGGGATTCAGAAGCTCTACTACACTAGGGCTTCTTATGCCTTTATCTTTTCTTCTCTTTAATCATTCTCTTCTTTTCTTTTTCGTCAGTTGGTAATACATTCCCTACTACAATGATGAATCAAAATCCCTCCTACGACGAACTCCAACTCCACACCTACAGAGAAGCTACAAAACTAGCCACCTACGGCGAAGAATTCTCCCACCTAGTCAAAATACTAAATCCAGACTACGCCCTTCGCCTAAAAATATTTGTTCAACAACTCCCTTGCGAGGTGGCGAGCAAGACCATCTACGGAAGAGCAGTAACAAATAACGTCCCTCTCACTGCAAAACAAAAACGAGAACAAGGCAAGTAAATGTGAGTCTGGGTAAAATAGGAAAAATTGGGAAGCACCTTTCTCGCAAAATCGACGGCAAACCTTCAAGTTAAGTACCCGGTGCCCGCCCAGGGTCTCGCCACATTTAACAATCCTTTTTTTATTTGTTAGTCAACTTGATGGTGCATAGAACATTAAATAACTTCCAGTGAATTGATTTATTACGCTACCGGAAATGCAGCGCCATTGTTTACTCTGTAAACATCTATGTCAGTGCTATCTATGAGTAGGATTATCTGACGTTATGGAAATGCCGGCTTCCTATAAGCCCCTCCTAGTCACTTTGATTGAGTGTCCGCTATGATCACACTCCCGGAACTTGGCATGAATGCCTCCGCTGATAATTGAAGCACATTGAGCTGAAGCTTTGCTCCTTGTTCATCAGATCCCAATCCAAACACTACCTTACCGGCAGTTGCCAGGTCGACGATGCGACGAGAGTTTTCGAGAGTGGACAAATCGTCCATCTCGGAGATTGCACGACTGGCTTTAGAGAGACCGCTTGCCATGTTTGTCACAAACGCCTTCTTATTGTTTGCAATATGATCTTCTAAAACCTCAGAAGTGTGACAAGATGTGACAGCGTCACGGTGGCCGTTTTCTCTTTTGACTTCCATGATCGCTTTCCCTTTTTCAATCGCTTTTAGTGCGTTAGTTGAAGTGGGCCAGTCTTCACGCTTCGCCCACTGGCGGACTGTCGCTGGCTTGATTCCGTGAAGGTTCGCCGTCTCTGTAAGACAACCTGTTGCGAGGTATGTGGCTCTTACTTGTTCTTTGTCGATTGCTAGTGGAGATGGCACGTTGAAAAGATAGCGTGACAGTGTGTGACAAAGCAAGTGACAAGTGAATTAGCAGGTTTTTACAAAGAGACAATCTTTTTATTGTTACAAAATTGTAACAAATCTTTTCTTGAGAATGCGACAAATCTGGATCATTTTTCATTCATGCAATCAATCAAGGTTGCGTGAAATAAAAAAACAACATGACAACAATACAAACAGACGAAAGAGCATTAGCACTGGCCAAGTTCCTTGGAATAGAAGCAGATGAGGTGACTCTGTACGGAGGCAATCATTATGATCTGACTATATTTGAAGCTGATGGTGGAGAGTATGCAGTGGGAACCGATTCAGAGTGTGATGAAGCATGGAATGAATCCTTGGAGTCCTACATTGATGATTGCATCATGCCAGAGATTAAAGATGAGTACATCAAACAGTATTTTGATACTGAGAAATGGAAAAGGGACGCACGTTTTGACGGACGTGGGCACTCTTTGTCAATGTACGATGGCAACGAAATGGAACTTGGCAATGACTTGTTCGCTTATCGCATAAACTAATGAAAAACTTCCTTATTCACCTATTCACCATCCTCATCGGCGGCGCATTCGTCGCTGGCATCATTCTTTGCCTAATCTGGAACTGATATGATAACACGAGACCAACTATCAAGAGAGTATCTTGAAGAAGCCAAGTTGCTCGTTCAGCTTGGCAAGGAATCATTTGAAAAAAGCCATCCTGAATCATGAACTATCCCAAAATCTACGACAGACTACGCACGTCAATTAAAGAAGGAATCGGTCTCTCAGATGAGAGATTTGATCGAACAATGAAACTTATCCACAAAATACAAAAGAAAAACACTAAATAACATGAAAAAAACATCATTTGAAGGTGGAGGGTTTGTTATTCATCGCATCACTGGCGATTTCAAGGGTCGTTGTTCCGCTTGGTACGATAAGGAATGCAACCTCTTAGATTGTTGCATTATTAGGCCCAGAGAATTAGAAGGGAGGACGGTGAAGCATGGCGGAAAGATCCACCGAAAGCTAGTTTTGCTTGGCAAGGTGTGGAAAGGAGAGACCGCCACAGCTTAAACATTCACGAGACAAGAAGGGGGGAGGAATCCCCCCTTCTTCTTTGCCTATTTACTGAACGGCCTCCCACTCAATCGGGCTTTTTTCTCTCTACGGCTTTGCTTAATTGCTCGCCTCACCACCTTTCGGGTCTTCTTATAGATTAGAAAACAGAATACAAGGAAGCCAATGAGGAAGAACAAAACGGAGGAGTGGATTATGGCAATCATTTGAAGATCAATCGGGAGGCGAACGAATAGGGCGTTTTTTTATTCTGCTAGGAACTGAGTAAGGATTTCCGCCTCTTCTTCTATTTGCCTAGTCAGCTCCCGATTTATAGTTTGGTTAAGTTGCACGAGCATTTCATGAGACAATTTCCTAGCATCGTCCATTGCTGAAGCTGGAAACTCAACGATAAAAAGCCCTTCATGGAACTTTTTAAGAATTCCGAGGCGAAGCCAGCCCACTTTGTCGGGCCTTTTTTCTGACAATCGATATTTAGTTGTCTCCCAAGCCTGATCGGGCGTTGGCTTTTCCCCTGCTTCTATTTGCATTTATTCGGGGGCGTTTCATGAGACTTATTCTCCAACTTAGAGGGCGTTTTTTTCTTCCTAAAGATTCGTTGGTAGTTTTCTAAATAGGCTTTTGAGTTGCAGGATCGGGGGGTGTCGCCCTTACCGGCATCGTAATAGGGAATCTTGCTCATTTGACTTCAGATTTGAGGATGTCAAGTTGCTCTCTAATGGAAGCAATATAAAGCCTTTGTTTTATTAGTGTATCTATTGCTTCTGCTAGTTGTTTTCTTATATCTTCTAACTCTTTTTTATGATCAGGCTCGTAATGATGAACTTTTTTATTGGCATCTAGCCATTCAATATCGCTACTCATGGCTTCTTAATCAAATCCCTTTGGTGATTGCGGTTGAAGCTCCAGTTGTCAGCCTTGGGGTCAATCCCTCGCTTTTCCCAGAACTTGTCAATCGCCCGGTTCATTTGACTACTGATCCAATGATGCGCTCCTGAGTCCTCAGTAGGCCGCATGAACATCACGGAGCCGTTGTGCTTGTAGGCAGGTTCCATTAGGACAAACGAGCTAGGAGGGCTTCTGAGCGGCAAAGAAGGCACTCCTTCTTCTCCTCTTCTGTCTCTGCCTGAGTCCCATGAGGGAGGTCGTTGGAAGCAGCCAGGACAATCGTGAGGGCGTAGTAGTCTCGAACCAGCTCAAACATGGTATGGGAGGCCGCAAACAGCTTGGCAATGTTGATTGACTGCTTAATGTCAATCTTGTCGCTGATTGCTGCCACTTCTTTGTCGTTTGAATCTACTACTGTGTCACCTAGCGCCCGGAGGGGGAAGGTGATTGGGACTAGCTTTTCTTTGATTTCGTCTGGGATGATTAGATCGCTCATTTTATTTGGTTTGGTTGTTGATGTTAAACATCTTGTCAAGATGCTTGTCTGTGGATGAATAAGATTTTTGGGGCGTGGTAGTTTTAGACTTCTTCAGAGCCACGAGATCCGAATGGATTTCCTTTGCTCTGGTGAGACTAAAGTGAACTTGATCGTCGTTGTGCCGGATGCTTGTCTTGATTAACAAGTTAATCAAAGGCTCAATCTCTAGCAAGATGTCTGTGGAGGATTTCATTTCTTGCGGTATCCAAGAACGATTTCAGCCAGGTCGTTAATCTTCTTGGTCTTTCCAAGGCAATTAAATTTGATGATGTCTTTGAGAGCTTCCCGCAGCTCTGCCACTTGATTGATGAGGTTCTCGTTATCGGCCTTCATGTGTTTATAGTCCTGTTCCATTTTCGTTCTGATCTTGTTGTGCGATTTCCTTTTTAGTGAGTCGTACTGCTTGTTGGTACATAAACAGATCGAAGCTTGATTTGTCGTCTCGCATCCAGCGCACAAGTAGATCTAAGTGGTGTTCCCTGACCATCTTTCCGTACTGCCAGAACCCCATAGCAAGAGCTATCATGATTCCAATAGACCCGGTAATTATTACTAGTGTTGTCATTGTTGTATATTTGGTTGGTTGCTTTCATTGCGATTAAAAAGTTTCTTCTGAATTGATTGCGTCACTGACTGCCCCCCATGCTATTGAAAGAAGATCATGGTCAAATGTATCATCAATGTCATGTGTTGTTAAAACGTCATAAGAAATAAGAGTTTGAATATGATCTGGCATATTTGGATTTTCCCTGTCCGTGTATTTAGAAATGAATGCTTGAATCACTTCCCCGAACTCTTCTGTCATTTCACGTTTGAGTTTGTTGCAAACGTGGGTCACGTCTATTAGATTTTCTGTTTTTTGTTTTTTCATTTTTTGTTTTTGGTTGGTATCAGCGTTGTGCCGATAGATGAAGTCTTTCAGAATCTTTGCATGGATCAAGAAAAAAAATAAATTATTTTCATGGTCTGCGTAAGCTGATAGAATCTACCTCTAGCGGCTTGTCAACAAAAAACCCTCCCTAGTTTGAGTGCCTAGAGAGGGCTTTCAATGAATGTCCTTCGCTGTTTCAAAAGCCAACATGAAAGGCCAGCGCAGGATCTCCCTGCGAATCATGGCTAGGGACAATTAGAAAGGAATCTCTTCGTCGTTCTTGCGGCTAGGCTTGAAAGGCTCTTGGATGGAACCCGAAAGAAAAGCATTGCCATTCTTGGAGGTTTTAGTCCAGGCGCTCATCTCCCACTCTTTGCCATTAATCGTGATGGTTCCTTTATGGGATGGGGCTTTGGGGTTGGTTGCATTCGTCTTTGGGAAAAGAACAAATTGCTTTTCGTTGTCGTAGTCTGGCATATGTTTGGGTTGTTTGTTTACCGATCTTCAAATCGAAGATACTCCGATCTGAAGGATAGTGGCACACTAGTCCGGGGGCAAGCCCTAGCTAGTTTTATGTTGAGAAACCAATTCTGTGGTTGCTGCTCGTCTTGTGAAATTGTCAAGAACAAATCTGCGTCATGCTCAATAGCTCTACTCTCTCTGGATGCTCCATCAGCGTTAAGCTGAGTGAGGGCGATGATTGTTATACCAAGCTCCTTGGTAAGACTCTTGAGAGTTCGAGAACATTCCGCCACTTGCCTCTCCCTGGAGTCTGTTCGGTTGGTTGGTTCTAAGAGCTGGATGTAGTCTACAATCATTAGGCGAATTCCATGAACTGCCACTAGCCTCCTTGCAGCCGCCCGGAGTTGCAAGCAATTTAACGATGATTCATCCCTGACGTAGATGGGAAGGCCGGCAATGTTTTCCACTCCCTGGCGGATTTGAGCCATGAGTTTCTGGCAGACTTCCTTTTCCTTGGATAGTCTGGATATGTCGGCACTAGTGATGGAAGCTATAAGTCTGTCCACAAGCTCTCCAGAACTCATTTCAAGGGAAATGATGCCCACTGAATGACCGTCTTGTGCCGCCCTCATTCCCATGTTTAATGCCAGAGCAGTCTTTCCTCCCTTGGTAGGAGCGCCAATGACTATGAGTTGTCCTTTGCGGAATCCTCCAGTAACTGCATCTAGGGGGGCAAATCCTGTGGTGATGCCAATCAGCTTCCCCCTGTTCCTTACCATCTCCTCGTATTCCTCAACTCGATTGATGGCAATCTCCTTGATGGACTGAATGGAGGAAGCCGTTTCAGCTTCAGCCGCTACCATGACAAGGGCTTTCTGAACTTCCTCGGATAGATCCGGGTTGTGAACAGGATCTTTGGCAGATGCTATGATTCGTTCAGCAACTTGGATGTAGAGACGAGCAGAATACTTTTCTTTGATGATGGATAGGTATTCCCTCCAGTTGGATGAAGTGGGAAGAGAAAGGAAGATTTCGCTGACGTAGGCAGCGCCACCGGAGAGTTCCAATGTGCCGGTTCCATCCATGTGGTCAGTGAGAGTGATAAGGTCAATGTCCTTGCCCTCCTTCCATAAATCCATGATGGCATCAAAGATTCGATTATGGGAGGGATTGAAGAACATCTTGGGTTTGATAAGGTCAGAAGCCTCATTCAAGATCCGGCTATCAACCATGCAGGAGGCTAGGAAAGCCTTCTCTGCTTCTGGAGCATTAGGAAGACTCATTTTTTCTCCTTCTTAACTTTAACTGGTTTCTCTTTCTTGATAGCCCACCAAACCTTCACTTGAGCCTTGAATGTCTCCCAATATGCAGAAAGATCGTCCCTCCATATTGTTTCAAAGTCTCCCTCCTCTTCCTTACCAATCCTCACGATGCAATGATTCTTAATCTTGCATCCCAAGTTATTGTAGTTCCAGAGTTCTGCATACCCGGCTAATTGCCTCCAATAGGATTCGGAGATCTTCTTGCTGGTTTTGAAGTCCAACAAGCAAAACTCTCCATCTAAATCAACTGCAATCAAATCAATTGTTCCTCCGTACTTGTAAAGCTCATTCACAAGCTGAATTTCCGTTGCCACAACCTTGAGATCCTGCCTCTCCCACCAATCCAAGAACTTGGAATAGCAAACTAAAGCCTTGTCTATGTCTGCCTGATCAAAGTCAGAAAGATCGGCAACTCTTTCAGTGAGCATACACTCGATCATGAAGTGAGCTATGGTTCCAATGTTGGCAGCAGTGCCTCTTTCCTTGCGGAAGTCAAGTCCTTGACGGCCTAGATCCCATGCCCAATAGAGAAGCCCTCCTGGGTCATCTCCGATTTTGCAGATGGTAGAACCACCGGCTAGTTGTGTTCCGTCCTCAGAAAAGTATTTCTGGTGCGGAGCGTCTTTTATCAGTTTTGTTTTTTCCATATTTTTATTTGTTTAGTAGTTCTTTTAATAATGTTCTCACTGCCAATTCACAAGTTTGAGGAACAACTCCGTTGCCTAACAATCGGAGTTCGTCGGTTCGATTGTCACAGGAGATATACAACTCGGCATGACCCACCCCACAGGAAGTCCCATAAGAGTCTCCACCCACCGGGGGTTCAGCTTGCCCTGCGATCTCTCCACATGGATTGATTGGCTGCTCAAGGGAAGGTTTTAAGATCCGACCAGATAGGTGCGATGTCCAAGAGTCCCTCTTCCATTTTTGCAACCAAGTTCGCAACGGCGAAGGCTTCGATCTCACAAGCAGCGACGAGGCGCAGATTTGGGATTGCTCTTGCAAGTCCAATGTCAATGCCTCCGTATCCAGTGCAGAGGCTAACGTGTGTAAAGGGCGAGGTAGTATCCACATTTTAGTCCTCCAGAATTTCACACACCCAGGTGCTTGCTCCAAAAGTACCAACAGGATGTGGATATAAAGGTTGAACAATCCCTGCCTCTTGCAATGCCTTCACCATTCCCTCGTTCTCGCTGTAGTCCTTAATCAGAATTTGGTCGGCTTCTAGCTCCAGTTCTGGGTCGTTTAGGGTTGCTGTTGAATAAGGCGTTCCATCTGCATAAAGCTGGATTGCAATGTTGTCATTTGGGTATCTTGACATCACCACATCACACTCCTGATCATTGAACTTAACTTTTTTCATGTTTATTGCGAGGTTGGTTGAATCCTCTTTGACTAGCGATAGTCGGGTTCTAAATCGTAGTCAACAACCAAATTTTCCCATTCTTGAGAATTTTGAAACTCGCTTGCAGTGGCATCCCCAAAGCCCACTTTTGCTATATACACATCACACATGATGGCGAAAGCATCTGCGGCATCCGGTGATTGTCCATTCGTGCGTTTCTTCATCTCGTTCTTACTCTCAATCACAATCCTTTCGTTCTTGAGTCCATAAATGCGAGTGCAGAATTGTTGAGCTGTTTCATCGTCTAGTCCCTTGATGCGCCCACTCATCACGAGCTTGCCCACTTGCCCCCAGAGTTGACTTACTCGATTGCCATAAACTTTATTGGCAGGACGTTCATCCTCCACGCTAACGGAATTATCGGTAGCGGAACCAGCAAAACTCACCCTACGGAAGCCGGCGTTCCAGCGTTGGGAAATGATGTCTGCTATTCCAGCGCCAGCGCCAGTGGAATCAAGTCCAAAGCAATCTGGACTCACTCCATGCTTAATCAAAAGATCAATCGTTTTGTCTGCGACCTGGTAGAACAAAGGATTGCTCACGGAGTCTTCAAGTTGGATTTTAATCTTCTCCACACTCATTAAGCAAAGCTCTCCATCAATGGAAGTTCCCACTTTTCCAATACGAAGCATACAATCATCCCCACCGGAGGTGAAGGCAGGATCAAGCCCCGCTATTGTAAACACGTCTCCTCCTCTCCAGATTGCCTTCTCTTGCGCTTTTCCTTCCTGTATGGTAGCCGCATCCAGAATAGTGTTCCTAACGCCGCTAGGAGGCCAGAAACCCCTCACATAGCTATGCCACTCTAGGGAGTTTTCTCCATGATTCTTGCGAATGGCATCAATGTTCTCTTGAGCAAATAGCTTTGGGAATAGGGTTTTTCCAGCTTTGATGTTGGGGCTTTTGAGGCCGTCAAAGTGTAGGCAAACACCGGTCTTGGTCTCCCAATGCTCATCATTAACGCTAATCGTTGACCATCCATTCTTGGGCTGGCAGAACTGCCCATGAGCATCAAACTGAGAAGATGCGTTGGCAATCGCCACAAACCTGTAAAGACTTGTTCCCACTTGGAGGTTAGCTCGTGCGGAGAAGATGGCTGGTTGTGTCTGTGCCGCCTCGTCCACGATAATCACCATTCGATCTGGGTGAACGCCCTGGAGCTTTCCCACTGCTTGCTCAACAGACCCGCTATCCACGGCAAGGGCAATCACAGCATTCCTGTCATCCCCTTTCTTGAATTGGATCTTTGTGGCAGAATCCACCACATTCAGTCCAAACAATCCAATCGTAGGTTGAGTGAAGTTCATCACTTCAGCCCAGATGCGTCCACGAAGAGAAGGCACAGTTGTGGAAGTGAGAGCCAATCGAGTTGCGTGAGGCTTTGCCAAATACTCAACTAGTCCAAGCATGGTGAACGTGAAGGTTTTGCCAGCGGCAGCACATCCGGTAGTTCCAATTTCATCAAAGCTTGTCCACGCCCACAAACACATCTCACTCCAATCATTCCATCCTTTATAAGCCCAAGGCCACAACATCTGAATGACGTGCTTTATGTGTTGCCCCCGGCTCATACCCCCGCACAATTCGGGAGCCTTATTCGCCACCATAAGCAACTCTATCTCAAGTTGCGTTATGGCAGGGAATTTAGAAAAATCTAACCCGTAGGTCTGGAGCTTCAACGAAGCTGGCTACGGATAGCATCCATAGCAGACTTGGGTTTGCCCCTCACTTCAGTGTCATTGTCAGATGACCCTCTGGAGATTCGAGGCTCAACGGCAGCCTGTTGGCTTGCCCTAGCCTTATACTTTGCAAGTTCACTCTTCAGCTTTGCGTTCTCATCCACGGCTTCCTTGGCAATCACTGCAAGGAAAGGAGCCGCCATCATTTCATTCTGACTAGCGTTTCCCTGGATGATATTTCGAGCGGCAGAGATTCGACGCTCAACCTCTTTGTTGTGATCCTCGTCATCTCCCTTCCTAAACCATTCAATCTTGTTAGCAAAGTGCTGACTTACCCGATCAAAGTTTTTATTAATCGTTTCACTTGTTGCGGAATACTCTGCTTGCTCTTCTGCCTGTAAATTAGCAGCAGTTGATCTGTAATCCACAAGAGCGTTTTCAAGTGCATTTCGCTTGCTGTCGGCATCATTGATAAGTGAGAGAAATTGACTTGCAACTGCACCCCCCTCCGAACGATTCGTCAATGAACTCAAGCCGTTCACGCCCCTTGAGCGATAGAGCCTTTTCTGCAATTGACGCATCATCTGCAATTTCCTTGGCGAATGCTGAAGCCGCTTCAATACTAGCGTTGTAAGGTGTTTCATATTTGTTTTTGAATTTGGGAGAGCGCTCAAAAGCAGTACGCTCAAGCTCAGCCTCCAGCTTCTCTAGCTTCTCTTTGTATGTCAGAACTTCAGTGTCCTTGGTCTTTAGGGTCTCCTCGTAAGCCTCTGCCTTCTTGCGAAGCTCCGCAATGTTGTCTTCCTTGCTCTTCTTGCCTTTGCTTTCCACTGGCTCCGGGTCTTTGGAGAGATCAAGATCATCCAGGGAGAAGTCATTAACTGGCTCCTCCTTCTTCTTGGATTTCTTTTCCTTTGGCTCCTCTGGAGCTGCTTGAGTTTCAATCAGTTTTAAATAGTTCTCGGAATCCACATCGGAAACCGCATTAAATTCTCCCACTGGGAGAGGCTCTCCAATTTCAGTCTCCACATTTGGAAGCTCGGAAAGGCTTTTCATTGAGAACTTCTCAACTTTGGGCTTTTGAAGTTGACGCTGAAGAACCGTTTCAAAAGATTCTTCTGTTTGAGGCATAGCCAATGATGGGATGGCTGCGGCTGGCTGTGTGGATGTTGGTAGTGGGTCTGACATAAATTAAAATTGTGGATCGTAAGATGGCAACACTTCTGTGTGCTGTTCTGGAACTGTTGCTAGGTTTTGAAGGTCTGACAATATGCTATAACGTCCTGCATCATAGCCAAACAAAATACTGGCTTTGTCTGCCAACTGAAGGAGGCCGTTGCCGGCAAGCGTGGAAGCCATCGTCTGCTTCTCTAACATTTCCAATGCTGCCTTAATTGTTGTATTCTGGAGCAATTGCTTCAGCTCTGTCGCCAGGAGGGGATTGGCCCTCCATTCCTGATGTGTCATTTAGATTAGTTCTTTTTTGGTTGGTAGTTCGTCCTCAGTGAAGATAATATCATTTTCTTCAGCTTTGGTTATTTCATCTAGGCCATCGTATAACGCATCCGTCATTACAACCACCTTGTCTCCCTTTACGCCTTCTGCGTGTTCTTGGCAAGCGGAAATAGCTTCTTCAATAGTGTCGCCAATTCCAATGCAATCCCCTATTTCAATCATTTTAACGCCATCTGTGGGGACAATGTAGCCTTGTCCGTCAATATTGCAGTAGTTGCGCCACTTGATCCACTGATCCACTTTAGGATCATTCCACACCGGACACCAACGCTCGGCAGCAAAGTCAGAATGGATCACTGCCAAGGCTCCGTATTTCGCTCTCCACACAGGCTCCACAAGCTCTCCGTTAGCTCCAGACTCAATAATCTCCCCCACGTTCTCAATCATTTCCCAGTACAGGGCAGAGGGAGGAGCTGGGCATCGAGTGGTGAGATCAATCAGATAGGGAGTGCCTTCCTCCGTAACTCTAATCTCAGTTGAAAAGAACTGACGATAGCCGGCCTCTTGAAGAAAAGGAGCAAGTTTGTCATTAACTTCCTTCACAGGATCAGAGAGCTTATCGTAATCTCTAACTGCTCCAAGGTAGCCAGCGTCTTTGATTTCCACTCCAGTAAGGCAAGTGGCAGGGAATTTACCATCAATTGAATATCCATCATAGCCAGCTTCCACCACTGACTCCACCTTATGCTCAATAACGAATGGAAACACTTCAGCAGCCCCTCCAAGGGCTAATGCCAGCTCATTAAGCCTCTGTGAGGCACTTGAAAGGTTGTAGGCATGGAATGTCTCCGCCAGTCCTCTAAAGCCACTGATCTTGACATATACGTCTTCATTCTCGCTAATGTAGTCACGAAGCTCAGTCATGCCGGTGACCAAGGCGCACTTGCCAACTGGGAGATCAAGAGCCTTCATGGTCTCCTTGGCTCTCCACCTCTGCACTTCTAGCTTCTCTCCTAGTCCAGCCCCCCAGACTTTATATCCCCTGGAGCGAAGATATTCTTGTAGCTGATAGAATCCCACGTCTGGGAACACGATGAAGTCCACCTCATCGACAAGCCTCCACATATCTTCAACTCTCTCCACGCCATCAATCCCCTCCCCAATCATAGCTGGGCCATGAATAGGAAAGGAACGATCAGCGTAGGGAACGAAATAGAATACTTGGTGATCTTCAGCCAGCCTCTTTGCAAAGGCCGTGAAAATACCATGATCAATAACTAAACATTTGCTCATTCTGTGTTTCTATTTCTTTTGCTTGGTCTTCTCTGATGTCGAGGATTAGCCCCTTGAGGGCAAGTGCTGTCTGGTCTTCTTTGCCAAAGAACGTCCGAAAATAGACGTACTTGTGATAGATGAGAGCAACAATCTGCTCCCGCATTTCATCCCTAGCCGCATCTTGAGCGGAGGTTTTCATTTTTTGTGGTTGTGTTTTTTTGGTTTTTAACGGCAGTTCCAAGCCCGAAGGGACTTGTTAATTCTGCTGTTAGGATCTTTCTTCTTTGCAGGGCTTGTCATCTTGCTTTTCATGCCTTGCATTCTAGCACAGAAGCTCTTCTTCCTTGCGGCATCCTTCTCATTCTTAGGGTGAGGAGCAGGAGGCTTCAAATGCCCCCCATGTGCTTTATTATAAGAAGCCCTTCCCTTGGCGTTCAATCCGCCCTTGGGGTTCTTGCCTTCTTTTTTTGTCCATGCCTCGCTCATGTTATGCTCCTAGCGTTGGGTATTTCTGTGCTGTTTTTACTCGATCAATCATTAATCGTTGAGCCGTTTTCCTGTCTTGGAGTTGCATCTGATGCTGGGCTTTTGCCTGTCTAATCTGAGCATCATTCTCAAACTTCATCCGATCCAATTGAATCTTGTTCTGGGCAACCAAAACTTTAGGATCTTGAGCTTGTCCCTGCTGTTCCTGCTGCGCATTCTCTTGGGCTTGAATCTTTTGAGCGTAAGAACTCATTTGATCAGCAATCTTCATAAGCTCACTAGTCTGCTCGTTAAGAGAATCAAACTGCTCTTGCCGGGTTGGATCTTCCTCAAGGAACTGAAGATGCCCAAGGAGGTGAGGAATGACAGCTTGTAGAGCCTTGTCAGCAATTCGTGGGTCTGTCTGCTTGTCTTGGACGGCCTTAACAAGACTTCCAGCAAACTGAAGATGCACGTTAAGATGGGTGAAGTGGTTTTGATCTGGATCAATTAACACTTGACCACCCTGCTGTAAAGCATTGTTTTCAAGGGAAGCAATTGAAAGATCATTTCCTTCTGGCTTCACTTCTTCTGGGATGCCAAAGGTCTCAACTCCAGTTTGTCCCGCTATCGCCGCTATGTTGGCGTTAATTACTCGTTTCCGGTTGGACTCTGGCAGTTGAGGAAGATATTCAGAGATGAGTTCCATTGCTTGCATACGAGCAGCGGAGCTTCCCTGACCGATAGAGCGAGTGGCTCTAACATAATCCATGTCCAGCATGGCAGCGGCAGGAACGCCTCGATCTAGGCAAGCCTTCTGGAATCGGAGAGCTTCAAATCCCCCATGATCCTCTTCAATCAGATTAGGGTTAGCCGCCCTGCGATAAACCTCGGCGTAATGAACATCCAGAGCTTGAAGGTAGATTTCTGCCCTGGTATTGGTGAGACGGCTCTTCTCGCCAATCTCCATCTCAATTTCCTTATTGCCCTTCTTGCGAGATCCGCCAGCAACGCTAGGCATGAAGCTACCAATGTCATCACTCTCCTGCCCTTGGAAGAACGAAGCAGTCTGCATGGCAGACGATAGATTTGCAGCCACATTGACCTGAGTTAGGTTGAGACCCGGAGGGAGAATCTTATAAGGCCCAATCTGGATGGTCTTAATCTTCTCTGCATCAGCAGCGGTATTGGGTTGGAACATCACGGCAGAGCCAACAATGACTCCTTCCAGAAGGGCATTGTTCACCCTGTTCATGGCTTCGGCATATTTAAACACCTTCTGGCCTAGTCCCCTGACTCCATGATAGAATCCATTACCCACGCCATTCATGAACACAGTGAATGCTTGGCTGAACTTCTGATAGCGTCCCACTTTCTTGCAAAGCCATTCAGATGAATTAAGACGATCAAAGATGTAGTGAGAGATGCGACCATCGTATTCCTTCACATACATATGAGCAATCTTGATGATCTTGCTCTTGGCGTAGGAATAATATAGAGAATTGTTTTTAAGCTCTCTCTGATACCACTCCCAGGGGCGGCGCTGGTCTTGCTCATCCACTCTGGCGCTCATGATGGCACTCTTAACTTCCTCTACGTCCCATCCTCCACGAGTGGCGGCTTCCTCATTCTCAATATAAGAATAGAGTTGTTCGCAATAAACATCATCAAGAATGAAACAAAACTCCCAATTATCCCAATCCACTTTGCTGCCTTTAGGGACAACCAGAGCATAAGGCTCAATAGCTTTTGCCCTCCAATCCGTTTGGTCGGGGAAATACATACAAGCCTGTCCATGAATGACAAGCTCCTTATGGCAAACTTGATGCTGGGCTAGGAAATTAGGATTAGATCCTGCAAGAAGCCTGTGGAACTCTTCCGTGATAATCCGACTCCATTCCTCTCTCTTTCCCATGTCCTTGCCATACTTTGTCTTACAATTAGCATAAAAAGGAACAGATGTGAGGATGTCAAAATAAGGAATAACTGCGGATTCTACTTTTGCTTCAGCGTGTCCCCAGTTCACATTGATTCGATCTCCCTGACCAGCCTCACGCAATTGCTGGTCATTATAAGGGGGGTTGCCATCAATGATGCCTTGGATCTGCGCCCGGCGATAAGAAGCGATCTGATCGTCATCAATCAGCTCATAGAGCATGGAACGAGCAGAGCCAGCATCCTCAATCCTAGTTTTTACAGGCTTGTTATCGTCATCTAGGTCTTGAAGTCCGAATGTAATCATGTGGTTAAATTGGCTTGTGCTTGGTTAAGGTCTGGATTTTTAACCCAACACCAAGATGGGCGATCTTCTGTTGTCTCTGGTTTTTCGTTTGAAAGCAATACTTTTCTATTGACATGGACAATTGCGTCATTTCGGCAGCCGCAAACTCCGCAGTTCTGAAGCTGAGAGTCGTATTTAGTAGTACGGCCACCCTTAACATTTGATGCCAAGTCAGTTACAGCTTTCATAGCACCGCACCCCATACACACTCCATTGCCCATATTTAGGTAGCATCGAGTGCAGATTAAAGCCCTTTGATCGGCCTCCTCCTGACTAACAAACACATCATTACCCAGAATGGATTCCTTCATCATGTAGGCCAAGGAACTAATTCCCTTCATGAGGTTTTCCATTGTGAGGGCACTCTGATAGCCCTTATATGGAGTTCCATCTGTGTATTGACAATTGCCCTCCGGTAACGTCTGACACATCTGATCTTCAATTCTCTCCTTTAAATCAACAGGAATTGGAATGTTGTTGTCCCGGTAGTGGGCAGCAACAAGCCCCAAAATGCCATCCATTGTATGCTGACTGCCAAACTTGGCTCCAGTTTCGGGAACGGTGTAGCGAAACATCCCAGGAGGGACGCTATTACCATTAAGCAACTGGAGTCGTATCGTCATTAGTGATTTCGTTTAATATCTGAGTGGCAGAATTAAGTCCAGCATAAAAGCCGTCCAAGTAGGCTTTCTTCATATAGTCATAGTGACCATCTGCATTCCCATGATTCTGAGAATAGAATCTAATTCCTTCGGTGTCGTACCACTCGTCAAATTGCTTGTCTGTGAATTTCATTTATATATTTCCTCTTCTTCGTCCCACTCGTCATCATCCCCCATGTCCGGGAGCGACATTGTATTCCATTTGTTTTTGAGCTTGTCCCACATTAAAGCCGAATTCCTCAACGAACTCTTCTTTTGCGATGGGAAGGTAGGCGTGGAGGATCTCATGTGCCAATACGTCTGAAAGTGGGCAATGTTTGTGATATTGCTTGTTAATCGCAATTCTCTTGAGATGGTAGTAGCACTTGCCAATGGCAGGGCCGTTGGGGGTTTTCCCGCAATACCCCCATCCATATTCCCATGTGTCTCCATATATTTTAATTTCTCCTACTTTGGTAAATGCGCTCATCGTCTTTGAGATAGCATGAAGTAAGTGAATGCTACGCAAGCAATTATGGCAACGAGAAGTTGTTGTTCTTGCGTCATGGTTGTCTTAGTATGCGTCCTTGCTCAAGCATGGAGATCTCTTTATTAATGCACCATTGGGCTTTTTTAAGGTCTTCCATTTCCTTTGCAGGATCTTTGCACCCAGCCCTAAAAATGTATTTGATGGCATTGGATCTGCAATAATTGAGATGGGCAATCACATCCACTAGCTCAATTCCAGATGGAGAGTTTGTATAGTGTTTGGGACTATTTACAGGATCATTCATCGTTTTGGTAAGATCATGCCCTTCCTCTCAACGTACTTCCTCCCCAGGTAATCATCAACAATCCGATAGTCAATGTTTCCTCGTTCCATATCTTCCACAACGGCTGCAAGGTATCGATTGTGGCGCTTGATACTTGTGTCGTAAGGGCCGGCAAGTTTTGCATAGTCTTGCTCAACGTAGTATTCGTTTTGGATGTGCTTTGGCTGATTTTCTAGTGTCATTTGATAAATTTGAAATAATTGATTGCTTTGATGTTGTTTCCGTTTCTAACCCTAAACTTTTTTAAGTGGAAGTTTCCTTGCTGCGCGGCAATTCTAAGCTTTGGCCTTAAAGTTGCTTTTGGAACTCCAAGCTTTTCAGCCCATTCCGTTTCGTTAAAATATCCCTCTTCAATTTTATCTGGAGGATTGCCTTTAATCTGAATGGACTTAATTACATCTGCCGCAAAAACATCGTTAATGTTCATAGCGGCAACCTCCACTCTTCGTTAAACTCGCCCCTGGTAATGAGCCAGACGGCAGAATCTTTAGTTCCTATCTCTCCATACACCATCCCTTGTCTCCATCCCAGCGTAGCCCTTCTGGATTTGGAATAATCCATTCCACCCCTTCTGGTAAGGGTTCCTGCACAATATCCGGTGGATTCCTTGAGGGTTCTTCCTTCTCCCATAGATGATCGGTGAGTGTGTCCAAAGATTACCTTTCCTCCATACATTTCAGCCATGTCTCTAGCAGAGTTTTCATTATAAATGGTTCCATGAGTGAAGGTCACATCACCAACCACATAAGTCTGAAAAACTCCGTTATACGGAATACGGCGGCAACCAATCTTGAGGAAAGCGTTGTCAATATATTCCGAGGCTTTGTTTGCGGCGTATGATACGAGGGCGTTAGGGTGATTGAGCAATCTGGGTATTCGATCCTCATGATTTCCGTCCAACACATGAGTTGGTCGATATTTTCTAAGGAATTCAATTCCTCCATCAATGTCCGGGGCGACAGGCTCTGATTCGTCTGAACTTCCAGATGCACCTGACCTAAACGCAGTTGTGTCGCACCAATCTCCCAGATGCACGACAATCTCAGGCTTCCACTTGTCTCGCATCTTGAGAACCGCATCAATAGCAGTTGGATCTGCGTACTTTCCGTGGCTGCAAGATACTGCAAGGAAGCGTTCATATTTTTGCCCTATATGAAAAATAGGTTTTTTCTTCATGGCTATTCGGAAGCTTCAAGCGAAATCAATTCCCACTTGGTAGGATCTTTCTTCCCTGGAGAGATGCCGGCATTGACTAGAGTGCCGGACTTTCCAAGCTCTGTTGCCAAGGTGAATAGCTTCTCATCAAATGTGAGGGCTTCCACAAGCTTGCCATTGTTGTTGAACTCCACGCTATAAAGAGTCCAAACCTTTGAAGCTCCTTCCTTGCTCTTTGCAGCAACTGTGGCCTTGGTTGGAAGAACATTCGTTAGGGTGGATGAGGCCGCACCGGATGTTTTGATGGTTGGCGATTTGTCAATTGCTTTTGCAATCGCAGATCGAGGCGCTTCCTTTGGCTTATTCTCAAGATGCTCGTTGCCATCCAAGTCATCCTCAGTTGCAAGTCCACAAACAGCCGCAAGAGCATAACGTCGAGCGTAAGTGATGGCTCCCCCCACTCCCTGTGGACTCATGTCCTTGAGGGGAAGCAGAAGCGTGGATGAGGTGGAAAAGCCTGACTTGTGAATGATGGTGGTTTTTACTCCGGCCTTACCATCCTCAAAGATTGGCATCTGCTGAATGGCTAATCCATGCTTTGCTAATACCGGGCGAGTTGCATCAACAATGGCATCCAAAGGAGCATACTTGCTCTTGAAATACGGATTGTTGGCTGTTTTAGCTACGTTCTGTAGCTCTCCGATTGCCGCAACAAGTGCGGTTGCAAGTGATGCGGAGTATTCTAATTGAGTTGTGTTTTCCATGTGTTTTAGGTTGGTTGGTTATTCCACTTCTTCTGCTATGTCATCAATGTATGAGATGAGTTCATCAAGGCTATCACGGATTGCGGATAGCGTGGAGATGAGAAGGTCATTCTTCTCTTGATCGGAGTATTCTTCTTTCTTGCTCATTTGCGGAGGAACAGGGATATGATGAGAAGGCTGTTGATGATTCCCACTGCTGCGGCAGAAAGGCCAATCCAGATAGCATTGCTGCTCCAGGTGGCGTATGTGTCCACGCACTCTTGAAGCTCGGTCTGAGCAATTCCAAGATGGGTTTGATTGATCTGAATCACGTTGATACGACTCTCAAGAGCGCAAGGCTTCTTGGTGTTTTTTACTGCGGTTGTTTTAGTTTTGGTTGTTGCCATTTTGGTTGTTGGTTGTTGCTGACGAAACTAGGAATAAGACTATGGTCTAATGGTATCAAGAAAATATTTTGATATAGCCTAAAATTTATTTTTCTTTTTTTCTTGACATCCTCTTGTATGTCTCTGCGGCTTTGTCTTGGCAGGACTTGCATTTGTTGGGAACGCAGGGATTTTTACAGCAAGGACAGAGGTGTTTTTTCATTTGTATAAAGAAAATGTCGATAGCGTGTACATATCAACGCTCTCATGTACAGAAAACAAGGATTCATCGACATGACATGGAACTAGGGATTCCATATCGGGTATAATCTGGCACATTAACAGGCATATTGTACCATATCGGGTATAATGCGGCAAACAATCAGGTGTCTGCGATCATCAACATTTTACAGATGTCAACGATCTGCTACACAATTTGGATATATGTAGCGTGATCACTACACTCGCTCTATGTAGAGTGCATTACTACACAAAAGTGGTGGATGGCAATTACCATCCAAAGATGGTAGTGTTAAAAATATGTAGCGGTTTTATTAACAGATTACTCTGTTCCGTATTCCCTCAACCCTGCATTTATCAAAAAGTGTCAAGCTTTTGTAAACTCCCTAAATTTCCTAAACTCACTATAAATTATTTTCTTGACGCAAATCACGAAGTGATTATCATCCCCTGCGGAGCAGGAGAGAATCAAGAGAGATTACAAACTTTTCTTAAATCCTCTGTTCTAGCCAACCATCCTTTTAAATACTTCTTTGTGATTGGTTTCGCCTCTGCAAGAGATTCATAAAATGAATCCTGTAAGGATAAAAATTTAGAAGCGTCTCTTCCAGATTGGTTGAATATCTTCTGTGCCCTTCCTATACCACAATTAACGCAACAATTAAAGAACACCCAATCAAGAGGAGGGGAGAGGTGATCACAAGCATACTTCACATATTCAGACCAATAGATGTCTGTAGCTTGTTCTGCCGTTAGATCCTTGATGTTCACGGAAGGGTGAGAGCGTTGATCAATCCCAAACTTGGTAGCACCTCCAGCATCGTCTGGATCGTTCTCGTAGGTAGTTCCCTCCCACTTGAACAACCAAGGTATGATCTTGTTTTTAAAACGATCTGTCATCGAAGTATTTTGGTTTTGGAACTCTATCAATCTCTTCTTCCTCTTCATCCTGCTCATTGCCTTCATTGCTCTGGCTCATCACATTCTGAAGCTGGCTAGTATTCATCCTCCACTCGTAGATTAGCCTTCCTGTCACCATGAAGATCACGATACTACCCACCACATAGAAGCAGTTTGTCGTGATGGAAACAAACCCAGCTATGGCGTAGGTGGGGAGGGTGTAGAGGTGAGCTATTGCCCATCTCCAACTTCCCTCAATCGTGAAGATTCCAACGATGGAGAGAAACATTCTCTGCCATGTGGATGAGGTCACAGGAAGAATCTCCAGCTTGTTTTAAGACCAATCCATCCAGCCACTGCCAAGATGGAACCAAGGGCAACAGCCCTCCAAATCCATAGCTCTTTTAGAGCTTTAGTTTGCTTTGAATGCCAATAATTGGCCTCATCAGAAGATTTAGTTAACAATGTTGTTTGAGCCTCCACTTTCTTTGCATAGTCACCAAGATCAGCTTGGGCTTTTGAAAGCTCATCCACAACTTGCTTGGCGGCTTGCTTGTCCCCATGAGAGGCTTTCACGGCAGAAGCCTTGGCAATCCCCAAGTCGCCAACAATGGCGGCATTAGAAGGTGCTATAAACGCATGAGGATCGTTGTGAGAGCATCCCACAAGCCCAAGCAATACAACGCCAAGGAAGGCTAGTTTCATGCTAAAGGAAAGCTAGGGGAAGGAGCAGGAGGTGGCGTAGTTTCAGTGATCCACAATGGGAGAGGCGTGTCGGCTGGGTCAAGGAGGGCAGACCAAGTAAAGGAGATGGGGTCGCCTACTGGTGTGGAGAAACCATTTTCGTCTTTGGTATAAGAAGCGTAGGTGGGCGTAGGAACGATGTTGATGCCCCACACTGGCTTGTTGATAGGGATTGCAGGGATTTCCCAGCACCAAGGAAGGTCGTTATCTTGTAAAGCTGTTGCTGTGAAGGTTCTCATGGGAGGGAAAGGCCAACTGCCAATGTTTGTTTTAGTAAACTATAAACTAATGATTGTTGAGTGGCAGACAGACTGACATTGAATACAGAACTTAAAACTGATGTGCCTTGAAAATATCCAACTTTTCCACCTAAAAACATATTTTGAGAAGGCGGTGCTGGATTTACCAATGGAATTGAAGTAGCTGTTACATTTGTTGCATTTTGATATAAAGCCGCCGAAGTTCCAGATCGTGAAAACGCAATAACAGAATTTACACCAGCAGTGATTACATTATTAGAAGTTTGAAATGGGCCAGTGCCATTGCACGTAGCTAATAAAAAAGCATTTGTTGGTGAATATTGAAATAACCATCCGCTTGAAGCATAAACTCCAAAACCAATAGAAGTTCCATAATTTGTAAAATTTGATGAATTTGGATTGTTTATTGAAATTACAGAAAAATCTTGGGTGGTAAATATAAGAGAGGAGTTTTGTCCTGCATCCAAAAATTGGTTAGTTCCATTAAAATTTAATCCTTGCGATGCCCAAATAGGAGCATTTGCAAGAGTTGCATTTTGAGTAGTTAAACCTCCTAATGAATAAGCTGTTGTTTGAACACTTGAATTGTTCATTGAACTTCTCAAAGGCCAGCAGACAAAGTTATTCCAAAGCCCCAACCCCTTGATTCCTTTAACAAAGGTGTTGATCAACGATTGGCTAGATGCCGTGTCTGTGGCGATTGGGCCTACCGAGTTGGTAGGAGTTCCGTAAGGAGTGAGGTTGTTAATTTCATTGGAATCCACATAAACGGAAGCTCCGGAGGTTTCATTCAATGCCCAATAAGAAACGAGGTTTGGTTCTAAATCTGTATTTTCAATGACGGAGTAGGTAAGTCCAATTCCTTTGTTGTAGAGAGCAGATACTTGACTTGCAGATAAAGCTCCTCCTCCACCAGATGCAGTTTTCCAGATTCCAAATCCAGCGATGGAGCCGTTCCACTTGTACCCACCAGTATAGTCTCCAGTGTTTGCAATCGAGAATGGAGCAGAGGCATTGGCAAAAGTTGGAACTCCGGTTTGAACATTTATAGAAACCCCATTAACATAAACATTCAAAGTGGTTGTTGAATAGTTGTAAACAATCGTTATTAAGCTCCATTGGTTTAATGGAAATGAATAATTAATTGTATTAACATAAGATCCAAGAATAACTAAAAAGGAAGTGTTTGTAGTGCTTAATCCATATTCCCATCCTGTGGATGATGTGTATTTACCAAAAAGATAATTTCCATTAAGGGTTGGATTAATCCATGATGAAATAGTAAAATCCTGTCCATTTCCCAACTTCAAAGACGAATTACTCGCTACACTCAAATACTGATTCGTCCCATTAAAAGTAGCGGCCTGATCATAGGCAGACGGCGTGACTGCACCTGACGAAATGCCAGCAGTAGAAAAATACTTTAATGCGTCTGGGTCGTATTGCTGACCCAACCCGAACTTTCGTTGCAGGACGGTAGAAGCGTAGCTCATTGGCCTTACGAGCCAATATAGCTCAATGTTCCCGCCACTGATCCAATTGCGTAAATGCTAGACAAATTAGCAACAACAAAGCTAACTGAAGTTCCACCAACCAATACATATCCGTTTGATGTGGTAACTCCAGATCCTCCAACATAAATGTTGGTAGATCCAGTGTTAGTGAGAGTGATTCCAGTGGAGAGAGAAGTGCTAGAACCTATTGCGGCGGCTGAAGTTGTTACTGAGTATTGCCCATAAACAGGAGAAGATGGAGAAGAAAGGTATCCAATTGCATTGGTTCCAGCAGGAAGAGGATTATCTAGCATCACATTGCTAACTCCGTTAGCTCCAACCGTGGTGATCGTTGTGCTTCCAACAAGGGAAGATGCCGTAAACTTTACATAAGAAAGTCCAACTGTGTTAATCTGTCCAATTGTGGCAGTGGCGGCATTAAAGTTTGCTGAAGTTCCTCCGCTTGTCAAAGCCGTGTAGGAAGTAAGAATATAATTAGTTCCATCAACAGATGCAGAAATTGAAATAATTCCAGAAGTTGCGGCAGTTGTAGAGAATGCAAGCGTGGAAATATCTGTTGTATTAACAACCAATGTTCCAGATCCAGTGGAAATAGAACCAACAACAGGAGGTTGCTCGGCCCCGGAGTTAAGAGCCAAGGTGTCAAGGATTCGGCAAAGCGTTATTAACTCCCCCTGGTTGGGGTTTGCAACTTGAGGAATGTAAGAGTAATTGATTGGCATAACTTAGTGGTGGGAGTTTTTAACAATCGTGATTATAGAAGCGGCGGCAGATAAAACAAGGCAAATCCATTGAGCAATCGGAGGAACTTCTGGAATAAATGAACAAGTTAGGAAGGCGATGCTAGTAACAGCCCCCAGAACCGGAGTTGTTCCTGTGCCGTGCATTACTCTTGCTCCTCCGTGTCTTGCATTTCGGCACTTCCACTCTTGTCTTCTAATGCTGAAAGCTGATCTTTAATCGCTTGTCCAGCTTTGCGAGGCTTTCCCTCTTCATCTCCTTTGCCAGAAAGGGGTATCTTGTCTTGGCCTATTGCAGATATTGTCATTTGCTTCCCATCAAACTTAAAGGTGGCAATTTCAGTGAATTCTTGACCTTCCTTCACTCCATCTGGAGCAGAATAGCCTTTAGGGATTGGGAAAGATACGCTCATCGTTTTGAAGTAATAAGTTGATATTTGATGTGAGTCAATGGGGTTTAAGAATAAAAATACCCAGAAGCTGTTATGGCAATTGTTTCATTTAAGAAATGAGAATAAATTAAAGCAAATCCAGATCCTCCGTCAGCTCCCTGTGGATATGGAAGACCTTGCGCGGCATCTACTGTTCCTCCTCCACCCCCGCCTCCACTGCCGGTGTTTGGTTGACCAGAATAAGCAAATCCTCCATCTCCCCCACTGCCGCCACTTCCACCTCCGCCAGCCCCTCCGGGCTGTCCATTTCCTTCTCCAATTCCCAAAACATCTGCTCCTGCTCCTCCACCAGCAGAAAAGGTGTAGGAAGATCCAGCAAATGTGAGAGTCAGTCCATCTCCACCAATTCCAGCAGTATCTTGATAATCTGAATCTCCATCGTTGCCAGCAGTTCCAGCTCCACCTCCACCCCCTCCCATGGCAATAGTTGCTCCTAAGTCACCAACCCCCTGAGCATAGGAATTAAAATAATTACCAGTTCCATATCCTCCCTTGTTTCCAAAAGAACCCAATCCATAAGAAGAAGTTAAAATGCTATTATCTGTTCCGCATCCACCTCCTCCAGATGCACCAGAGTTTCCACCTTGGTCTGTGCCATACATAAATACTTGTGAACCAGAGGCAATAAAATGAGGGATGCCAGTAATTTGAATAGTATGTGCCCCTGTATTTACAGAGATTATTTCGGCAAAATATGTGGTTGTTCCAGCATACACAGAAACAACGCAACCGGCGGTCAAATTGACAACTGTATTTAAATACATTGTTCCCGAAGCATTGTAATCTTGAGTGAGGAAATAACTGCCAGAAATACCATTAACTTCCTGCCCTCTTGAAGCCCCCCCTCCTCCTCCTATTGCAGTATAAGATCCAAAGATGGTTGATCCTCCATTTCCTCCAGCAGAAATAATTCCATTGGAATCTGGCCCTTGGCTTCCTGTCCCCCCGGTTCCAATCGTGATGGGATAAGTTCCACCATAATTTACAATGATGGATGAAGCTTGTAATATCTGCCCACCTCCGCCTCCTCCTCCATAATAGTAACCACCTCCGCCTCCCCCACCAACTAATAAAATATCAATAAGGTAAGGCTGGGGAGTGTAGGGAGCGCCCTGCACCGATCCTATAGATGGAGTTTGATATGTGGAAACTGCCGTGGAGGGAGTTAAAAATTTAGACGCAGCAGTAGTGGGTTTTTTATACGTTGCAGTTGATTTGTTACTTTGTTGATAAGTAACAGAAGGCGTAGAGCCAAACTGATATATTACGCTCACCGAGTGATAGCCCCCACAACGCTTATTGTTCCTCGAACAAGCATGGTATTAATTGAACCGCTTGTCTGAGTCATCAACACATCATAGAAGAGCGTGGTTGGAGACGTTGTTACCGGCAAAGAAAGAGTTTGAGCAGCAGTGAGAGAAATTGTCACTGGGTAAGGGGAAATATTAGAAGTGCTAATTCCGCTATTAAGTGCAAGCGTGATAAGAGGAGCAGATTGATAATCTGCCCTAATCTTACAAGAAAAAGTAAAGCCAGCACTTACGTTTAAAGGAGTGACTCCATCAGCTAAAACGCAATTAATATTAAAGGAATAAGGAACATTCTGCTCTACGGAAATGTTGTTGGTAGTAGCTGGCATGAGGGTAGTAAATTAGAAGTGAGATGATCGGTCAAGGGCAAAGAAAAAGCCCCCCCATTTCTGGGAGGGCTTCTCTTGAACTATCTAACTCTGATTAGGAGCTGTAAGCGGAGCAACCAATCTGAGCGTAGTCAGAAGCGCAACGTTTGTGGATGATAACTGCACCAAGGTAAGGAGCAATTGGACGAGTTCCGTTGTTGAAAACGGCAAGCCAACGACCGATTTTACCCAGTGGGTTATTCACCGCATCCCTAATGTTCAGCCAGAAAAACTGACCGCTGTAGTAGTACGGATAATCATCAAACGCCGCACCGGGGATGTTTGGCCCAACTTGCTGAACTGCCTCTTCATACACATCTGGGTGGAAGATGAAAGCAGCCTCGTAAGGAGCCGTGTTATATGCGGAGTTAGGAGTCCACTGATAACCATTCGTCGTGCTGGACTGAACGAAGGGATACTGCTGGACATACGCACCACCAGTGTAGGTGTAGCGAGGAACCTCAAGGTCAATCATGTGATAGTAACCTTGGAAGGAACGCTCAACACCAAGAGGAGCGATAAGCTCGCTAGGAGTTGCGTAACGAATATCCTGACGGAGATCAGGGTTGTTACGAAGCAACTGGCGGCTCGTCTCAGGGCTGGTGATAAGACCAAGAACAGGGGTTCCGTTCTCCTTACCAAGAGCATTGTGACCAGCACCATCACGGATGAGTTGAACACGAAGTTCATCAAGCTGATCTTGCGAAAGCTGATAAGCAGGCTGAGGAATAACTCCACCAGAGTTGGCGTAGTTAAGGTTCGTGTCTCCAGCCGTGGCGCTAGGGGCGGTCGTGCCGGTGTATTGCGTGTTGGAACCTGAGACATACTTGGTAACCTGACGAAGGTACTCAGAACGGCGGCGGTTGTCCAATACGGTCTTGGTGAGTTGAGTGAGCTGTTGGACAGTCTTGGCGATCTGGCTCTCGATTTGGAACGCAGTCTTGAGATCGTCCAAGCAGATGCAAGGGGTCTCATAACTCGTGGTCTGGAGCTGCCATGTGCGCTGAGTCTGACCGAAGTTAAGGGCAGTAGGAGCAGGAACACAACCAACACCCTGGGTTCCCGAAGCGGGAAGGGCGGCGTTTGTTCCAACGTTTGTCCAACTGTTTTCAAAGCTTCCAGAAAGCACACGCTCAATGGTAACTTCAGTGAGGGTCGTGCCCATTCCTTGAGGGAATTTGCCAACACGGACAAGGCGACCCCAAGGGCCGTCCACGGAATAGCGTTCATGAACGTCCACCGAGAAACGATTGGTTTCCCTCTGGAACAGATCATTAACTGTTGCGCAAGCGATTGTTGCCATAAAATTAAATAATAAGTGAGTTGAGTTTAGTTGCGGATCAACTAGCGTTAATCCTATTTTTCGGAAGCAGCGACCCCTCCATACGCCTTATTTGTGGAAACGACCCCACTTACGTTATCCAACCAACTACTACAATCAATATCAACTAATCAACGAGATTCTATCAATTCTTTAATCCACTCGCAATTTTCTATCGTAATTAACGGAGATGTGAGGCGAATGACTAGATAACCAAGCTTTGCGGCTTCTAGGTATTTCTCTGCATCTTTAAGGAATCCGCCGCCCCGGCTATGCCTTCCTCCCCAAGCTCCTCCCTCAATCTCTATAAGGGTGAGGGAATTGTGATGAACGTAATCAGCTCTCCACTTCCTGGTTGGATGGAACTTGAATTCCACTTCCAACCTTTGTCCGTTTATGCTTGCCCAGATTAGATCGAACTTTCTTTCGAGGCTTGACGGCACTCTTGGCTTTGGAACTGAAGCCCCTTTCGCAGAGCCATTCCTTGATTTTCTTTTTGTTTTTGGGGCTGATGGAGGCATGGAAAGATAGTATGTTTAGGGCTTTTAAAATGGCTTGCTCTTCTGCTTCTGGTGTGCCGGCGGGAATTTCCTTGCTGCTAATTAAGACTTCCTTTGTTTCATGAGGCTTGTGAGCAACCAAGTCACCACCCGCCGCAGGATCTCCCTGCGTACCATTCGGAGAATCTTCCATTAAAACGCCCTTCTTATCGGGATGATAGATAACGGCATCACTTCTAACAAGGTCTTTAGTCACATTGTCCCTGCGCCAAGTATTGTTTTTAGTATCAAAGTCGTGCTGGATAAGATGAGTGCGATGCATCCGGGGAACAACGTCTCTTGCAGAAGCTATGTCCCAAGCCAAACGCTCATTGCGATAGATGGAAGGGGCGTGAACAGAAAGATCATTAGTATAAACGGCAATTCCGCTCATGTGATTTGGTACATTCTTGTAAGCCTCATAGCTCTGACAATCCACATAATCGCCCATGAATGGTTTTCCGCAAGCCTTGTATTCAGCTTCAATGGCATCAATCCATCCCTTTTTAAGGGGGATGGCATCTGGCTCCATAAAGAGAAAAGGAGCTTTCCAAGTGAGTTCCATTGCCCAGGCAATAGTCTCAAATGCCATGTTGCAAGAAAGAGGCCAACCAGATTCCATGTGCGTACACCACTCCACTCTCACTCCTCCAAAACAGCGCTCTAAAGGTTCTATAATGCCTTCAGTGGAGCTTCTCCTAACCGGAGCAACAATTATCTTGTGGTTTGGATAAGGGCCAAGTTTCTCAACGTGGTTAGCCCAACGCTTCATTAGCTCCCTATCCCCATCGTGGTATGAGATCGCAACAATCATTTCAATGAAGGTTGCTTACGATGTATCAATTATTGAGTCAAGGATTATGTGTGCGCCCAAACATATAAAGGAGTTCCGCCCTCGGTGGTTAATGGCAAATATGTGACTCCTGCATCTATAGAAATATAAGCTTGTTGAAAAGAAGCACTCCCAGCGTCTGATATTGTAGAAACTTCAGTATTAAGTGTTGCTACTTCCGTGTTGAGAGTTGCGATTGCCGCAGTGTTAGCCGCAACTTGTGCCGCAAGACCACCACTAGGAGTGATTGCATTAATCTGACTCTGAATATCAACTAAAGGATCAAATGACTCTGCGTTGGAAATCCTATCTCCCACATAAGAAGTACCAGACGTTTGAGAAAATGGCTCTTCTTCAAATCTATGTCTAGGTTGCATTAGATGGACAATGATACTTGTTTAGTATAGGTAAGGTTATTTACGTTGTCGTATCCCACAAAAAATACCGATACCGGATGTGTTGTTGTAGTAGATGCCTTAACAAAAGTCAAAGTCCAAAGTCCATTAGGCTTCAATACAAAATTATAAATATCGTTATTTGTAGTATTGGTTGGATATTGATTAATATAAATTTCACTAGGAACAGATGGAGCAACTCCGTTAGCATATCCAACTGTGGATGTGGTTTGTTCCCATGTAATAAACCAAGAAGAGGGGCTTAGAACACCGCCGGTTCCTGTGGTGGTATATCCTGTAAGGGTAACATAATACAATTGATCTGCGGCAACTGTGCCTCCCCCGGCTTGAACTGTTAATGTTCCAGCTCCAGCAGACTCTGAATATTTAGCCGTTACTGTAGAAAATGCCATAATATTAACTTAAAGGTTCTTGAGTGTAGATGAGGCGCTGAACATAAATTCCACCTTGCCATAGCTGAACATCAGCTCCAATGAGAATCTGTTGACCTATCTTATAAGTGGACGGCGTGGATGCTTGTCCTCCAAAAATTCCATAAGTCACCCCATTGTCTGTTGATGAATCATTTTTAAATGAAACAGGAGCCGCAGGATGAATTGTATTTTTAGGAATACCAAAGAACTTAATTGCCCAAGGCTGTGCAACAACCTTAAAGAATTTCAATGACGAAACATTTGGCTGATAATCATAATATGTATAAACGTGCTTTTGAGTGCAAGTTATATCAAGAGGCAATCTGTTTTGAGGGTATGTGAAAGTTGCTGTAGTGCCGCTAGAAGTGTCACCCCAAGTGTATATTAGTCCCGGAAAACTGAATTGAGCTGTTTTGTATTCAGTTCGAGGTGGTGGCAATTGCACATAGCCATTTACAGAAGTGTAGGCCGTTGGAAGATACTTGCTAATTCTCCTAACCCAAGGAAACCCAATATCAGAATCAGATGTTTGAAGCAATCTGCTATTGTTTTGAGTGATTGTATAATTACCAGTTCCGCCGTTAGTTGAATCATTTACCACAGGCAAGCTTAACGTAATAATGAAATTCGTAGTGTCAACTGCCGTGACTGCATACTTAGTGGTAGTGTTTTGTGCGTATCCTGTTGGGCCGGATGCTCCAGTTACTGGCAAGCTCAACACAACAACTTTAGTGGAAAGATACACTGCGGTTGCGGTGTAGGTTCCAACCGCCCATCCATTATTAGATTGACCACTAATCCTAATTTGATCTCCCACTACTACGTCTGTAGATGCTAAAGACGCAAAAGTTAAGGTGGCGTATCCATTTAAAACTCCAGTTGCCGTGACGTTGGGAAGCCCCCATCCGCTTGCAAACACTCCAGACATGGACACCAAGTCACCCACTGCGATATTTGGAAGAGCAGAAAACGTGAGGGTGGCGTATCCAGATGCACCAGCGTTGCTTGATGTGGCGGCAGTTGGATAATAAACAACTTGTGAAGCTGGAGTGATTGGCTGGGTGAAAGCTCCCACTCCGCTAGATATGTTGCGACTCAGATGACTAGTCACATTCTGAACAATCGCATTGTCTGCCGTGGATTCGTAAGTAACAAGAGCAGGGGGAACGCTGTCCATCACCACTTGCTTCCTCTGGGACTTTGTTGAATCAATAGGACTGATCTCATCACTTACAAGCAATGACCCGCTAGTTGTGGCTGCAGTTCCTGCGGCAACGATTGATTCCGTTATGGTCTCCGTAGTGCCATATTTGTTTAAAGAGTCCCCAGAGAGGCTATAGGGGCCGGTAGTGATGACTGTGGTAAGATTTGACTTGTTGGCACTGATATGCTCAACAGTTGAAGCCAAAACACTTTGATTTCCATTGGTGATGGGATTCGCAACACTTAATGGATTGGGATTGGTTGTGGCATTAACAAGCTGATCATTCTTAGCTGTAATCCCCATTAACCCCGGCTTAAATTCATTAGTTACCAATACTGTGCTAGGAATGGGTTCATACACCCTTTTCACCTTTACATATCGAGAACGAAGCGGATTGTCTTCCCCAAGGGGTTCCATCTGTTGTTCCGAAATAACAGTGGGGTTAATGAAAACAGGGATGCTTGGATTGGTAGCTCCAGACTGAACTGCGTAAGTGAGAGTAGTGGCAGAAGCAGTGAGCAGAGGGAAAGAACCTAACGCATATTTCTGTTGAGTGGTCTGCGTAGTCGTGCTTTGGGTATAAACGTAAATCGTCGCCCCCACTGCATAACTAAAATTGGTTCCAGTGATGGTGGCAGTTGTTCCACTAATATTTAACGTTACTCCCTGACCAGCTCCAAACACAGGATCTTGTCCTCCCACTGCAACGGATGCGTATTGACTTCTGGGGACAATATACTCTCTCGTATAAGTTGGATACATCGGATCACCACCAGAATAAGCAATTCCGTAGTTCCACGGATCTTGAGAAGCCAACGTGCGATCATTAGCCCAGTAGCGATAGACAAACTCTCCAGTTTCATCTGGCCTTATGTGAACCAAATAAAGAGTGGAAGGCCATTTATTTGCATCCCTTCCTGTGTAGATTACAGGGTTGGTATCGCTAACGGCAGGAGATTGAGGATTGTAATTGCCCTTCTCTGCACTAACCTTCTCCACCAAGATGATATGCCCAGACTGAGTAATGAAATCTGGGATAACCGGCGTAGGATACTGCGCCACTCCCTGCTCTAAGGGAGGATGGGGGAATCGAGGTTGTTTGGAAGTTGGCATTATTTCTCTTCTAATTGATTGCGGAAAACAGGCAGACCAGACTCAATCTGGCTTGTAAAGTCATCAGCGACCCTCTTTGTAACCTTCCCCTTATAGCCTAGCAACGATATTAAGCCGTCCATCCAGCTTCCCTCTGGAATGTCACCAGCTTGAGCAAATTCTTGAACAAACCCAGGGATGTTGGACTTAACGAATCCTCCAAGATTTGCACCCATCTTATTAGGATCAATATACTGACCCACGTTCCTAGAGAAGCTAACGAATGGCAATTCTTCAAGGAGTCCAAGCTGGGCATTAGCTGCCGCAAAAGCCGCAGTAGTTGTCATTTCACCAAGTCCAGAAGTTTCATCAATTGAATCTTCCCAAATTTTCCTAATGGTGGCTCCAATCTGAAATGCGACAAAAGCAGGATTGTGCAGGAAGTTCTTACCAATCTTCACTCCTCCCACGCTAATGCCTCCGTAATCCGGTGATTCCTCATCCTTATCAACTCCTTTTCTATAGAATCCACCAAATAAATCTGGAAGAGCCGCTCCAATTGCCATAGCCGCCAATCCCACACTTCCCTTCTTGAGTTGCCTCATGATCACATCAGCTTCTTCCGGGGAGAGTTTATCCAAACCATTCTGGATAGCCTTTATCAATTTAGCTCCTCCTGTAAGAGATCCAAACTGATACTCAAACACTTCAGAAACAATGTTGGATGGGATCTTAACGATGGGCAAGAACTCTTGAAGGGCAGCACCAGTGATGCGAGTTCCAAGGTTTTCGCTATTTCTCAAGTTGCTAACCAGCAAGTTGAATTGATTAACCAGCTTGTTATCCTGCATGAAGATGGAACGATTAGCGGCCTTGTAGCCTTCAATTCCCGCCTGTTGCTTCACTACCGGGTCTTCAATATCAAACCCATTACGAGCCGCCCAATCCAAATATCGAGACACTCCAAGTTTGTAATTCGCCAGTTTGGTTGGGTTCTTTAAGGCTTCGTGGATTTTCCCCGGCACATCCAAAGCACCAAGAGGAATTTTACTTCCATCTCCATATTCCAGATCAAGTTGAGAACGACCCAAATCAATTGCAATTTTTTTGGCTTCCTTTACCCCCTCCCATAGTCCCTGAGAGTACAGCTTCACATCATTGCTAATTTTGCCTCCATATTCCTGTCTGGATCTCAACGCCACATCACGAATGATTGGAATTCTCTTCAAGACAGCGCCGGCGGCTTCAGATGGAACCCTTACAAGAGGAATGGCAAAAGATGAGGCGGTGAGCTTTGTGAGAGTTCCCAGATAACCAAGAACCGCAAATCTCTTCCACTTGACCACTGCATCCAAGGCTTTTTCTAGTTTGGTTCGATTCTCCCATTCTCTCAATGTGTGAGATTGGCGAATCTCGTCTTTAAGTTCCTCAAGCTTGAGTCTCTGCGCTCTGGCTTCATCATCCAAGGGCGTTGGCTTGCGTTCCTTTTTAGTGAAATCCTGCTCGTCAAGAATTCTCTGGTATTCGGCAATGCGTTTGAGTTGTCTGGATTTGTAAGATTGCAATGCCGCTTGTTCCTTTGCCGCTTGATACCAAACCTCGTCTTTCCGTTGGGCAATAAGGTCATCAAGTTGTTTTTGCAATCCAGCAACCTCCTTTGTGGGAGGTTCCACCCTAACTCCCTTTTTAGGAGGTAGTGTTTTTTCTTTTAATTGCTTGGTGACAGCATCAATCTTTTTCTGGATATTTATCTGCTTTGTGTATTCCTTCCTAACGGAATCAGCGTCCTGCATTGCTTTCCGTTCAGCCCGGAGGCTTTCAAGTTGTGCTTTTTGAGCTTCAATCTTGGCGCTGGTAATCTTTTCACCCTCTCTGGCGACTTGATACACCTCTCCACGATTAATCTGACTCTGTAAATCTTGAATTTGCCGGTCATACATCTTCTCCGCACTGGCAATCTTTTGCTCCATGCTGGCCTCTCTCTTGCCGTGAATGCCATCAAATTCCTTTTGCAATGCATCACGTTGGGCTTTTAGCTCAATAATGTCAGGCGGGTATGGAATGTTTTCCCTGGCTGCCTTACGCTCCCCTGTTTTGATCCTTACATTCAGCTCTGCAATCTCGTTCTTAAATCGAGTGCGGATAGAATCTAATGCCCCCTTGAGTTGAGTCTCTGGATCTTTTACCACAATGCCAAGCTTCTTCACTAACGCATTAACCTTTTTGGCTAATAGTCGTTCATCTGCTTGTTGCGTCCTGCGTTCTGCTCCGGTCTTTTTAGGAGGTTCACCCTTTAGCAAATCACCAATCTTGCCAAGTTGTTGAAGAACTCCACTTATCTCATTAAATCTTTGATTAACTTCAGTCTTGGAAAGTTGCTTATACACACCATATCCAGATATGGCATCCATTGTGTTCTTTAGTTCCCACCCTTCTCCTAGTTCTTTGGAAACAATATCGTGAACCTTGGTGACTAACTCACTTCGATTGGTCTTAACCCCAGCATCAACATCCTTCTTGATGAGCGCCTTTGCAATTTTTCTAATTGAGTTGCCAAGTACCAAGGGGTCTTCTTTGCTTTCAGCAAGCTGTGATGAGTAACGATCAACAAGCTCATCCCCGGTCATTTCACCAACCTTCTTGCGAGGTTCTGCCTTGGGCTTTGCTTCTGACTTTTTTCTTGCTTCCTTGACTTTAGGGGCTTGTCCTTTCGCTACTTGATTGGTTGTTTTATCAAGATACTTTTCAGATGCCGTGCGAATCTCATCTAGGTGAGGCTTTACATAATCTCCCAAGTCCTCAATCATTTTTGCTCCCCATGAAGCAATCTCACTGAACCCCTTGATGATGTAATCTGCACCAATGATTGCGTGATCTGCCAAATCTGTAGGATCAAGTCCCGTCATCAAGCGTCCTTCCCTTCGACGCTGTCTAATTCGCTCTCTTGCAGAATTCGCCTGATCGTTAAGGATTGTTTTAATTTTCTCAACAATCTTGGCTATTGCCGGTTCCATTGGAACTGCCGGTGCTTCTTCTGGAGCAATGTTAATCTTTACAGGCTCAAATGGCTTTTTTTCTGGAGTGATTTTTGCCTTTGCCTTTTCAGTTTTGGCCTCTGATGTGGCTTGATCAATAAATGAATCAATATCCCCATTCTGATTTGCTTCTTTAGCCTTGATAGCAGCCTCATCAACCTTTCTTTGTTGATCTTTATATTTCTCTGCCTTGTCAGCTTCTTCCCGGCGCTCTCTGTCAGTAAGCTCTCGTCCCTCTGCCTTTTGCCTTCTGGCAAGCAATCGAGGAAGGGAAAAATCAGCAGCCGCCAAGATACGCCTCACTCTCAAGGCTCCACTGGCTTCCGTTCCAACGTGCCTATACACCTGACTAGCATCATCAATCTTCTTTAAATTATCATCAAGCTGATCTCTCAAGTTCCGTTTAAGATCAGGATCAGTTTCCTTGTTATGACGCTCAAGGAGTTGATCTTGTTCGTGCTGAAGCTCTCCAAGGTGCTGGGCTACTACAAGCTCATCCTCCGCACTCACTGCGGAAGGCTTCTCTTTTAATTTGGTAACAAGTGATGAAGCATATTGAGGGTCTTCTTGCATCCTCCTAGCCGCTTCATTCCATGATGCTTGATTGGTAATCTCTCGCCCAGGCAACACAGGAGGGAGTCCATTCTTTGCTCTTTGCTCATTGATCTGAGCGTTTTTAGTGGCAATAACGCCGGCTGGCTTCTCCTGCACTCCCACTTGATCCACTGCCTTCTCAATGGGAATAGTTCCCTTGGACTTATCATGGATCTCAAAGGCATCGTGAGCCTTGTCGTAAATCTGTTTTAATGTGGCTTCTCCCTGCTCTCCTTCAAATGTGCCTTCATCAAAGTTAGCAGTGTATTCCTTCTTAAATTTTTCAAAGTCTGCCGGGTTGTTCCGGTCAAAGGAAGTGGGCGAATCTCTTAACAGCCTTGTGGCTTCCACCACATTGTTCTTTTCAAACTCTCCTACTGCCGCAGCTCCTCCCAACTGACGAGGTTTAGGGGCTTCTTCTTCTGCTGGTGCTGGTTCTGCCGCTTTCTCTTTCTCAATGTCAAGGGCAGTATCTGTACTGTGCATGACAGGCTGACCAGAAATATTTCCTTTGTATTGGTCGTTTGCCCTAGCAATTCTTTCGGCATCTTCCCTAGAAATAAACTCTCCCAGTTCAGTAACGAACCCATGATTGGGAGTGTTGCGTTTGCTGGGATCTGTTTCTGGCTCTTTGCCAGCTTTCGTTTCGGCTGTCTCGTGATCTTCACCTATGTGAACAATGCCAGTTTCGGGATCACGATAAGCCGCCGCATAAATGCGATTTCCTTTTACTTCTTCTTGGCCTTCCTCGCTTGGCTCAAGGCTATGGCTATAGCCTGTTTCTGTGGCTTTCCATGCTTCATTTCCGTACGGATATTCGCTGACACCGCCTTTTTGCTCTTCCCCTGTTTTAGTGGCATACTCTGTTCCTTTGGTTAGTTCCGCTACACTGGATTCAATTTCGGCTTGTCTTGCCTTTTGCTTCTCCTCAATAGCTGGATTGGTTTCTGTTTCTACTGCCGCCCTAGCTGTTGCAGGGCCAATTGTTTTCTCTATCTCCCTAGCTCCATGTGCTGACAACACTGCACCAAATAAAGCTGATTCCGCTTCACTTCCCAACGTGATGGGACTCACATCTTGATCAGATCCGGTGACTGCCTTTAATGCAGACTCCACTCCATACCTCACTGGCTCAAATGCCGCCCCGCCAATAGCTCCTCCAATAATCTGCTTGCCGGCTTCTTTTGCTCCCATCTTGGCAAGGTTGGTAAGTGAACCAACTGCCATTGGAGCCATTGTTGCAAGTGATGCAACTTGTGCAAGTTCTGGATTGTCTTCCTTGGCTTGTTCAATGGCCTTGTCAGCGCCAATCATTTTCTCAATAAGCTGAGTGGCCTTATCACCAAGATAAGACCCTGCGGCAAATGCCCCCATCTCAATAGCTGGCACTGCCAACGCTCCTAAACCTCCTGTGGCTGCGGTTTCTCCTACTACCAATGGAACTGCCGCCGCCGCCGCAACGCTTCCTAACAACCTTCCAGCAAGTGATCCTGCTGCTTTTCCTGCAACTGATCCCACTCCCAGGGCAACCCCGGATTCTGCGGCACTGGCTCCTGCCGCCGTTAGAGCTTCAGAAGGATTCTCTTTTGCAGATGAAACCAATCTCTGAAGATAGTTTTGAGTGGGGGATTGAACCCCACCCTTCTCATCAGTTATTTCCGCTTCGTTCCCCGCATTGCTTTGGAGTCGTAGCCCTTGCCCATCTTTTTGCCCTTTGCCTCCATCTTTGGCTTGGACATTGATTTGCTTGCCTTTTTCAATCTTTCCACCTCCTTTTGATGCCAGTTGATCAAATATGTCGCCCTTACTTAGCAGAGCTTCATTTTGTTGGCTTGCATTGCCACTGGAACCGTTCTGCCGCATACGCTGTTGGGCGTATGTTTGAATGCGTTGTTCGCTGGCTTGTACCCCTCCTTCATCGGAAGATTGGACTTGTTCGTTGCCTTTTCGTCCCTCATTGCGATTCGAGTTGGCTTCTGACTGATTGATGTCTTTTTCACTGTTGTTGTCACCTCCTTGTTTGTTAGCTAAAATAGAATCAAAAATGTCTCTTTGCGGAGCATCTTGTTTTTGTGTGGTAAGCTTGTCAAAGATGTCAGCCATAACAGGCTAGAAGGTATAGCCTCTCTGTCTTGCAAGGTCACGAGCTTTCTGGGAATCTCCGCCAGCTTCCTCAAAAATTGAAGCTGCTGTGTCTTCATCTAAAATCTTACCTTGTTGTGATGATCCCGTGTCTTCAGAAATAGCAGAAAGGTTTTCGTTAATATTTTGAAGGCGCTCACGAGCATTTTGATAGTCCTCAATCGACTTAATAATCACTGGATTCTTTTTATCTTTTGTCTTCCAGACAACGTGAGTTGCTTTATTTGGTTCAACCTTATTTCCGGTTGCATCTGCCATAAAGGAAGGCCTATCAAAGATCCCTCCTCCGAATTCATTTAATATGTCTTTTTTAGCCGCAAGTAATCCAGCTTGAGCTTTTAAATTTGCCATTTTAGTTGCGCGGATCTCTGCCGGGCTTTCGGCTTTAATCCTAGCGGCGGCTTCCATCTTTTTAGTTGCTGACTCCACTCCCATTTCAGCTTTCTGTCCAGCTAATGCAATTTCACGTTGTTCGTAATCAGACCTAGCAGAATCAATTACTTGCTTTGCTCGATCATAATCAAATCTGCCAGTGGCAGGATCAATCATATCGGCAGTGTAATGAGTAATTCCATATTTCTTTCCTCCCATGGCGGCAAGAGAAGAATTAATGGATTGCTCAACGTCTTTGTGGCGCTTGCTGACAGATTCAAGCCAGGGAGAAAGCTCTTTCTTTACTGCTTCATTTCCAAGTGCATGAGCATTTCTAGCCGTGAATTCCGTAATGTTATTTCCAAAGGTTAGCATATTCTCAGGATCAAGCATCTGAGAGCCGGCTTCTCTTAATTGAGATGCCGTGTTAGCGGCGGCAAGGGTTTCCTTTTGTTGAGTAAGGTTATGTTTAACTTGATCAACTTTTTGACGAGCTGACAACTGAAAATTGTCATACTCATCAAGAGCCATTTGTTTAGCATCAGCAGAAGAAAGATTATATTTTTTTGCCAAATATTGAGACGCTTGATAAACGTCTTGGTCTCTGCGTTGTTTAGCTAAAGTGTCTGGGCTGATTCCAGATAGTTCCTTTCCGGGTGAACCAGTGGGAGTTCTTCCATAGGCACTGGCAGTTGTTTGCATCCCGCTAGATGCTGGTAAATCCTTGGTAACAAAATCCAGTTCTTTTGAGCTAGGGATTTTATTGGAGTCTGGATTGGAAGCATCCTTGTAATCGTCCATTAGCCCATCAGCAATATTCTTACCTCTTTGTGCCGTGTTCTGTGCGTCTGGATTGCCCAAAACTTGAGTGGCATCCATAGGTTGAGAGTAAGTTTCTTGAATGGTAGCCATATTATTGCCCTCCCCCTATTGGTTGTTGTTCTGGCGGGTGATTCTGCATAAGGCTCTGCATGAATGGACTCATCGTATTTAATTGAGGGGATGGAGCTTGAGTGGCTTCTGGTTTTTGTTGTCCTGCAAAGGCTCCAGCAAAGGGAGATTCATTTGGTTGAACAGTAGTGTGGCGTTGTCTACTTATTGTTCCTCCTGAGTATCCACCACCAAAAGAAGATTGTTCTCCTGCTTCAACTCTGGCTTTTTCCTCAAACAATGGTTGAAGTGCAGATTTTTCTCCAATAGTAAGAGTGGACATTGGCTTTACTGCTGGCTGAATTTTGCCGCGACCGCCTAGCGTTGGCTCAATAATAAGTTTAGCCAACGCCTTTCTTCTGTCTTCTTCTTCAGCCTCTGTAATTTTCTTTGCTTTTTCTTCAAGTGAAAAAGTTTCAGCAGAAACGCCGCCACGTTGGGCTAACCAATAACCTTCCATGTTGTTGAATCCTGTGTCTGTATTACTTCCCATATAATTTAGGGATTATTGAATTTGTATTGAGATGTGGCATAGGGATTAGTCACCCTAACTGGCTTTGCCATGTCTCCTTCTTCCACATCAGACTCGCTTCCTAACCCTTTTTTAGCAATATCAGCTTTAATCTTTCTGGTGTTTTCAGCGACTTCCTCTCCAACTGAAAGAGGAATGGCCTTTGGAACATAACCCATCCCTTCCACTTTACTCACTTCCTTTGCATAAGGAGCCGCTTTAAATGCCTCTTGAGCAGAACTAAATTGCTTTACAGGCTTGCTATAAGCTTGCTGAATTGGTTTTGCCACTGCCGCTTGAGGGGCTGGAGATTTATTAACACCTTCTAACCAAGGATGAGTGCTTTCTTTTGCTGGCTCCGCAGGAGCTGTTGCCATATAAGCAGGGGCGTAAGCAGAAGGAGCTGGCGTTGATTTAGGGGGCGGAGCTATGATTGGCTCTGGTTTTGTGGTAGCCGGAGCTTGAGATGGCGTGGAAACAGGAATCTTATTAAGATTAGCAAACGCAAAAGGATCTGGCATTACTTCCTCTGGACTCACTCCACTCATTCCAGGGGATGGTTCTATCACTGGCTCACTTGCAGGAGCTTCCACTTCAGTAACTTCTTTCATTTCTGGTGCGGACGGCCTGTAATCTTCTGGGCCTTTAGCCCCCACTATAGCAACCCACTCTGGAAGTTTGGAGAAATCAACTCCTCGAAATTCTTTATCTCCTTTAAAATTTCCCTCTAAATACTTGGCAATAAATGCTTTTCTTTTTTCTGGATCGTCTGGAAATTTAGATTCAGCTTCTTTTTTGGCTTCTAGTAATGCCTTTCTGTGATAGGCATCAATATCTTTATTTCCAGTTTGACTTAAAATAGGTGCTTCTTGAGGAGCAAAAAATTGTGAAAACATTCCACCTATTGCTTTTCCTGTAAGTCCTGCTATTCCAAAAGCCGGCCCGAAAACATTAATACTTCTTTCTTCTTTAAGGGCCATATTAAATCAAGTTTTGAACCAAGCTAGGACGGAATGCATTCCATTGAATCTCCACACTATCCTGCACTCCCTGCTCATAAGCTTCAAGAGCATCATTAAGACACTTATAGGCAAGCTCCCAATAAACTTGCGCCCTCTCTAGCTCGTTAATATTCTCGTAGTTGTAAGCCTGGACTCCATATCGATACGCATTGATGTTGGAGGGGATTAGCAAGTCCGTAGGATTCACTAGCGGAACATAAGCCCTCTTCACCAAACAATACATGGTGCGGATCTCAGGATATGCTCCAATAAGCCTATATCTCTGACTATCGCTAGTCGTTCCTGACGGCAAAGCAGAAGCAGGAGATGGCCCCTGCCGCACAAGCTGGAAGTCTCCAGAATACTGCTGCTGAAGATAACCAAGCCCAGCCTCTTCAAAAGTGAACCAATCATTCATGATTGTTCCAATCTCTCCAGACTGATAAGTGTCTACAGCGATAATACGAAGTATAGCGTCAACGCCAACAGGAGTGTCAATATAAGTTCCATTGGAGTCAGAAGTGAAGGCACTGGCAACAACCGTGGCAGTTGCGTTTGCAGTTGGGGTGTAGATGGAAGTGAAAGTGAAAGTGTTAGTGGTAACTGCCGTGAGCTGGAAAGTTCCAGTATAGGCCGTTTGAGACGATGGAGTCACTGAATTGATCGTAATCAGAGTCCCCACTGACAATCCATGATTGGCATAAGTTCCGATAATGGTTGTTCCAGAATGAGTGAGAGCAACGCTATTGAGCGTGATTTGCCCATTGAAGGTGTAGATGAATCGATTTCCTCTCCACTGCCCCCCGGTGATGAACCTCTCATTAACAAAGTTAATTGCACTCCCAACAGCAGGATCGCTACTTCCTTGGCTCGTAATAAACGGAGCTAAAAGCGATTGAGCCTGGGCATAGGTGAGGGAAGCCATAAACTTTACTTGTTACTTACCTGAGTAAATAAAGTCAATGGATTTAATAAGCATCCTCTTCGTCCTGCTCTTCGTGCCTCTCTAAAAATGTTTCCACCATTCCCTTGATCGTGAATTTGTTCCCCATCTCAAAAGTGTGGAAGGAAGTGCCAAGGTCAATTTCCCTGCTGCACATAAACACAAAGGCTTCAAAATGCTCTCCTAGAAGCGCCCTCACTTTATTTAAAGCCTCATCTATCTCCTGATACTCAGGCGAGTCTTTGGGAATGGGCTTGCTCCTCATGCCCTCTTGTATCCCATCTAATAAACGCCAAGCAACGCCTTTTAGAAATAAACCAATCCCTCAAAGTTGTTAGTTAGACTCGTTAGCTTGGAATGATGATCATCCCTCATGTATAATAATATTCCATACACATTAGTTGATGAGTCAGCAACGCATTCATCTGCGTTAGCCAAAGAATACAGCTCCCGGCAAAACTTCAAGCAATACGCATTAATCTCCGCATCACTCCAATTAAACGAATCAGCAAGGAAGAATCCCTTGTCATCCGGCCTAGCATCAAAGCTAATCTCCCAATCCGGTTCCAACTCT
>Ga0208620_1000005_pt1 | contig 49599 bp, 68 predicted proteins | sample CryBogCBH24Jun08_FD_184593 | JGI IMG/M metagenome (GOLD analysis project Ga0208620, IMG submission 184593) | Freshwater microbial communities from Crystal Bog, Wisconsin, USA - CBH24Jun08 (SPAdes) | ecosystem: Environmental > Aquatic > Freshwater > Lake | place: Crystal Bog, Wisconsin, USA... | reverse complement strand
ATCGTATATTAAGAGAATAATGCACTCACTTAATATATGATGGACGTTTGTCTATACAATTTTATGCTTCCTCAATTCTTAGAGGAATATAAGAATCTCAAGATTGATATGCCTCTTGAGAATTACTTGTCACTTAGAAAATGTGAAATTCTCGCAAACGAGCTTCGATTCCCAGGGTACTCTATAAACATTCTAAAAAAGGCTCAAGGGTTTGCTCGTATTTTTATTGGAAGTTTAGTTGTAAATGTGGGTCTTGTGATTGCGCTCGCTCTAAAGAATAAGCCCTCTCGCAGCGTAGTTGTATAAAGATAAACTGAGCTCTTTATACAATGTGCGGAATCTTTGCAACTACCGGGGGCGATGCCCCCAAAGAGACTCTTAAACACCGTGGACCAGATATGTACTCTGAAGTTCACATCAAGAATCACAAGCTTTTATTCTGGCGTCTTGCAATTAACGGTCTGAAGAATGGTATGCAACCGTTTGAGTTGGATGGCAAGTATCTTGTTGCAAATGCAGAAATCTACAACCATCTTGATCTGGGTGGTAAGAGGGGACAATCCGATTGCCAAGTCATACTGGAAATGATCAAGATATTTGGTATTTACAAGGCGTGCAACATGTTCTGTGGTGATTTTGCGTTTGTCTTTACGGATGGTAAGACAATCTGGGCTGCACGAGATCGTGTAGGTGTCCGGCCACTATTTTACTGTCGTCACCCTGACGGAATTGCATTTGCGTCAGAGGCCAAGGCTCTTTTACATTACAAGACTCGAATCGAACACTTTCCCCCAGGGCATCTCTACGACTCTTCGTTTGACAAGTTTGTTTGTTGGAAGTCTAATTACTGGGAACCTTCACATATTGATACATGTGATGACCTATTTGGATATTTGCACCTTGCAGTCGATCGTCGCCTCTCATCCACTGAGGTTCCGGTTGGATTCTTTCTGAGTGGAGGTTTAGACTCTTCAATCATTGCAGCCCTGGGTAAGAATATACTTGGAGGAAGAATCAGGACATTTTCGATTGGTCTCGCCGATTCACCAGATCTTTTGGCTGCTCGTAAAATGGCCAACTTTCTAGACTCTGATCACACCGAGGTTGTCTTTACTCCAGAGGAGGGGCTGGCAGTTATTGAAGATGTTATTTGGCACCTGGAGTCATTCGATACAACAACTGTTCGAGCATCTATTCCAATGTTCCTGTTGAGCAAGTACATCAAGGATAATACAGACATACGAGTCGTTCTCAGTGGCGAGGGATCTGATGAGCTATTTGGAGGATACCTCTATTTCCATGGAGCTCCGGACAGTGATGCTCTGGCTGGCGAAACTACACGTCTCGTCAATGATGTTCATATGTTTGATGTTCTGAGGGCTGATCGCACAACATCTGCACATGGGATTGAACTTAGGGTGCCATTCTTTGATACGGACCTGATTGACTATGTCATGGGTCAGTTTGACCCGAGCCTAAAGATGCCCACGGAGGGGTACGAAAAGTATATTCTTCGCAAGACGTTCGAGTTGATTCTCCCACACGATATTGCTTGGCGTCAGAAGAATGGAATGAGCGACGCTGTAGGCTATGCATGGCGCGAGACTCTAAAAGAGTTTGGAGAGTATCAGTACCAGGACATCTTTCATCTTCAATTTGGATGTAATATGCATCTTGTGCCCTATATGTGGATGCCAAAGTGGACAGATGCAGATGATCCAAGCGCTACACAATTAAAGTACTTCAAGGACTCTCTTCGTCCCGTGGAGGAGAATCATTCGGAGATCCCCTCCGACTCATCCTGACCAATTGCTCAGCGATGGAAGAAAGCGTAGTCTTGGAGGTGGCATCATCCTCAGACTCGTTTAGTCTCATGTGATTGAGCAACTTTCTGTGTACAGGATTTCCTTGTTCAATAGCAGTTGTAAATTCAGAAAAACAATCATTTACAAAAATAATACCATCAGCAGACCGAGAGTCTTTTTCCATTGTAACCTCCTTGGAAATCTTCATAGCCAACCTATGAAATACTATAGAGGATCTTAATGCATTGGTCATCTTTTCATTGATCTTTAAGTATAGTTGTATCGATCCAAGAACACCAGTACCTGCAGACAGGACAGCATTCATAATAGATACATATCTCTGTTGCAGGAAATCGTTAAGTGCTATAGCTGTCAATGCATTTATAGCACTTATTACAAGAATAGGAACATTGAATCTTTTGGCGAGTCCCTGGTAGTATACAAACTCTTTGGAGTGATGTTTGTATAGGAGATCCGACTGTTTTTCAAGTTTTTCTAGAAAATCCTCTTCGGAATCATTCCAAATCTTGGACATCTAAAATAACGCACTATTTAAATTCACGCACCGTCTTTGGAGATTCTTTCCAAAATCTCTTCGGATCATTCACGTATAGATCGTATAGGCGTTTATTTTCGATAATTTGGTCATGTTCCATCTCCTTGTATCCCTCTGGAAGTTCTGACGCATATTCGAATGGAAGACTTAGTATACCAGATGTTACATCAAGTTTCTTACCATCTGAATCTTCAACCCAACAGTGCCAACAGGCTTGATTCTGGCATATAGCATACCCTGAAACCATCTTTGTATCCTTTACTGCCTTGGCCAACAGGGCATTATGGTGCACAATAGTTCCTTCAGTCTTGCGAAGCTGCAGACGTAATACAATTCTCTTTACTGGATCCATTAATTGTATAAGATTTAATAGTTCTTAACTTAGATTTCGTCCTGGAAGTTCAATTACATTCAGGCACATGTTAGAGTGTTCTAGGCAATTGTTAATTTTAGTAAGCATCGAAGCCTTTTTGATTTCATGAAAAGCATGGTTCGATGGTGGAATCGAAACGATTACAGTTTTTATAAACTCAATAGCAGCTCGTGTATAGTCGTAATATTTATGAAAATCTGTACTACGAGAATCTGGTAAGATATCCATCAGATACATAAGAGCATATGTCTGACAAAACTGATTTGTTCCGAAAATCTGATATTTGCTGTATGGATCAAAAAATTTCGTGTCATTAGGGCGCCTCGATGTCCAATGAGCTCCAGAGAAGACCGCGGTAGGTCTACCATTATATGGTATACCTCTAGATGAACCCTCTTTGAGCACAATATCAGGTATTAAAAACTCCCACACGCTTGAATCACCCATGAATTCAATCACCGGCTGCAGATTTAAATCAACCCATCTCTGTTCAGCCGTTGCCAGAGATTTATCTTTCTTGACAATTGACTGATATTTACGCAACTCAACTTTAGTATACTGAGCATCAAACATACCAGAGTTCATCTTAATATTTAGTGTCTAAATTTTTTAGATATCGGTGTTTGGACACAGAATAACACATGTAGCAACTCACCCAAGATGAACAACCCTATGAGAACTTGTATATATGAATACATATGTAATCTCTTTTGAATAAAGTATGCAGCAATGATTGTAGCAACTGTATCTACAAGTGCTATATTCGTTCCCGGTATTCTTGCAGAATGAATCCCATGTCCAGGTTTTCCAAGCAAATCTTTAAAAGGACAACTCATACTACTGAAGGGTATAAAAAATCTAAACACTTTACATATATGCAGGACCCTATATTGACTCCTTCAACTAGTCGATTCACCACCTTTCCAATCAAGTACCAAGGGCTATGGTCACTGTACAAACAGGCTATAAGTTCATTCTGGACAGTTGAAGAGATTGATCTTTCAGGTGATCTGAATGATTGGGAGAATTTATCGATTCATGAGCGAAACTTTATCAAGATGGTCCTTGCATTCTTTGCGGCAAGCGACGGTATCATAATGGAGAATATCGATCTCAATTTTGGCACCGAGGTTCAGATTCCAGAGGCTCGCTCATTTTACGCTTACCAAGCATTCAACGAGTCTATTCATTCTGAGACGTATTCGTTGATGATTAACAAGCTCGTCCGTGATCCCGTCGAGGAGAATATGTTGTTGAACAGTATTCAACACATCCCTGAAATCAAAGCAAAAGCTAATTGGGCTCTCAAATGGCTCGACAAAAGTCTACCATTCGAAGACAGATTGATTGCATTTGCATGCGTGGAGGGTATATTTTTCAGTGGATCCTTCTGTGCCATCTTTTGGCTCAAGAAACTTGGAGTAATGCCAGGTCTTTGCTTCTCAAACGAATTGATTAGCCGTGATGAAGGTTTACATCAGACATTTGCAGTAGAACTGTATAAGCTGTTGCAGAATAAATCGACTAAAATCGAAAACATAGTTCGAGAAGCTGTCGAATGCGAAGTATCTTTCGTACAGAGTGCTCTCAAAGTGGCAATCATTGGAATGAATGCAACTGACATGACACAATATATCCAGTATGTCGCTGATCGTCTGATGAATCAGCTTGGGCTGGATAAATTGTACAGAGTTCAGAATCCGTTCAACTGGATGGAGAACATTTCCCTAGAGGGAAAGACTAACTTTTTTGAAAAACGAGTTGGTGATTATTCAAAGCATATGGTACAACAAGGGGACTCGGTTCGGTTTGATGAAGATTTTTAGATGGTCATGCTTGGGCTTATACCTTTGTTGAATCCAAACTTTCCACTCGCTGGGAGAAGCTGCACGATGAACAGGAATAGGTACCATAGGAGAAGACCGTGAATAACCATCTGGACCATACCCTCCGAATACTTCCCAGTCAGACGATAAGCAGCTGGGCTGGAAAGTATAATAAACAGAAATACCATAAGGAAACCTTCAAGAGTCAATATATCACCTACTGGAGGAAGAGATGCTGTCATTTATGATATGTACAGAAAATATTTAAAGCCCCATATTACCCTGTCCAGATGTAGTCAACTCTTTGGGAGTTCTATTCAGACCCCACTTGGAAGTGGGTAGGAACTGTGTGAAGAAGAAGAAGAAATAGAAGAGGAGCAGACCATGGATAAACATCTGGATCATTCCCTCACTGAATTTACCAGTAATCTTATATGCATCTGGCATCGAAAATACGATGAACAAAGATGCTAGCAGGATAGCATCGAGAGAGAACATGTCCTGAACAGCGGGCAATCCGTTAACAGCAGCCATTTATGATATGTCCAGAAAATAATTAAGTTCTAATCTTCATCATTAGGAATACGACTAGGGTGAAAATTACCGAATGGAGGACAAGCCCACCTGTAGATGGCAGGCCCCCTGAGCTGGCGATCCAGTGGCCAAATTTTTCACTCATAAACTTGTACAGTAGTGGGTTGGATATGATAAAGAATACTATACCCGAATACATCGCATACTTGAACTTTACCATGTCACTCTTCTTGAGTCCACCGCATCCACATCCACAATCAAGGTACTTATCAAGACCCATGCCCCCTTCAGAGTGCTTCTGCATTTACTCTATGCAGAGATTTAAAGAATGGACACTCTTGTATAGTAGAGCGAAATGGCATCCGTTACCCAGTTTTCCGACTTTTCTGCTGACTGCATCACCTTCTCTGACCTTCACAAGAATAAGATTGGAGGCAAGGCAGTCTACCTGAACACCAAGAATGGTCAGAAGCTGCTGGTGCAGCTGCCGTCTACGCGGGCACCCTTTGGTCTGAGCTCCTTTGAGGATGCAAAGACCAAACAGGTTTCCTATTCAGTCAATCTGTCTCTTGATGATGATCATATGCAGGAGACGTTCAAGTCGATTGACGACAAGGTATTGGAGTTTGTGGCTGAGAACTCGACTGAGATTCTTGGTCAGAAGTACACTATCGATGTGCTTCGTGTCCTGTACACCCCTCTGCTTCGTCCGAGCAAGGGGGATTATGCTCCTCAGCTGAAGCTCAAGGTCCAGGTGGGTCGCAACGGGCAGTTTATCCCCAAGGCGTATGATCACCAGCGGAACCCAGTACCGCTGGATTCTCTGGAAAAGGGTGGAATGATCCAGACCATTGTAGATATCAACCAGATTTGGATCGTTGACAAGAAGTTTGGCGTGAGTGTTCGGCTTGAGCAGCTGATGAAGTCAGCTTCAGCCAAGCTGAACACGTGTGCCTTTGCAGCCGCTACGGATGAGTTTGACATCCCCGTTGATTCTGAGTAAATAAATTATATGTTTGTAATAAATGGAACTTAAGTATATTCTGTTGATTGTCGTTGTCATCCTCGTCGCAGCTTATTTTCTTCGTCCCTCACCCAGCTCGTATGCTAAACCCTCAGTACCAATCACTCTCTATGGATCTCCAACATGTGGTTGGTGTAAGAAGCAGCTTGCTGAGATAGATGGTATGAATATACCATATGTCGATTGTTCTGAGAACAAGGAGACATGCACGGGTCTTGGTATCACAGCCTACCCGACATTCGTCCTTGCAGATGGGTCCCAGATAAAGGGATTCCAGTCCAAGGATAAAATAGAGGCTATTATTAATGCGCCAAACGGGCAGTGAACCCCTCTTTGATTCTGAAAAGTGGAAAGTTATCGGCAACAACTGTTATGACTATGCATTTGGCGATAATCGCAAGTCTCGATGGCAAAAGAGTGAACCAGGATCCAACATAGGAAAACCGGGCACGCTCTTTAAGACGTGCGGAAAGGGTCCAAACAGTATGAAGCGCAGAATCCTTTATGACAATCCAAAAACCGTCTATGCACTACCCAAGCGGAAGGAGTGCATACCGTGCAGAGAGGGCTACTACAAAGTGATGGCTTTTGTTGCTCCAAGGAATACCGTCGGAGAGACGTACGGTGACTTTCATTTTTATAAACAAGTTGGTTCAGTCAGATATCAGCTTCAGAAGAATGATACTATTCGAGCTCTTTCAACATTCTTTCGGGTAAAACCTGAGGTTATTAGAGAGGCTCTCAGAAGTGTCAGCAAACCTAGAAACAATACAAATGGTCTGATTGATGATCAAGGACGAAATACCACAGCTGTAATACATAGCTCGCTCACTGGAAAAATAATAACCTTTCCAGTGAACCTTTGGGCACACAAGCTGGGATGGGGAACCAGACCACTTCTAGTTGATGCAAAGGGGAGGACAATTGTTGATCCTAGAAAAGCTTCAAGAAAGTATGACTTTGATTACAAGACGTTATGTGGAGCTTACTGTGTTAGAGTCGGGAAGGCGAAAACTGGTGATTCCTAAACTCCTGAGTATTGCGTTAATATCATCATCATTCTCAATATCAAATTGAATATCAGCTATTGATCTCGTCATTATATTACTGTCAAGATCAAAAGCCTCAGAGAGTAATGTAATATCTGATGTGTTATATGTATGAAGAGCTCTCGTACCATCATGAATGCACTGGATATTGATGCCTATTCTGTATATTGGCTGATCGAATGGAGCTCTGCACATTGGACATGTTCGGTTGGTTCGTTTCCATCTTTCGAGGCATTTTTTATGAAATGAATGTGTACAGTCTAGACATCTTGAATTGCCTGAATTCATGTTTGAGAGACAGATTGAACATTGGTTTTCAATGTGCTGGAAACATCTAGGGGCTCCAAGTCGCATACACTGACTGCCATCTTTCTTTATCCCTGTGCATCTCTCCATAAATAAATAATCTATTTTTATCAGACGATTCTTCGGCGCCTTTGTGGAGGAATACGTAGTTCTAGGCTCCTGATGGCATCCGCGTATACAAGTCGCATACGTTCTTCTGTAGCCATCTTGAGTTCAATTATTGGATCATCAAGCTGGGGCTGACGACAAGTCGGACAATCGTTAGAAGACTCGTACCACTTGATGATACAAGTTGCATGAAATGAGTGACCACAATTGAGGCGCTTGGCTGATTTGGAATTTAGACTTACAACATCTTCAAGACATACGGCACATGTCTGAAGATGATGTACACAACATTTGCCATCGAGTAAGACTGGTTTACGGCATTTACGTCCGGTTAGAGTCAGCGAGGAACATTGCATTCTCTGCTTTTAGCACCGAAATAATTTCTTTGTGAATTTGTTCTGGAGTTTTACCATCTACTATGATAACATAGTGTTTCCTGTTCTTTTGCATCTTTCGAAAACGATACGATACAAGTTCATAATAATCATGAATCTGTCTGATATAATCAAGACTCACAGCTGAATCACCGGTTTGTTCACGAGTCTGAATTCTCTGGTAACATTCTTCTGGGTAACTCCGTAGATATATATTCACATCTGGGTGCCATACAACCTTATTGTACCATTCTATATATACGTCATTCTCTGTCTGTGTTACAATGTTATTCACAAGTAGGTTATACCAAAATACATCCTTTGACGATTGCAAACATCGCTCGTATATGCAATCATCTTCAGGGGTGGTATACGTCTCTAGAATCTTCATCTGAAGAAGAAAACCCCATCGAGACTTATCCTTGTAAAATAAATCCAATGGCCATTTTTCTATAGGTTCTTTGTGACACTTAAATCCCAAATCTTTTAGCATATTGATTTGTGTTGATTTTCCAGATCCTATATTTCCATCAATCACGATTCTCATCTATATTAGGAGAGTTTCAAGTCTCTAGTTTGTTGAAAATGGGAGTGTTTTTCCTCTGCTATATGGACTAGGAGCTAGTGGTTTTGCTGCTAGCCAGGGCTGGGGCTGCTGAGCAAACCCCGCAAATGGGTTTCCGATAATTTTAGTACCCTGCTGGTGAGACAATTCACGGAAACCGTTCCCATCAACATTGTTAGCCTGCTGAAGCTGATCCATGTAAATCTTATTAGAGACGTTGTTAGTCATACGACCATCTGCCATTCCAAATCTGGTAGCCATTTATAATTACACAACATTTTTTACTCGAAGCCACTCCTCAAATGGAGCACCCATAGTCACTGAAAAGTCCTGAATAACATCCGCATCCTTTATTCTTGAATTTGCACTTATGTTCTCGTTGATAATCTTGTACGCATGAGCAATCTCCATCAGCGTCTGAGCTCCGGTGATGATGATGTTACCAGTCGAGAAGATGGCGACTGTCACCCTCTTCATGGTTCTTTTTGGCTGAAACTTTGCAGTGACGGCTGCATAGCTTCCCGGGTCGTAGTTGACGCTAAAGATTGGATTCTTCTGCATATCCTTCAGGACCGAGTACAGGTTCAGAGTCTTGTTCAGCGAAAAGTTGGTGTTGATCATCACAATCTTGAAGAGGTCGTAGTGAATATCAATTGACTTGTTCAGGATCCTGGGGAGCACAACTGCCAACTGAGCCACGACACGCTTACAGTCGAGCACGTTAGAACACCCTGTAACGTGAATAGATCCGTTCGAAAACAACTTGACTGACTTGGTCGAATACACATCAGTGTAACCAATAGATATGCAGTTGTAAAACTGATTCCCTCTCTTTGGGGGTCTGACTATCCACTCAAACCCCTTTACAGAACCCTTTGCGATAACCTTCACCTTTCGAGTCTTGAAATACTCTCGAATAGCCTTGACATCAATCGATCCGAGAACATCTTTGGCCATCATAGTGATGGTTGTGATTCGGACCCATGATGCTGGCTGAACAAGCTCCGACCGGAACTTGGCCAAGGTTCGGATGTACTCAAAGGTGTCCATGTTTACTTACTTACTTTAAGTGCACCTGAAGTCTCTAAGTACACAGATTTCAGCTAGCTTAGAGGCTTGTATCTCTACGTATCCAATGCGTGTAGGTATATGCACCCTGATGATTGGACACGAATACAAAAACACAATCAATAAATGCACACAGACACAGGTTGCCTATGCTTCGAAGCATTCTTACGATCGCATAACAGATGAGACTGTATATGATCCTACAAGACCAATCTCATGGTCAAAGATTCATCTGATCAAAAAGTACCTCAAAGATTATGACTATTTACTCTGGATGGATGCTGATGTAATGGTTATCAACTCCAATGTCAAGATTGAAACATTCTTGATGGATGAATTTCTACTACTCGGAAGAGATTTGAACAATCTCAATTGTGGTATGATGCTTCTCAGAAATTGCCCCAAGACTTTTGAATTTCTGGATGATGTTTGGTCTCAGACTGAATTTATTAATCATCCATGGTGGGAACAAGCAGCTGTTATACATCTATATCCAAAGTACAAATCGGATATCAAAGTCATTCCGAGAGAACTATGTCACACATTCAATGCATATGATAAATCAATCGATAGGTTTTACCCATGGGTAAAGGGTGACTGGGTCGTCCACTTTGCAGGCTTACGTGGGGTTCAACTTCGGTACCTTCAGGATGAGTACTTCAAAATATGTGATTTAGAGAAACCAGGTTCTTAGTAAGTAAGTAATGGATCTGACGAGAGCTAGGCTTTGGGAACGACAGTTTGGACAAAATGTCATTTACTCTTGTCCCCAGTGTCAAAACAGCTATAGCCCGTTTGATCTCGGCCTTGACATTCAAGGCGGCATGTGTTGCTCAGACTGTAACGCCATCTCAGGGATCAGTCTCGCACATCGACGATCATCATATAATAGTGTACATGGAAGAGCGCTCAACTATGAGTGCCCTTTCTTCGATCGTTGTGGAAATTTGATTAATCTGTTCAATAATGAGATTTGCCACAACGATGCTCGGTCAAAGGGTGGATCAAACAAGCTCAGTAACCTCTTTCTAGCATGTGGTCCGTGTAACAAGGCGATGGCAACAAAGACGATTGATGAGTATCACGAAAAGGTTGATTACGAAGATTGGATGTACGGACAACTCAGAGGGATGGTTGTTATGAAAAAGTTTGATCATGGGATTGCATGGGGTGATATTGAAAAACTAGAGTTTCTGAAGAATCAGTGCCGAGTACGATACGACGACAACTATGTCGAAAATATTCCTCTTGCTGAGATTTTGGATGATGTCGTAGAGGGTAGTTTATGGATTAGAGAAAGGGAGACGGCTCGAGCAAGAATCAATATTTTTTACAAGGGTGAGATGGCAGGTAGTGAAGTTGTCGTGTAATGAAAAGGGTGGTTTTTAGAAACCCAGGTCCAGGAGCCCCTAGAGATCAAAAAATGGCTCTTTCAATCGCAGAAGTAGCCTTCAAGGGGCGACTCATCGGTCCCTACCAGCGAGATGGAGTCAGATGGATGCTCAACCGAGAGCGCGCAGAGGGGATCAAGGGTGGATTTCTGTGTGATGAAATGGGTCTTGGCAAGACGATTGAGGTTATCGCTACAATGCTCGGTAACCGAAAGCGCCACAGCCTTATCATCGCACCAAAGTCTGTTCTTACTCAGTGGCGTGATGAGATTCGCAAGTTTTCCGGTCGAATGATTAATGTGCACGTCTGGGATGGTCCTGGGCGTGTGCAGAGCTCAGCCAAGCTCAGAGAGTATGATGTCATCATCACCTCATACTCACTGCTTATCAACGATGGGCCTCTGCACAAGATCAAGTGGGATCGCCTAGTTATGGATGAAGGTCACGAGATTCGCAACTCCAAGTCGAAAACCTGCATCTCTATTCGAAGCCTGTCGAGCACCATCCGCTGGATCGTCTCTGGCACCCCCATCTTCAACTCGATTCGTGACTTTGTGACTCTGGCTGGCGTCGTCGGAATCCCTCAAGGAATGGTTCAGGCTTACACTGAGGCGACTCGCGAAAAGTACGTCCTGCGCCGAACCAAGGAGGATGTCTGCAAGTTTAACGAGCGACTCTCTCTCCCCCCTTGCGACTTTGAGAATCTGGAGCTTGAGATGAACCCCGAGGAGAAGCAGCTTTATAAGCTAGTCTATCAGACTTCGAAGGAGACTGTCCAGGAGATTCTGCGGAACAAGACGCAGGGTGTTGCCATGTTAGTAATTGAGTGTATTCTGCGAACTCGCCAGGCTATGATCATGCCTCAGCTCTACTATGATGGCATCGCTCTGAAAGAGGACCGAGACCCTGAGATTTTCAAAGGTCGCTCGAAGAAGCATGACACCCTGGTTGAGCTGATCAATAGCCACCCAAAGGAAAAGTCTCTCATCTTCTGCCAGTTTGTGGGTGAGATGGATGAGATTCAGAGGAGACTCGTTGGCACCGAGACGTACAGGATCGATGGGTCAGTATCGAAGGAGGCTCGCGAGGCTCGTATCGAGGCGTTCAAGAATTCGAAAAAGGGTTGTGCATTCATAATCCAGATCAAGGCTGGCGGAGTTGGCCTGAATCTTCAGGAGGCGACACGAGTGTACATAATGGGTCCTAACTGGAACCCAGCCACTGAGTTGCAGGCGATTGCGCGAGCCCACCGCACGGGTCAAGTGAACAAGGTGTACGTGAAGAAGTTGGTTTATACAGGAAGTGACGAGCTGCCGAGCATCGAGCAGACGATTATGGAGATTCAGAACCACAAGGCGCTAGTATGCGCAGAGGTTCTCAACGACCCAAGACTAGGGAGCCAGATTCCGAAGAGCAAGGCAACCTACACGATTCAAGACCTTAAGAAATTGTTCTCATAGTTTAATATGAATGATCGTGGAGCTGGAACCGGAGCCTTGACCGCCTTGTCTGCACAGAGTCCACAGGATAAATACGTTTGGGGTCCCAACCTTGCTTGGGTTCCTCAGATTAAAACTCATACACAATTTGCAACCCAACAGAGAGCCATACCCGTTGTCAACCTTCAGAACGCCTATCTAGGCAATGCATTCCAAGTTGATATGAAAGCTTCAGATCTTCCTGATTTGCTATCAAACATGTATCTCAAGTTCACCTTACCTCCAGGTACCTATACGCCTCAGATTGGTAGAGCTGTACTCAGTCAAATTAATTTCATGATTGATGGATCTTCGATCGAGATTCTCACTGACGATTGGTACATTATTCGAGATGAACTCTTTCTCGATGCTGACCAGAAATTATCCATGTATAATGCGACTGGAAACACCTCACCATGTACAGGGGGTGATTACATAGTACCACTGGAACTCTTCTTTTGTCACCGAAAGAATAGTCCAAACCCCTATCTACCTACTTGTGCTCTTAGCTCAACAACAATATCAGTCAAGTTATATTTTAATAGCCAGGATTGGATAACAAACTCCGTTACAAATATTGACCTTGAGAATGTCTTTTTGATTGTAGAAGGTCAATATCTATCATTAGAAGAGAAACTATTCTTCATAAATGGAAGCTTTGAATATAATATACCAATTGCAGCTTACAATCCTCTGGTGACATATAAGAATAGTCTTGCAGTTTTAAATCTTACAGCCAATTTTCCTGTTTCGATGATGGTTTGGTTCATTCGTAATACTCTCTATGAGACGGGAGATCCAAGATTCTTTGATTCCAGATATTCATATGGATATACAACAAAGTATATAACCTCATCTGTTCCAGTCACTTATTTTGATGGAACAACAAACAACTATATAGATGTCATAGATCAAGTGACAATGTATTTCAATGGACAAAATGTGCTATCTACATTCCCTGATGGCATCTACCATTCTATTCAACAGCCAATGCATCACGGTCTATCAATTCCAACAAAGAATATATACTTGTACTGTTTCACAAATATTCCCAAAGAATTTCAGCTTGATGGAGCTATAGACTTTACAAAGCTTGATTACAAAACAACTCATCTTGATATTGCATTCAAACCAGAATACTTAACTGATATTCAGAATGGATTTACGCTTAATATGTACTATGCAGGCTTTCAGAAGCTTGTAGTTGCGAATGGTCGAGCTGGTTTTTCTACCGTCTAATGATAGATGAAGGCTTTTCAGCGCCAGACTATGAGTGAAAGCTGGCCTTTTCCTATTCGATTTGGGGATGACATGTCTATACCTTTACCCATGAATGGTGACATTATAGATGCCCTGTTTCTTCGTATAATATGGCCAAGTTCTTCAGCTGTCAATACATCTGTTGCTACTGCAATGATAAACTTTGTAGAGCTCCAGTACGAATCTGTAGTCATAGAACGAATATATGGTGAAAACATCTTTATGCAGAATGATCTGACTGTTCCACAGGGAAAGAGGCCTGGGCTTCAGAAGCTTGTCGGTACAGATTTGACAACCCCTCTTCCAATCTACTATCTCAAGCTTCCATTCAGTATAAACTTGCCACTTTGTGCACTCAGTAGCCAGCCAGTACTCAGGGTTGTCTTTAATGATGCGATCAAGTTCATGACTGTTCCATATACAGGATTTCTCAACCTCAGTTACGAGATTGATTATGCCTATCTGAGCCCTTCCGAGCTTTCGTATTTTCAGCATAATACACTCTCTTATGTGACTAACAGTTACCAGGTTCTTCAGTTTACAATCAAGCCGGGTGAGACTTATTTCAAATGTGTCACTTCATTTGTGAATGATGTCAAGGAATTCTTCTATGTTATTCAGAATATTCCGGCAACAGACATGTACCATTATAACCTGGACATTAAACAGTATCGCCTATGTCTTAACGGTGTCGAAGTCCTAAGTCCTAATGTAGCAAACGGTTTGTATCTGAGCGTTATCCAGCCTCTTCAGAACCACACAAAGAACCCAGAGTCTAACCTGTACGTCTACTCCTTTTCAATGAACCCAGAGGGGGGTCAGCCTATGGGTGAAGCAAACTTGACATATCTATTTAATCAGCAGCATGAATTCTGGGTAAATTCATCAGTCGTACCAAGATATATACGCATATATGCTCTCAGTTACAATATAGCTACAGTACAATCAGGCCATCTCACAATGTTGCACTCGCTCTACGAGAGTGGATTTAAAAATTGAGGATTAGTAGATGTCCATCATCCTAGATGGTGGAGGAGATTTTTTGGGACCAGATTCCCTCTTCATGTACACATCACATAACATAACAGACTTTTCAACTCAGACAATCACAGTACCTTTTAGTAATCAAGATTTGACATTTGGAAATTTAGCCTATGCCACAATTCCAAAAAAAGATGATGTCATCAAGTCAATCTATCTCAAATCTGTTCTTGGACCACTCTATCAATCTGGAAATCCTGCAGGCTATTGCCATACGCTCGTATCAGATACTAACATATGGGATGCAACTGGTACTACACTCTTGGCGAGTGCAACAAATGTCCTAGGATTCTACAACACTCAGTTACTCCTTGAATGGGTATGGACAAGTAATTCCTCAATCACAGTCACAGCCACCAACATATTTTCGTTTACTGGTCTCGGAGCAATATCATTCAAGTCTGAGACTGCTGCAGCCTTTTGGGGATTTGACATTACATATGGATATGTATTCCCAAGTGCTGTTCCAACTCTGAATTTAATTCAGTCTGGATGGACGACAGGGTTCCAGCCACCTCCTCCAAACTATTCATACTACGATTCAGTCGGTGATTTGCTTGTAAACACAGCCACTCTGTACATTGGTGGTCAGACTATTCAGAATATAAGTGCCAAGACTCTTATGATTGAAGATGACATTGATACTCCTCTTGAAAATCAAGCTGGACTTACCATTACGGTTGGGAGGAATGATACGAGTACGTCTCTAGCTCCAAGGACATACTGGACCCGACTTGACTTTGATCCAGTCCCAATCAGATCGCTCTATGATCAGACTGTTCAAGTTGCTGTTCAATTCGAGCAGTTTCAGAATTTAACAAATAGGTCTTTGAACGGAGGATTACTAAATGCATCAGCCTATACATGGATCAACGCATTTTATTATTATTCGAGCAGTACAATCAGTTATGGTAATTTATTACTAAGTATAATAGGTTTATACTCTTTTGGTTCTAATAATTATTTTCTGAATGTATACAATGAAGACACAAATATATCCACAACTTATCCACAATATTTGAATATTGGAACAATTTGCACAAGTAACAATTTGGTTTATGTATGCACATCTAATAATGAGTTAGCCTACTATAGCAACAATTTCACAACGTATACAATCATTGGGAGTATTCCAATTACTGTAGCTAAAATGTTCCCAATTTCGTTCTATATCTATATTGTGGCCGAAGATGATATGATTGTATATGATACTAGAACAGGAACATATTTCCATCAAACAAATCCCGATGGAAGTCCATATACACTTGCTCAATATTTACAGTCTATTGGAATACCTCTCACACGTCGAAATATACTTGCTGAAAGAGGTAATTTGGTCGGAAAATATTTGTATTTTCCACTCGCAGATGCAAGTCGTCTAATACGTGTAGACACAAATTTACTGCTTGGTAATGTATTACCAGGAACTTTTGAAAATATGACAACGTCATTCGCAGATTCATCTGTAAGTTCGGTCGATAATAAATATATGTATTTTTTGTATACTCGCATTGATGTTGACCTTGGTTATTTTACAAGAATAGATACTACCAAACCTTTCAACAATTCATATATAGAATATTCATATGTATATCCCAACTCACCCGGTGGTAGAGATTTTGGTTTAATCCTACCTTTATGTTTTGATGGTAAATATATATATTATTTGTGTTGTAATTCTGAGAGTGCAAATAGTGGTCTCCTATTCTATAATACTTTCATGGGGTTCAACGATCCAAAAGCATGGTCATGGATTATATTCAACATTGATGGTATAACAACCATCAATTCACTAGGGCAAACTGGAACCTCTATAAGCAAATATAACAGTGGTAATAATGTGTATATAAATTCATCAAGTAAATACGTATATTTGACAACAAATCGTTCTGAAATAACAGATCTTACTCGTCTAGATCCATATCAAGTCATTCCAAGTCTTCAGAGTCAACTCATAGTTGAGTATGCAAAACTTGAGGAGAAGCCTGTTCTCTGGCTAGCCAATCCCCGCCTCCAAGACTTAGCCAGTCGCCTCCATAGAAATCTCCATCGCGCTCCGGCATCATCAGTCTCTCTCATCAATCAGAATCAAACAAATACATTCACTATTAGGGCTGGTCTTATATCTGATATATTCAGTCTAACATTCTCGGGACCCATACGGGAGTTTTGGATTCAGACTGGTGCCCAAATTCAGAGGGTCGTACTAGAACTCAATGGAGAAGTTCTAGTGGATGAAGATTCTGTATCTCTGGGTGTCCTCAGACCATTCCTGAATCATCGTATAACTCCAAGCCATCAGTTGTATACATATAGTATAGCCATAGATCCCACCACGATAGAACCATCTGGAACACTCAACATATCTCGAATCAGACTCACAACTCTTAATATCTTTTTGACACAGAGATATCTGACAGATCAGACTGTGATTGTATACTCCAGAGCAGTGAATGTTCTCAACTGCAAGAACGGAATTGGAGGTATCATGTTCAATTAAAATGTGCATCTAAGGTAAATGTCAAAGGCTCAAGTGTGGCACGGAACAGTTGAGAGAACTCCAGGAGGTAATGAAAAGTCGGACCTCATGCAAAAGAGAGATGGTCGGATCGTCAGCAAGGCTAAGAGAGCAGCTGCGCTCCACAACCCGGGACTCAGGGCGTGGGGTGAAGCGATGATGGTTGGAATGGAGATGTGGCGCAAGGATGGCCGTAGAACTGACGGCTTTACACCAATCAGAAAAGGCACAGAGGAGTACGAGACGGTGCGCGAAATTTATGAAAGATTGAAGGAACGGAGATCCAGGAGATAGAATTATTTTCTCATCTTAAAGTAAAAATGGCAGGAGAGAACATGCGCAGACTTTTTGGTTCACGTGTCCGTCACCACAGCGAGGAGGCCCGTAAGGAGGCCAAGCGCGAGGCATCTCGTCGCTACTACAGACAGCACCGCGAGAAGATCCTTGAGAAGGCTCGCGAGCGTCGCGGCGGTCACCGTCGCCGGAGCCTTGTGCACAACGCGGCTAACTATGGCCGTAACCTAGGCCGCTTGTTCCATGAGCGCAAGGTGCGTCGCAACAAGGGTGTCAAGCGTGGACCTCGCCACTTCCCCCGGAACACTCGTCTGTTTGAGTAAACAGACACCCAGCATCCCTTGATAAAATCTGATACACTCGACAAGTGAGACCATAAGTCTCTCTGAAATAGTACAAACCTACAATTTCAACAATGCATTTAATCATGCATCCTTGAAATTTTCCAAGCTGTAATTGCGTTCTGTCAAGTCGACGATCATCATCAAAAACTTGTGTTGAAGAGTCTAGTTTGAGTGTCATGTATGTGTCAGTCATTATAGACTTCCACGGTTGAACCTCTTCTTTCAGATATTCTTCAAGAGTACTGAACCACTCAGCAAACTCTTTACTAGTTTCTACGGTAATCTGATTGTACTCAGAAAGACCATCTGTACACAGTGATTCTGGAATCTGAAACCTAAGTGGTTTTCCACCTTGTAAAGAATACTTTTGTCGTTGGTTCTTTCCATTCTCTATTTCGATAGATGGTAAATTAAGCTCCTTCCAGAGCATTTAGAGAGAAGGTTACTATACTCTTTAATGAAGGCGAAGATACCTGGAGCACTTAGACAGCAAGTCTGGCTTGTCCACATCGGCAAGAAATTTGAACACAAATGTCTTGTAAAATGGTGTCAAAACTTGATTACTCCATTTAATTTCGAAACCGGGCACAACATACCTGAGAGTAAGGGTGGTACTCTAGACATTGATAACCTGAGACCTATTTGCAGTAACTGTAATCGCTCTATGGGTGATCAATACACCATCGATGAATTTTCTGACATTTCAAAAAGAACGTCCAAGCTATGGGAGTGTTTCAAGTGCACTTTACCCTGAACACGAAGTACACCCTATGGTGCAGGCATCTATAGTAACTTGGATTGGTTTAGCCTTTGGCCGAGTTCTCAGATAATACATACCCGTCTTGAGACCCTTTGTCCATGTGTACATATGAATACTCGACATCTTTGCCAGTGTCGGATCCTCGACAAAGAGATTCATCGACTGTGACTGATCAATAAATGGAGCTCTATCAGCAGCCATATCAATAAGAGACTTTTGAGGAATCTCCCAGACGGTTCGATAAATCGCCTTCAGATCATCAGGAATATCAAGTCCCTGAACGGACCCTCCATCTCTGATAATCTGATCCTTGGTCTCGATGGACCAGACTCCAAGTTTCTGGAGTTCTTTGACAAGATGCTTATTAATCATCACAAACTCGCCAGCCAGTGTGCGCCTCAGGTACAAATTACTTGTGAATGGCTCGAAGCATTCGTTGTTCCCGAGTATCTGTGATGTTGAGGCTGTTGGCATTGGTGCAACAAGAAGCGAATTCCTCAGACCATACTTTTGGATCATCATCTTGATGACATCATAATCTTCCAAAGACTTTCCCCACATATCCGGTTGCAAAATCCCCTTGGATGCTGGAGATCCCCAATAGGTGTCATATGGCCCATCTTCGGAAGCAAGTTTGCACGATTCGGTGAGAGAAGCCAAGTAGATGGTATCAAAGATTGATTCATTCAAGAGTCTGGCATCAGGTGAGTCGAATGGCAGAGAGAGCATCTGAAACACATCAGCCAAACCCTGTACTCCAATAGCCACTGGGCGGTGTCTCATGTTGGACCTACGGGCAGATTCAGTCGGGTAAAAGTTTTCATCAATGACACGGTTCAGATTACGTGTAACAATCTGAGTCACTTGATTAAGTTTTTCATGATCAAATCCTTCTGGACCCACAAATGCTGGGAGACTAATCGAGGCCAAGTTGCACACTGCTATTTCATCAGGACCCGAGTACTCGACAATTTCGGTGCACAAATTGCTCGACTTGATTGTCCCGAGATTCTTCTGGTTCGACTTTTTGTTACAGGCATCCTTGTATAGCATATAAGGTGTCCCAGTCTCAACCTGAGACTTGATGATTGCATTCCATATCTCACGAGCCTTGACAGACCTTCTATATTTGTTCTGTGTGATGTACGTATTATACAGAGCGTCAAAGTCTGCACCGTAAACATCACTGAGCCCCGGGCACTCATTAGGACACATAAGATGCCAATTTGCATCATCTCTCACAGCAGCCATGAATGTATCGGGAATCCAGAGGGCTGTGAACAAGTCTCGACACCGAGCTTCATCATCACCCTGATTTAGTCGAAGTTCCAGAAACTCCATAATATCAGCGTGCCAAGGTTCCAGATAGACTGCAATTGACCCCTTGCGTCTTCCGCCTTGGTTAACATATCGGGCTGTATTATTGAATACACGGAGCATGGGGATGATTCCGTCAGAGACTCCATTCGTACCTCTGATCTTTGATCCCTTAGCCCTGACATTGTGAATGTGAAGTCCGATACCGCCCGACCACTTGGAGATTTGAGCACACTCCTTCATTGTGTCATAGATACCCTCAATAGAATCATCCTTCATAGCCTGAAGAAAGCAGCTAGACATCTGAGCTCTCGGAGAGCCAGCATTGAAGAGAGTCGGTGTGGCGTGCGTGAAATAGTGTCTAGACATGAGATCATATGATTCCCGTACACGAGCCATATCACTCTTGTGAATTGCAAGAGCTACGCGCATATACATATACTGTGGAGTCTCACCTACGTTCAGATACATCTTCTGTAGAGTCTTGAGTCCAAAGAAGCCAAACAAGTAATCTCGAGAGTGATCAATCCAAGAATCCATCTCCAGAGTCATATTCTTCATGAATTCTTCAGAAACAGTCTTTTGATTGTAAAGCTGAATCATGCAGTCGGAGAAACATTTGGGATTTGACTTTTGCATGTTGCTGACAACTATACGAGTCGCAAGCTGTTCATAGTCTGGATGTTCAGTAATCATATTTACTGCAATGTCAGCAGAGATGTCATCAATCTCAGTCGTACGAATTCCATCATACATTGAAGCAAACACCTTTTGGGCAACCTTATCTGGCTGTACATTCAGGTCTGAGCAGAGATCACTTATACGTTTGGTCACCTTGTCAAATAACATATCAGTCACATGTCCATTACGCTTCAGAACTTTCATTAGTATTTCCGAGGGTTTATTTCTTAAGCAGTATTAATGACGTGGACCATCTTTAGTTCTCAAGCAAACATCGATCGAGTACAGACTATGATTCAGAGATATGTTCAGAGGCTGATGAATGTTGATATTCCCCCACAAAACCAGGGAGATCTACAGAACCTCATGAGAGGTGTCTACCAACAGAACCCCTCTCTTTCACTCCGCGACATGAACGATTCTGTCGTCCAAGCAGCATTCAAGATTATTGAACCAAATGTCAAGATGAACCTCCACTATCAGGCCACCTCTGGGAATATCCCACCACCAATGCCTCTACCCGTTTCAGTATCGACAACGGGGCTTAGATCTGGGGAGGTGAAAATTGGAATTTCTCAGTAAATAGAAATGAAGAAGCTCCTTTTGGCAATGCTGGCTGTTCTTTTGATATTGCTTGTGTATTGGTCCCAGGCAGATACTTCTAAAGACGAGAAGCACGTATAATATAAGATGAATCGGTACAAGACAGAGACTGCAGAACTATGTAGACTCAAGGGTTGGGACAAGGCTTCCATTGAGCGTGTCTGGATGCTTTACACAGAGGAGAGTGGGGAACTCGCTTCAGCAATTCGACAGCTCCTGAAGTATTGTCGAAAGACAAATCTGAAAAAGGAGCGTGGAACTGATGTGATGATGGAGATGGGTGATGTGTTCAGTTATTTGTTTCAATTGGCATACATGTTAGATATTGATCTTGATGATATGTGGAGAAAGCATCAATCCAAAGTTAGAACAAAAATCTATGTAGATAATAATGAATGATCCAGGTCAATCTAGACAGCTCGATGGAGTCAACACCCAAGCTCAGCTAGGTCCAGACTTTTTCCCTGGTGCAGGAATTACAAGTGGTAATATTGATAATAGAAGTCCTAGCAGCAAGATTCTCCCACCAAACTCAATGGTTCAGTACTATCCACCATTTACACAAAATGCAGCAATGCCCTCTCCTCAGGCTATTCCTGAAAACAAGGCAAAATGGGGACCAAGACCGTCAACCAGCTCTGCAAACCCTACACCTGGAGGTCTTTATCCAGTTAGGCGATTTATGGGCTAATCGAGATACATCTTCACCTTGTTCATGAAAGCTGCTCTACAGAATGGGCAGTTTGTTTTAATTTTTGCTGCACAAGAAGAGCACAGAACATGACCACATGGAACCAAACAGTGATCAACTGTAGCCTCGACACATACAAAACACATATAACGGTTAAGAGCATCCGTAGTTTTGCAAATTGAAAATAGATTCCGGTATTTCGAAACCTCTCTACGGGCATCCTTATAATCCGTTTGAAGCTGGTCCAGATTTGCATCCTGACAAAAGTCATCAATTATATTTGTGAGTTTTTCCGTATAGACAGTCTTTTGTTCAATAGCTTCGGCTAGCTGCTTGATATCCTTAATCTCCTGTTTCTTTTCCTGAAAACGGTTCTGGAGATTGATGAGCTTATCTATTGCCTCTTTGTAAGCCTCGACGTGGTTCTCAATATCAGAACCAACTTGTTCCGTTTGTCCGATCCAATCATCATCGTATAGGTGAATTTGCAAAAGCTTCTCCTGAAGTGTCGAGATTTTGGGAAACAAAATCTTGGCCGGAGGAGTATTCAACAGCTTCATCTTATACTATCTGATGTATTAACTACAATTGGTATACGCAATGTCAAGTAACAATATAGAAGCGAAATGTAATCCGCTTCTATATTGTTGTTTTATATTGTGATTTTTCCCTAGATTATAATTCATTTAATTGCTGAATGCTAGGCCACCCATGCCGGCTGCGACATTGAGAATGTTGTAGTTGGTGGCGAACATCTTCTGGATTGTGCTTGTGGAACCAGCCTTGAGTGCGACCCAGGCCTGGCAGGTATCGATGCGGGACAGATTGCAAGAACCAGTGGGCTGGAACTGCTCTGGCTCGAGAGCGAAGGAGTAGGCGTAGATACCTGGGTAAGGGTTGCCGGTGTGGTAGTAGAAGGGCTGGACCTGGTTGAAGTACCGACCGTACTGCTCCTTGAAACGATCCTGACCGTTGAGCAGAATCTTGAACTGGTGCAGAGGACCCACCTCGTAGGTTGAGCCAGTTGCACCCTCCTCGACCCAAGAGTTGTATGTGCCTGGCTTGCCAGCTGTGCCACCGGTGCTGTTGGTGTTGACAAAGGCGTTCGAAGAGTTGAGAACCATGGGAGATCCGAGGTGGTGACCCAGAGTCAGCTGGTTGCCAGCAATGAGCAGGGCTGGATCCAATGTAACCTGTGTGTTGGCACAGTTCTTGGTGAAGTTCCACATGGAGTTGACGTTGGTCATGGGGGATGCGTTCTGGTAGCACCAGATGAACTCCTTGACTGGGTGGTTGAAGTTGAGGCGGATCAGCTGGGGGCTGGTCTCGTTGACTACGGTGATGGTGTCACCGCCGGTGTGCTGGAGCTGCTCAATCAGGTACTGGCTGTTGGATGCAGCGAATGCGGTGCGCTCGGCAGTGTCGAGGTACACGTAGTTGGCCCAGACCTCGAAGGTGGACAGGTCGAAGTAGTTGGCGAAGTAGGGGGTTAGGGTGAAATCTAGGCGAACCTCGTGGTACTGGAGAGCAACTAGTGGCAGGAAGAGACCTGGGTTGCGGTTGAAGAAGAAGAGCAGGGGAAGGTGCACACGGTATGGGGTGTTGCCAGAGTTGCCACCCACGCCAGTCACGGCTGTGGTGCTGGAAGTCATCTTGTTGTACTGGAGCTTGTTAGCCTCGGTGAGGAACAGCTCAGCGTACAGACGCCACCAGGTCTGGTAGTGCTTGTCAATCTGCTGACCACCAATGTTCAGGGTTACATTGGCAATTGCACGCTCGGCGATCCAGTTGGTATCGGCGATGACGTTGTCAGTTGTAAGGCAGTTGGAAGTCAGGGAAGACTTGGGTGCCAGAGTCACCTCCATCTGGCCGAGCAGATCGCCGTTGCGGGCGACGATGACGCTGAGCATGCCGTTGCTGTTGGGACTGCCGTTGACAGTCTGCTGAATCACCTCCATGGCGAAGTTTGTCGTCTGCTGGTAGACAGCCTGGAAAAAGGTCACGGATGGCTGACCGGTTAGATAAGTGTCCTGTGCGCCATAGGCAACTAGCTGCATAAGAGCTCCCATTTTACCATATACCAAGAAAATAATTTCGCGTTGTTATCAGTCGCATATTTTCTGTATAACCATTAAATGTCGTCCGAGCCTATGGAAATTGAAGATATTCTGGGAAGCCTGCTTACAACCGAGGAGGGTCAGAACCTTACTGAGGTCCTTGCTGACCTGAAGTCTGAGGTGGTCCACCAGCTGACGGTTCAGAACAAGATTTTGCTAAAGCTTCTAGGTGTACTTACACCCAAAGAGACCAAGAGTGACGAAGCACGAAACAGTAACGAATAAGAATGCATTCCAAAAATAATTCCTCTTAGGATTCTGAATAACTATGTGTTCTGGTACATGAACTGTCACTATAGATAAGTACTCTGTCCTGCACATTGGACAATTTGGTTTCACATCAAGACATCTTACTATGCAGGCTGTGTGAAACAGCTGCTTACAACATTGCATACTTGTGATGGGATGTTCTAAAGATAACAAACATATAGGGCACTCGTCCATATGTAATTACAGGTATAAAAAGTTCTAACCCTGTTATTACAAATGAACACAATCGAGAAGGAGTTTGATGAGTCGAAGGAACAAGAGATGCGTCTCGAGATTACAAAGAATCAGATTCTCTCGATGGACTTGTCAGAGATTGACGGTTTGCTGAACCAACTAGAGAATCGCTATCTCAACTTCAAGAATGAACCAAATACTCTTGCAATTGCTTTTCGAGTATATTTCGACTCTTCGGATCTAGGTCCGAGCGGTCCTTCCAGTTTTGACATAGGTACGGTGTATTCGCAATATTGCGACAAGAAGAAGAAGATGAATGAGCTCCGGTTTCGAAGCAAGGAGCTCGATATACTTGGTGAAGAGACCCGAGACTATGATGACAATCCATATTCTGTTGGCGTTCGAATTGAGCGTATCATTGAGCAGTACAATGATTCTTACGAGCAAATTCTATATCACGCTCGGATCATGGAGCGTATTAATTCTCCAATGTCTATTCCGCCTCGACTTGATGCGGACGGTTCCACCTTCAGGTATTGCACATTCGACGAGTCTGACGACAAGAAATCTTCGTGGCAGGATCTTCTCTTGTATCTTTTGCACCAGCTGAAGCAGAAGCGATACAAGCGGTACAAGGATCAGTGTTTCCGGGAGATTAAGACGAAAAGTGGAAAGCCGACTCGTGCATGGGAGCCTGTTTGTGACATTAGCAAGTTTATATATTCGATGACCCAAAAAGAGGACAAGTCTGATATGTGGAAGCACCTGACCAACAAGGGTTCTACAGTTCGGGATACTGTGAGTTTTTTGAGCACAACTGTGGATGTGCAATTTCCGGACATTGAGAAGAATCGACATGTGTGGTCTTTTCAGAATGGCATCTTCATCGGAAAGTACTGGGATTCCAAGGCGGAAAAGTATACGAGCAAGTTTATCGAGTACGACTCTCAAGAGTTTGATCGGCTCGATCCGACTATTGTATCTTGCAAGTACTTTGATCAGGTGTTTGACGATGTTCAGACTGCTGACTGGTACACAATCCCGACTCCGTTCATGCAATCGCTGATGGATTATCAGCGATTCTCGGATGATGTATGTCGTTGGCTCTATGTTTTCTGTGGCCGTCTGTGTTTCGAGGTGAATGAAATGGATTCTTGGCAAGTTATTCCCTATCTCAAGGGTATTGCTGGAACCGGCAAGTCTACGATTGTCACCAAGATTTGCGCCAAGTTTTACGATGCAGAGGATGTCAAGACTCTTTCAAACAATATCGAAAAGAAGTTTGGTCTGGACTCGATAAGTGACGGTTTCATGTTCATCAGCCCTGAGATTAAGGGGGATATGGCCCTAGAGCAGGCGGAGTTTCAGTCGCTCGTATCGGGTGAAGATATGAGTATTGCCCGCAAAAATCGCAAGGCGAAGAGTCTGACTTGGAAGGTGCCTGGAATTCTGGCTGGCAATGAAATGCCTGGTTGGAAGGATAACTCTGGGTCGATTCTTCGTCGCATTCTTGTGTGGGCATTTCCTCGTCAGGTGGATGAGACAAAGTGTGATCCACAGCTAGAATACAAGCTCGATACTGAGTTGCCACTCATTCTGCAAAAGTGCGTTTGTGCATATCTAGAGTATTCTCAAAAGTACAAGTCTCAGGATATCTGGAATGTAGTTCCTCAATACTTCAAAGGAATCCGGAACCAAGTTGCAATGGTTACGAGTGTTCTGCAAAACTTTCTGTCATCCGAAAAGATTCAGTTCGGCAAGGAGCTCTGTGTTCCTCAGAGACTGTTTGTACACATTCTCAACCAGCACTGCCAAGACAACAACTTGGGCAAGCCGCGTTTCACTCCAGATTTCTACGCAGGTCCATTCTCGTCTCGCGATATCGAGGTTCGGACAGACACGCAAGTTTACAAGGGTCGTCAGTACATTGCTCAACCATTCATATTTGGTCTAGATGTTGTTGTTGATGACTCCAAGCCAGAATTTTCTAATGACTACTAGTATGCTGAAGCGACCCACAATTCGAAAAAGAGGTCCAGTTGAAAAAACCCCTGAACAATCCTATCTAGCAGGTATTGCAGCGGCTGCAGCCGAACCTCCAAAAAAGAAGAGTTTAAGGAATCTAATCTTGAGACATATGAATAAAATCAAAAAGCGCCCAAAACGTATATACCATCTCTCAGGTTTACAAAATAGTCTCTTTAATGCTGATGGCCTTGCAGATGTTCCAAATGTCGTAAAGTTATTTCGTAAAATTGCACACGAGAAGGATCCTCGAATCGAGAGTGCCAGCTTGAAGGGTGGTAGATTCAAAGAGATGGCTAGATACAACTCCAAGGGTTTAATCAATCTAAAGGAGGGTCAGCCGAACCAGGTGGGTATAGGGTTTATAATCGATGGTAAGAAGAATTACGTCAATCTCTTTGAAAGTGGAGCTGTTCGATTTACTGGAGCTTCAGATGAGACCAAGGTTATACAGTTTATAGAACATCTAGTTGGTAAGGTGGGGTACATAGAATACTCTAATAGATCCGGACAAGTAAAGGTGGATAGGACTATTAATCTCGAAAAACTTGGAGAATCAATCAAAGGTGCTCGTGTTGTTCTAGATAAAGCTCAATTGTTTGTTCAATTTTCATTCATGGAGGAGGTGAAGGTGCCTATAGTTGATGATAGACGAATGAAGAATCCCACGAAAACTGTTGTGCATTTAGGAAACAAAACAGTATATGAAACCATACAGGTCAGAAAGAAGTTATTTACACTAGGGTTTTACAAGTCTGGTATTATTCAATATAAGGGTAAGTTTAATGATAGAGGTCTCATCATCAGATCGATATATAGTATATTAGATGATGCAGGTGATGTGTTTGGTGAGATTCAAGAACGACCCAAGGTAGATAAGAAAGTGTCTACATACAAGACGAGATCTACAAATCCACCAGACCCCCCCGATTCCTTCGAAGGAAAGTGTAAACACGGCTACTACTGTAGACCTAATGCTCAGGGGTTCCCTACATGCTATAAGATTCCAAGAATTACAGAGTCGTCACGAAAGACTGTCATAGAAGCATACAAGGGTATACCCATACCAAAGTCTGTCAAAGAACTCTTCAAAATAGAAGAAGTTAAAGAGGTGGAGAAACTCGTCGAAATCAAGTTTGAGAAACAAGAATACAAGGGTAAAATCCTAGATGTTCTAAAGATTGGAGGACGACAATGTGCACGTCTTACTGAAGATCAGTTGGAGGATGTTGCACGGAAGCATGGAATACCAGGTGTCAGAAGGGGTATGGGCATAGCAAAGATGTGTGGTCTCATTGGGGCGAGCATAAAGCCCAAGGCTAATAGGGCCAACTTTGAGCTCGAAGGCATCAAGTATTACGTACAAGGCGAACACATAAAAGGTGCCCTTCGGAAGAATGGAAAACCAAATCCTGGACGCAAGTGTGCAACTATACCTACAGAGACTCTCTACAAGTATGCGCGCGCAATGGGTATTGATCCAACTGGAAAATCAAAGCCTCAGATTTGCAAAGAGATGCAGGCCAAGAAGCAACCTGAGCGTGTAGTGCTTGTTGAACAGCCCAAAGAGGTTCAGGCACCTCCACCAGTCATAAATACAAATGAACAACTATATGAGCTCGAAGGTGATTACAGAAAGCAGTATGAATATTTGTTTTCAGATCAGCACGTATATGAGAACCAACCTGTTATTACAGATGAAGAGAAGAAGATTAAAGCGGTTGGTAAGTTTTGGCTCGGGATAGACATTGTGTTTACAGCCTATCCCAAGGATATGATTAAAAAGTTGGTGCGAAAGGATGATCCAGACGTGGAGAGACTAGCAAAGGGAATTGTACTTGCAGAGCATATCATTAAACTATATTCATAATATCAAACACCTTGTAGAGAATGTTGTGTAGCTCATTCTCATTCTTGACTGCTGCTGGATCAATAATCTCGAGCTCAATCTGGTATGAAATGACATCCTCAGAGTCCATATCATCCGGAGAACCCTTAACCATAGAAACATCAATACTGAGATTCTTCCGAACAAACGAGTGACGAATACGCTGCCTAGTCTCATCAAAGACCTCCTCGTCAGCCGTCTCTTCGTACGGAACCTCAGTGCTTACTCCTAGTCGAACATCAAATGGATCCATCTGAAAATCCTGCACCTCTACCCTCTTCTTGATTACCCGCTTCACATCATCAGCCCCCTCCGTCATCACCGCCCTCCGACCCTCAGTTCCATAGTAAATTGTATCGTTAGAAATCTTTGTCGACTCCCAGCCCTGATATTGCTGGAGCCCACAGAGAACTCGCTGATACGTTTCAGGACCAACATTCGTATCAAACTTTCCCCGCTTCACCTTGCCTAGCCTGAGCTCAATCTCATGCTGAGGAGCCTGGAGGTACTTGGCAACAATAGGGGTGAAGAGAGCCTGCATCTTTGTTTTACTTACTAAGCGAGAAAAGCCTGAGGAAACCTGGCACACGCTTTTTGAGTAATAAAGTTTTGAACCTCTTATTTCATATGCAGAACCTTGGTAACACCTGTTACTTCAACACAGCCCTACAATGTATGCTTCATGTTCCAGTTCTGACGAATCACTTTATTATAAATGGATATGATGGTACATGTGTCTTTACTCAAGAATACAAGAATATGGTTGATCACATATGGGTTCATAAGAAGAAGGAAGCTCTGAACCCATCCAAGATGCTTCAGGATTTTCGCTCTAGATATCCTCAATTCAGAGGGTCTGAGCCGAATGATGTCCAAGAGACTATTCTGTGCATCATAGACATATTCGAGTCTAGCCTTGATAAGGACTGGGTCAAGAAGCACTTTTACGGTGAAATGACAACGAGAATCACTGGAAAGGAACCAGCGACTGATATATTTTCATGTCACACAATTGATATTGGAGAGGATTTCTTTACAAAGTCAACTATGATTGATAACAATCCGGAATATCAAATGGAATCTACAATTACAAAAAAGGGGACAGTCTTCATGATAAACTTTAATCTCTACAAAGAGAAGCAACTCATAGACTTGCCAGAACGCTTCGAGGGGTACAAATTGTGCGGAGCTGCTCTCCACCTAGGAAGTCATCGAGGGGGACACTATGCAGCTCTAGTGAGACACAGGGACGAGTGGTTCATATGTGACGATGAAATTAAAATCAAGGTTGATCATTACAATGAAAAGGGCCCATACTACTTTGCTATGTATACAAAATCTTCAAATTGAATATTCTCCTTGATATTTACCAAGGTTCTCAGATATGTGCGCCTGTTGTTTGGATAGTTTTTATCCGAACGAATCTTGATTATACTCCATCCCGCCTTGCCGTACACGCACTCTACAATTTTTCCATCAAACTCCTTGGGATCTTTACCCATCGCATTCGATGCGATGAGAGGAATCACCGACTCTTCATTCTGCAAGAATAAACCATACACAGGTCTTCCATCAACATATGCACTAGCTCTGACTAGAAAGTCGATTGTGATGTGAGACCTCGGCTTCCACTTGAAGCACGTCTCGTGAGTACCCATGCGGACCGGCTCATCAACCGGTGTGAATATAAGACCATCAGTAGTTGGCCCAAGCTGTATTTCTGAAATCCTATCAAGAGGAACCATCGTCTTCACCTTCACTCGGACATTCTTCTTTGTGGCCAAAGGACAAATCTTCTTGGCGCGAGCAAGACGCTCAGTCAGTGGTAGATTCATCACATTCTCACCTCTGATCACCACGGCATCATACACAAGGTATTCATTCTCCATCATTTCACCATCCAGTATTGTGTTGGTAGGGATTACAAGGCTCGTTTCAGTCACGTTGAACATTCGATCGACAAATATAGAGACACCACCGTACGATACGAGCATATTACGAATCCCATCATTCTTTTCACATACGAGATACGGTTTGGATTTGAGAGTCTCAAAGTGCTTTCGCTCAATCGAAACAGGCTGAGCCCCTGGGAACCTATCAGGGTCACTGGACCCCCATGCCTGTGAAATAAACTGCTTCATCTTACTACCGAAATGCCAGAAGTCTCTAATATATTTGCCACACACTTGTGTATGTAAGTTTGAGTACACCTGGCTGCTGTACACGCACAGATTTTGATACCCTGTGTCTTCAGGGCTGCAAAGAGAGTATTGTCGAGCGGAATGTTTGTCGCTTTTTTGGTCACAGGCTTGACATCCATAGTCCAAACCTGAGGTTCCGTCTTTTCTACTGACCACAGATATTCTCCAAACTGCTTATCAACAGTTGTATCGAATGAAAGCCCTCTCTGTTCAGCTGGCTCTTTGGAACCAGCCAGAGTCTTTCTTTTGAAGAGTTCCCAGTCAATTCCCTCCTTTACGGCTGGGAAAACCATCACCTGATATCCCTTTGGCATAGGTCCACACATGGTTGGAATGCAATCAGAGTTTATATTTGAACCGTAATCAAAAAAGATGAGACGATCAGAATGCTTCAGATATCTCTTGAGTCCAGAAATATCTGTAATGTAATGAACACTTACTTGTGTATTATTCTTGATACAATGCATATTGATATGCAATATAGAATTAAGAGTTGAACAATGAATTGATTTTGAACTTACAATTGCAACAATTGTAATCATTAGTTTAATTAGCCTCTAGAGCTTTATGTAAAGCTCCTGTAAAACGGATGTTCCCTATGTGACCAAGTGTTGTCGTGACATCTGCATGAATCTTTCCACCCATTTGTTGCCAACGTCTACAAAACGCATAATCCTCAGACAAATATCGGCGAGACTCTGGATCAATCATACAATCAAATATGGCACAGTACGTCTCCGAGTCTCGGTTCAGATGATCATTTACACAGTTGAGCTCTGTATAATGCTTGTACATAGCAACAATTACAGAGCGTTTGATGAGCATGAAACCTGTTGGACCATCCAGAACCTCCACAAAACCGTTGATAATCTGAGCTCTAGACTGCTCCTTAAAATTTAGGACGAGGTTCGATGACAACTTTGAAGGATCTCTCTTGTCACCCTTCAGGACAGCATCCTCAGCCTGATCCCACATTATAGCCTTTTTAGGGTATGCTGCGACAGCAACATCATGACCTGAGCGGATGAGTCTCAGCACAGATTCAGCCTGAAATTCTATATCAGCATCAATGAACATGAAATAGTCTGCAGTTGAGTTGTACATGAATCGAGCCACTGAAGTATTACGGGCCCTGTGTACCAGAGACTCATTACCCGTAAAGTCCAATGAAATTGCTATATTCTCTTTTGCAGCCAAGTTCTGAAGGGAAAATAAAGACTCAGCATAAGCCTGTAGACACAGGCCACCATAGCACGGTGTGGACAAAAATACAGTCTGCATTAGACAACTAAGGGACAAAGTCTTTATCTAAAAAAAATCTTACATTAAAGTAAATGTCTTATACTTCTGTTGGAATTAAATCCGTAGCTAGCTCCAGCGTTAGCTCCAGCGTGATTAATCTTGATGCAATTCCTACCCTAACAACCACATCCGATGGTAATCATACAGTAAAGGTATGGATGTCAGCTGATGGCGTGCCATATACAGCAACGCTATCTGGTACATTTGACAGTGTTAATAACAAATTTACTCTCAAAACAGGAACAACTCTACCCAGTTCTGTAACTGCTGCAAGTACAGCTGTAGGTATCCTAAAGGTTGAGGATAATAACTGGCTTATGGTTGCCATCATTGCGGTCCTCATATACTACCTAATGAATAATCGCCGTTAAAACTCCCTCAATCTTCTTGATGGTTGGAGCAGATACACCACATAGTTCACAAACAACTTGAATCTCCAGCTGAGTAACAATACGAATAACACCAGCAGCAATAGTCTTGGGGGTTTTACCCATCAATTCATTCGACTCCTGCACTTGCTCGCATATGCGAATAATCCGCATACGCAAACGACGACGAGTCTCATCAGGGATCATAGTAAAGTTTGACATCATCCGCGCAGCAACATCAGAAGCCATAGTAACCTTGACTTCCGTAGGAATCACCTCTCTGAACATCTCTGAAGTTCTCGAAATATCCTTGGTTGGAATTTCAAAGGCGGCTGCCATCTCTGCAATTGATCTTGAAATTTTGTTTCGCTTGCACGCCTCTAGGAGGCAATTCGCCTTGATACCCATACGAACAGCCCCTCTCGTTAGCTTTTCATCTGTAAACTTTCGGTACATCGCCTCTGCATCCTTGACGACAAACTTTGGCAAATCCTTCCCAGCCTTTTCGATGTGGGCATAGTTGTGAAAGAGCGAACGATCCTTGTGATTCATCGAAGTGTGAAAGTCGATACGAGCAAGCTTCTTCAGAGCATAACTCGAATTGTACTTTACAGACATGATGGTTCCCATAGACCACATCTCACTGAATCTATCATCTACAGGTGCTCCAACCCGAGATGGGTCTGAACATTCACCATCCTCACCTCCTGGACCACCTCTCCATTCAGGTTCGTCAGAGATGTACTCTGAATCAACCCGTCCACATGATGTGCAAGTTGGAATTCCGTGAATCTCCTTCAAACCTCCACACACACAGAAATAGTCTGAAGCGTGTGTGGATGTTGAACACTCCTCCCGGAAGGAGTCCACCTGTGCCCAGATAGCGTCGAGATTCATTTTACTCTACTAGAGTGAATTTCCTGAGCTCCTAAGCCGCGCAAATTTTGGTCGATACCCCGTACTTGAGGCACTTTTTAGAAGACATAATGACATCCTGTTGCATCAACTTGTCAAGCTTAGCCTCTGGAATATTTGTCATCCTCTTACACATGGATCTCATATGTTTCATGATTTGTTGACAGTTATCAACCTCAGCCTTGATCTCATCAAATGAACCCCATCCAATCTCCGTCCCAATTTGGTGAATAAGAATCCATGCATTCTTTGTGATGAATCTCTCATGCCCTCCAAGATACATTATGGCTGCAGCACTCGCTGTGAATCCATCAGCTATAGTAATCACATGTGATTTACATCTCTGTATGTGATCGTGAGCTCCAAATCCTGCGTGAACATCTCCACCAGGACTATGAATATAAATCTTGATGACTGGAATATCATCGATATCCATCTCTATGTATTTGGTTCGGAGTTCCTTGTCAAGCTTCCTAAGTTCGGTATTGAACTCAGCAACTGATTCAACCGATACATCACAATAAAAGTAAATTTCATTCGAGACAATCTTGATGTATTTTAGTTGTTCAATCTCCTTTTCCGTCATACTATTCTAGGCACTGCTTTTTTAAAGCTGTTATAGTTTTAGCCTTGAGTTTCTTTACGAGACATAGATGTCCCAAGACATCCATATCACATTTGTGAAGGTTATATTCTTGAATGAGCTCTGATCCCTCCCCTTTTTCAAAGTAATCTCTGAGAAGCATCAAAGCATCAACATCTAATTCACGTCTTTTTACACGTGTGCACATTGTTCGAACCTTTTTCTTTCTCATGCACATGCTCGAAAACTTTGTCCACATTGAACCTGGTCTCAGATCCCCTTTGATTGTGTGACCTATGAGACTAGCAGGAGATATACATGATTCATGACTGAAGAACGGTAAGAGGTTCCATTTTCCTGCATAAATCTCCTGATCGTAAATTGATGCTATGCTCAGACACTCTAGAACTTCACAGGGGTCGGCAGTACTATCAATATAGTTGTCATGTATGAGATCCATAACGTGACCATGCTCCTCAACAACCTGACCAATATAGTTTTTAGGATTTCTGGTGCCATTCTTACCGATGAGTGATTGGACAAACTCTTTTGGAGTCCAAAAGACATCCTTGTCACCCCCATTTATAATTGATCTAATATCACCTCCGCGAAATTCTGATACATCCATAACACCATAGATCTTACCAATCTCTTGAAGTTCAGCCAAAGTCTTTTTTGGAAATTCATATGTATACACATCTGTTGATCCTTTCCATGGCTTGTTACCAATGATTACAAACTTTTTTACCGTCTCCAATTCTCTGACTCCAACCATATCACAGATGGAATCATAATCATCTATTAGTAATACGGCACCTGAAGCTCTTGCAATAATATCAAGAGTAGTCTGCTTGGACTTGAGAATATCCCCATCCAGCTCAATTGGATTTTCCAAGACCCTCCTTACAGTCCAAGTCTTTCCGATACCAGGTGGACCCCATATATATATTCGAGGGTGAGTCTGTATCAGTAGTTGAAGTGTATCATTCGGACACTTTAGTTTTTCTCTCCTAGTTTTAATTAGGCGATCCATGAAGGATGAATCTATTACAGCTCAGTTGCTAAATATGGTTTTGGAGAATAACGCACTCAAAGAGAGGATACTTCCTTACTTAGCAGCTTGGCTTTTATTTAATATCATCATATTGATTCTACTCTTGTACATTTCGATCCGAATAAGTTTCTCAAGATAAAGTAATGGAGCTCGAACCCTGGCTATTTTTTGCCGTCTCGGTACTTGCAATTGCATCCAATGCTATAGGTATCAAAGCTATCGGTGATACAAACAAGACGAGCAAGCAGTTTTTGATTGTAATGCTTGTACTATCTATTCTCTCACTCCTTGCATCTGGATTTTTCATTTACAAAATGTTTAAAATGTAACCGCCTCTCCAGTCTGACTCGCCTGAGTCATTGCTGCACTCAGAGTTGCAAAGAGCTCTCCGGTACGAGCTGGCTCAAAGGCGATCGATGTTCGAATACCTAGACCAGTACCCTCCTTGATATTAGCACCTAGATATACAAAGTCCCACCCTTCACTCTTGCGCAACTCAATCAAATCCTTGATGTGCTCATGAGTATACTTGTGACTGGAATTCTCCTCGCCATCCGTGAGAATCACAACAGTTGGCTTTCCAGTCGTATTCTTGAGTACATGACCCAGTGAATCTAGCAGAGCTGTACTTCCACGAGGAACAAAGCTGGTATTTGTGAGCTCTGGAACCTTTTCCATGGCGACCCCCTTGTACGCCTCTGTAAGTTCATGATCAAAGAGATAGAGTGACATCGTACCACCAGTCTGAGTCTTTACAAACGAGTTGAATCCACCGATTGTGTCATCAAGGATGCTAGCCATAGATCCAGAACGATCGAGAAGGAAAACACGCTCCATTATGTATACAGGATCTCTTGGCTTTATCTAAAAAATAAATCCTCAGGATATACATGGTGGGTGCTTACTATGTGTTCGATCTTGATTTTCTCGATCGGGCCATGGAAGACTGGAATGCATTGTTTCCATCCATTAAACCTTACTATGCAGTAAAGTGTAACCCCCATCCGCTCATCATTGACAGGCTTGTAAAGCTTGGAGCTGGCTTCGATTGTGCAAGTCTCGCGGAGATTCAATTGGTACAGTCAAAAGGTTCGAACGATATCATATATGCAAATCCATGTAAAATACCTGAAGATCTCAAAGAGTCTTGTAGACTTGGTGTAGGAGTAACAACATTCGACTCTACATCTGAGCTGTACAAGATTTCACAGTACCCTATGAAGGTTCTATTAAGAATACGTGCTGATGATCCTACAGCCAGGTGTCCACTCGGTAACAAATACGGGGCAGATGAGGAGGATTGGCCAGAACTCTTTGCCCGTACAAAGTCACTGGGTCTAGAACTGGTTGGGATTTCATTTCATGTAGGTTCAGGTGCTCAGAATGAAATGGCATATGTTGAAGGTGTGAAAAAAGCTTGCAGAGCTGCCAAATTGGCAATTGATTTTGGTCTGAATCCAACAATCATAGATATTGGTGGTGGGTTTACACATGGTAAGATTCCGTCAGGTTTATCAAACTGTATAATGGACTATCTGGATGGTTTCAAAGTTATTGCAGAGCCTGGAAGGTATTTTGCCGAAAAGGTTGCAACACTGTTTACACAGGTGATTGGGTACAAGAAGGATTCTCTGACTGTGGATGAATCCTTGTATGGGGCATTCAATTGCAGACTGTATGACCACTCAACACCACTTCCAAAATTTCAAGGATCATCAATTACTAAAACTCTATTTGGATGTACATGTGATGGATTTGATGTTATATATAATCATATTGAAGTTCCAGATCTAATTAAGGTGGGTGATTATCTGGAGTGGCCAAATATGGGAGCTTACACAATGTCTGCAACAACATCATTCAACGGAATACCATTCCAAAAACGACGAGTACTACTAAAATGATAACCAACCAAGGTGTCTGTGGAGGTTTATCATCCTTGCATTGTTCTTCCCAGTATTTCAGTGCATCCTCATAAGAAACTTGTTTCTTGGCGAGTTGAGCATTGACATTGTTGTGTAATTGAACAGACCATCTAAATGGATCTAATCTGTCAAATGGCAGTTGGATCAAATTTGTTTTTAGATGTTCTGCACAGTGTAGACAAGGCAGAACTCCAGGGAGGGACTTGAAGAACATAGTCATGTCAGAAGCTTTTTCATCTGAGATGTCTGTTCCGGCTGTAAGACAAGCCAAATGTATGACTGTCCAAAAGTAGGGGCCGAATATGGCTGGGTTTATACACATACCCATTACTCTTTTTACGATTTTTTAGCATTAAAAAAAACGAACCTCTTGTTAGTATGAGTCTCTATGAAGATTTAGGAATATCAAAAGAGTCGAGCCAGGATGAAATTAAAAAGGCGTACCGAAAGCTCGCGATGAAACATCATCCAGACAAGGGTGGAGATCCAGAGACTTTCAAGAAGATTTCACATGCATATGATGTCTTATCTGATCCAGCAAAGAAACAATCCTATGATCTTACTGGATCCGAGGGTGGCCCTGGTGGATTTGATATGGGTGACATTCTGAAGAATATGGGTGGAATGTTTGGAGGGATGATGAAGAAGGAGACTGAGCATCCAATAGTAATCAGCCTCGATGACATCTATCACGAAAAGAAGAAGAAGCTTAGGGTTAATTGGATGAAGGATTGCCCCGTATGTACAAGCACTTGCAGAACCTGCAAGGGTACAGGCACAATTACGCAGCAGATTATGATTATTTCAATTCAACAGCCTTGTCAAGATTGCTTAGGAAAGGGGAAACATCCCAAAGGGTGCAAAGATTGCGATTTCAAGAAGCAACTTCCAGAGACGAGAGATGTGACTTTGGATATTGGAGCCGACACTCAGAATGGTGAACGGGTAAATGTACCAGACATGGGTGTTACATTTGTATTTTCAATCATTGATCATGAATACTTTACGAGGGACGGTAATGACTTGTACTTCAAGCCAGCTATATCATTTGTCGACTCGGTCAATGGTACAATACTTACAGTTCCTCACTTTTCAGGCCCATTTAAACTTTCAACACAAGACTTTGGCATTTTAGATCCGCGCCAAACTTACAAGGTTGATGGAAAAGGCATGAAAGGTGGAGATTTGTATATACAATTTGATGTCAAGTACCCCAAGGAAAATAATCTCACACTAGTATAATGATAAGAAGAAAGGCTTACTCTTACACTCGCCGAGATGGCACGAGGGTTCACGTCCCAGCTAAGCTCATAAAGGGTACACGAAGCAGAAGTAGTGTCAGAATAGGACCCCTTAGAAAGGGTCTCCTAGGGCGTTATGGTTATGGATCAGTCAAACAAATGACAGAGGCTAGAAGACATGCAGCTCTGCGCAGAGCAGTCAAAGGCTTGGGACGTCGTCATGTTGAGAGATCGCTGACGGCTGCAGAGACTTTTACAAAGAGAACGTCTCCAAGAGCCTCTGCTATATTCAGGGCTAATGAGCGTTACGTGGGACGTCTGTAGATGGGAGCTCCACCATAGCCAGAAAGCTTCTTTGGAGCTTCATAACTGGACACCTTGGCTGGGGGTGGTACTGCATATTTACGTTTTTTGTATAGACGTCTTCTTTTATAGGCTTCAGCATCATCTACACATTTTCCATCTTTACAGCTCTGACCGTCATCGCAATCATCTTTAGATGTACACTCGGCCTTGTCATCTCCACCATTAAATCTCCACCATGCTTTGGTGCACCCATCCTTCTTCATCTTACATCTAATGAAATCAATCATCCATACAAGGAAAATGAGACCAAAGACGATTATGGCACCCCATAGGATCCAGTTGGTTTTCTTGGGAGCGTTGTTCATTAACAATACTTAAGAAAATAGTTGACACAAAGAGTACTATGATAGACTTGATGAACCAAGTCTGGGAGGAGCTTGGCCCTGGATATTCCGAGGCAATCTATCATAATGCTCTAGAGGTTCTTCTGAGATTGAATGGGATTCAGTATGAGACGGAGAGAATCATACCTGTTGAATTTAGGGGTCATGTGATTGGAAATCTTAGAGCAGACATCATCTTGAGCGACTGTATCATCGAGCTCAAGAGCGTGAGATCTCTCTCTGATGCCAATAGAGATCAGATTCGAACATATATGAGAATCCTTGGTCACTCGCATGGATATCTTGTCAACTTTGGACCAGAGCTGCAGATTGAAGAAGTTATGCTGTAGATATAAACTCCCACTTGAGTTCTTCGCAAATCTTTTTCCAAATCTGATCATGCTTGTAAATCTTCGACTTGTCTTTGAGCAAAGGAAAACACTTGAGGTATTGATCCTCTGACAAGAGCTCACAAAACTTGTACAGAACGTACGAGTAACTCAAAAAGTTTTTACGCTCAGTTGGACAATGTTTCTTGAAAGGAGCCTGTATCTGTCCAAACATAAGTCTTAATTTATCCTCGAGATTTTGAGACATGGATGGTGGATTGATTCCATTGAGAACTGTTGCAATATAAGGGACGTGTTCATAATACTTGTTGAGTCGTAACTTTTTCAACAGAGTTCGAACCTTTCCGTGAGTAATCTCGGAAAGATCTCGAATCTTTTGCTTTTTGAATTCGACTCTGAGAAGACTAATAACCTCTGGTGGTACATTTGTCGATTCCTTAGCCTGAAACTGAGCAATCCATTCATTAAAATGATTCTTTCGGTCATAACTATAATTGATAATCTTATCCATCTCTTGCTCCTCTTTGAATCCAGCCTCTTCTCCTAATATGAATTCAACAAGGCCACACTCTGTACAGATCTCATCAGATGTTGCAGAGTCGTTGATAAAGCTTGTCGAGCCACATGCACACACTTTCATCCGATTGCGCAAAGGTCTGACTATGCTATGACCTTCAACTCTCTCTAGATATCTATCATATATATCCTTCCTCTGAATCCCCTTGTCAGTCTTTGTTGTGTATTCAGATATGAATGGGATACACATGGCTATATAATCACACAACTCATCACCCTCAAGTGACTTTACTCGTTCATTAAATCGAGCCTCCATTAAAGATATATCGCGTTATTCTTTTAATGAAGCAGATATTCTTTATGATTGTCAGAGTGTTTCAGTTTTTTCAGCCAAAAAATTGGTCCATCGTAAAGATCAATACATTAGTTCATGAAACCAAGGTGAAGGTGATTGATTTCATGTACAATGGAAAGATTTACAAATTCATTGGTGAATCTCTCCCTATGAGCATAGGGAGAGGCTTCTTTCTACCTATGAAGCATGCATTCTGGAATGGGCGCAATGTCACAGACTATATCAAGCCGTATTCGGGCCCAAGGAACGACTTTTATGGCCAGGAGCCGAATCTGTCATTCATCTTTTACAAGATTATGAGGCGTCAATGGATTCCGCGTATCATGCTACGTAACGAAAATGGAATTGGAATCTTTGTAGCTTTCGAAAAGGAGATTTTCATCGAGCCCGAGGATGGATCCCTTGAGATTACAAACGTCCTAGGTCAGACGTCAGTCTTTGGAGCCAAGAAAAACTTGATGTCACCCAAGTTGGCTACAGAGTAGCGTAGAATAATTGGCATCGACTCATCCTCAGAGGATTGCATGAGCTGAACACTCGAGCACATGCCGGTCGCTTTGGTGAATAGATTGAGATATCTCAGGCTGAAGATGTTTGAAATTGAAGATTCAATAGAGACTGGGCAGTTGATGATAGTCTCTTGGTTTGCAAAGTCGCCTTTGCAAGCGAATACAATGTTGTTTGCAACCCTCTTAATCTGAATATCATTTGAAAGATTGCCCATATCTCTGCAGATTCTTTGGAAATCAACAGATGGCAATGTTGTTATTATATCCATATTCACATCTGGGATGTCAAGAATCTCTTCATCAATATCTAGCAACTTGAGACTAAACTTTGACATTGATTTTTTAGTTTCGTTATTAATTATAATATCCATAAACTCTGGACCATTGATACTTATAGTCAGAGTATCATTCGTCGTGATGGACTTTAGAAGCTTATATGTGTTTCCAATATTCAGTCCAGCAATAACTTCATGAGGGCATGAATACTCTTCAAAGTTTTCAGCACCTAAAAACATATGAACAAGAGATACACGTGCTATGTCAAGTGTACTAATAGTAACCCCAGTACTATCGAAATAGATGTTAATGTCATTGATTATATCTTTCAAGACTTCGAATATGTTTCGAAATGACGATGCCTGCACAGTCTTTAAGAACATCCTAAGAGAGGAGTAGTTTATCTTTTTAAGTTCTGTAATCCTTCGGATACTGATTGATTAATCTTTCGTTCAAGTTCGGGGGTCATTACTGGCTTGTTTGAATTGGCGCCATAGTTTGAAACCTGAAATAGATTTTTATGAACTAGATTCGATTTTGATAGGGTAAACTTTTCAAGCTTCACCGGTGCCAAAATATCTAGATACTCTCTGACTTGTTTCCCTGAATAAAGTTGTCCACTAGTTGTGATGAGACTTGGCACCTTGGTAACTCCATCAGGAACTCCCTGATTTACGTGATGGTACTGAATGACAGAGTGTAGAGCAGGCCTCGTCTTGATAAACTCTATAATCTCATAACAGTATTTGCACTTGTCACTATATATGAGAGTTGCCATGTGATGTGCTCGTATTTTGTTGCAAAATTTTTGACGCATCAAATGTATGATTAGTGCTCAGGAGATTCAGCAGATAGAGGCACACAGGAGAAATTTGAAAAAGGAAACATACAAGCATATTCTCGAGATGTTTGACAAAAAAATTCGAACATCAGTCTCTCTTGGTCTACCTCATGCGATTCTAGAAATTCCAGAATTTGTCTGGGGATTTCCAGTATATAACATATCATCTGCATCTGTTTACCTCAAAAGACAACTAGAGAAATTGGGTTATAATGTTGAGCAAAGTGAATATAGCTTCAAAGTAACATGGGGACGATCACAGCTTGTTCATCAAGAGACACATGAGGGAGATGATGATGATCTGCCTTCACTCGTTAATTTGCGAAAGATTGCAACTAAAATAATCCAGCAAAAAAGAAATGCAGGCGGTCGTAGAGGCTCGTAGAGAATATATGAATATGCTTGAAGAGTGTATGGTTCCAGAAATGTCCAGTACATTTATGAATATGTATTCAGACACTGATGAACTATTGCGTGGAGATCGCGGCCGAATCAGCAAGTTTAAGGAGATTTCGTCCGAGATTTCATCATGGAGTGACAGCACCATAGATGTGCACGTAGATCGGATCAAGGCTGAGTGCCCCTGGTTTGACAAGCTTATTGAGGCTTCCATCGTGAGTCTCGTCCAGATTATGAATTCAGTCAAGATTAACAAGCAGAATAACAAGCTATCACTGACCATTCCATCCACATCAGAGTTTGTTCGCAAGTGCTACAAAGTTTCTCAGGTTTACATTTGCAAGTCTGCAGAGTTCATGTCAAAGGAGGATGAGCGTGAATTTATTTTGGCCAAGAGAATTGTCAAGGCTATCGACTCTGTCATTCGCAGCTATGTTCCACTTCAGAATATAATTCTTATGAACATATCATCACCAAATGAGGATTACGCAATCTCTGAGGAGATTCCAGAAGAGGAGATTCCCGAGGAGGAGCCACCTTCAGAGGAGGATGTCAAGACTATTGATAATGACGTACTGATGCCAGATGCATCTGATTAAAAAAACTAACTGTATATTAAATGGATATTCTTAAGAATCCCTTAGTTGCTGCAATTGTTGCAGCCATCATAACAGCCTTGTATCTTTATGGAAAAAACAAGCTCAATCAGGAGGAGACCAAGTTTATGAAGCCCGCAGTACTCAATGGAATACTAGTATACGGGATTGTATATGTTGGTACCATGTCCAGACCCAAGAGTCTCATACCATATTAAAGATACAACGTTCTATGTATTTATAAATGACAACCATCTCTGCATTCAATGATATGATGGAGCAGTTTTTGGAGGAGCTTGTCCAGACGTTTCCAGAGGAGCCAGCAATGAAAAAGTACCAGATGTCTTTTGAGATTCTACGCAAGGCTAACTCTCGTGCTTGCATGGAGAATTACATTCAGAATGTGAGCCCTTATTCCCAGCAGATTATGGCAAAGGATTCTTCATTCTTTCTGGGTAACCCAGATGTATTCAAGGATTTCAAGCTCCAGGCAATCTGGACAGACAACCTTTCTGAGAATACCAAGAATGCAATCTGGCAATATCTTCAGACTCTATACATTCTTGGAAACACCATCTCGGCCCTTCCAGACAACACCCTATCTATGATTGAGCAGATGGCCAAGAAGTGTGCTTCTGATATGAATACAGGAAGCCTAGACACTTCAGCTCTGTTGATGGGTATGTCGAATATGTTTCCCCAAAAGAAATAATCGCTAGTAGTAATAATGAGCAGCGATCTCTTTTCAAAGGATAGTCTAACAGACTTTTGGCCTTCAGACGGGAGAACCTATCTCGAAAATACCAATGCAACCATTCGATTTATTCTGTATGCAAGTGTACTTGTATATATCCTTACAGGTGACTATCGAGTCGTATATCTCGGAGTAGTTGTAATTGCATTTCTGTTATCAACTTTGGATTCAAAGGGTGTATCATATTTTGAGGATCGGGTGGATGCTCAACCATCGGTTCCTAAAGCAGTAGATCTCGTTCAGAAGCAGCAAAGTATTCTGACAGAACGTCAGTTTGCATCGATGCCAAGTGAATTTAACCCTAGCAGCTGGGCACAGACGGCATATCCAACAATCCACGCCAATGGAACTTCTGCAATTGGCAACCCCAACTTTATAGGATCTGCTTCTCGCACCATGAATCCATAGTTTATTTCTGTACTCATTATAAATGGCATCCACTCCCCTGCAACTCAATACGAGTAACGTAGTTCTAACTACACCAGGCACAATTGTCAACCAGCTAACATCAATTGTCTCTGCTGAAAACGCACTCAGAGCTCAAAGTACGACTGGTCCTCGCAGACAGTATACTGAATACTCTTACCCTATCTTGAATAAAGTAACTGGAGTTGCTGTTCAGGCAAATCCAGAACCACCTACAAGTACAAGAGTCGATGTAAGAAATAATAATCTGTATCAATAGATATGGATCCATTGGCTTTGATAGCTATAGGTGGTCTAATTTTTGCCGCAAATAAGATGAAAAAATCCGGTTACAGGACAGGTCAATATCAAGATATGGTAGGAGTAGATAACGGAAATTCTACACAAATTATGAATATGCTCAATAACACAAACCAGGGCCCATCATACGGTGGAGGTATTCAGAATACAAGCCCAGAGAATATCCAAAAAGGCACTGGCATTCCCTTAATTAGAAAGGGGCCGATCTATGGACCTGGTTTCAATATCGGCAAGGAAAGGTATGATGGTGAATCAACTTCGAGTCAGATTCAGCACCCTGCCGCCCCCGATGTATCAAATGACGTTTACAAAAATCCCGTACACAACTTGACTGACAGAAGCGCCCAGTACATGACAAACGTCCAGAATAATCAGGCTCCATTTCCGATTCAGCATGTCGGAAAAGGTCTTGGCATAGGACCAAATGTGCCTGCAGCTGGTGGATTCCATCAGGATTATCGCATTCTGACAACAAATATCAATGAGCAGAACCTTATTCAACTCCCAGGTCCTGGTTCTGATCCATCACAGATGCCCGGTGCTCCAATTGTAAAGATGGGATCGCTTGCACCATCTAGCTATGCATCCATTGATGGAAGCTCAGACATGTCTCAGCCAGGATCTACAACTCGACTTCCGAGAGCAAATAACCAGGGGGGTGTTTTGCCCACACCAGGTGGGGGTGTAATGTATGCTCCACCACCAGATAGTCTTCAGAATGAAAAGTCAACCAAGAGATATCAGAATATGATACCTAGCAACGGAGGGTACGCAACGACGATGGTACCTGTCGCACGCCAACCTCCTATGGCAAGCTCTGCATACACGAGCGACCAGGATTCAGTAAAGTACACAAACCGAGGACAGTCTGTGCCTAATATGATGCCTGGTGGTCAATCACTTGGTAGCTCAACTTCTGGTCGGCTTACTACAGTCATCGATGACAATAATAGCATCCCACAGGGGAATTTCAATTCTTCAATGTATCAGCAACACGGAAATCTTGGCCAGGCTCAATTCAACCCATACAAGGGGCAGTCAAACCCATTTCAACCCAATAATACAACCGCCGAAATGGCCTCGAATAATCCATATGTAATTCCCTCGTTTGCTCCTCCATAAAAAAAACTTGGTTGATTGTAAATGTCTGGTGGTATTACTCAGATTCTAGCAGTTGGTGCTCAGGACGTGTACCTGACCACGAATCCCGAGGTGTCCTTTTTCAGAAGCAACTATAAGCGTTACACTCATTTTGCACAGTCTGTCGAGAGACAGCTATTTCAGGCTAATCCCAATCCTGGTAACATGACATCTATCAAGATTGAGCGAAAGGGTGACCTTCTGAGCTACATCTACCTGACTGCATCCAACACTGCCAACAACTCTCTCATCTCAAACATCAATTGGTCAAACACAATCAACTACGTCGAGCTCTACATCGGTGGTCAGCTCATTGACACACAGGACCAGATTTTCAACTCGGTTGTGTGCCCAGTTGCCATGGCTGATACATATTCCAAGAGATACGGAGGCACAACAACTGGTACAAATACAAACAACAATACATTTTACCCTCTCAAGTTTTTCTTTTGCAATGATTTCCAAAACTGTCTGCCTCTAGTTGGTCTTCAGTTTCACGAGATTGAGATTCGAATCTACTGGAACAGTCTGATGAATCCAGCTCTCAAGTATGACGCCTGGGCAAATTACATCTACCTGGATGGTGCCGAGAGAGACTACTTTACCAACTCAACTGGATCAATCGATATGCTCATCTGGCAGGTTCAGAGACAGCTCGTGCCCAACGATTTCGTTGCTGAGCTAGCATTCAATCAGCCCGTCAAGTTTGTGGCTGGCAATGTTCTTTCATATACATCTGGTCTACAGACAATCAAGACTCAGATTAACGGCACGGATGTTGGCATCTTCAGAGGTCTACCTCACTTCCAGGAGGTGTCCCAATATTACCATACTCCATTTGGCCTGCACAACCCAGGAGCTGCTGCAGGCACTCTAGCCCCAGCCCCTCTGATGATTATCCCATACTGCCTGGATACTTCCAAGCTCCAGCCAACTGGAACAATCAACTTTTCACGTGTAGACTCGTTCCGTCTGGTGACGGATGCAACTTCTGGAGTACAGCTTGCAGGTACATCACCATGCATCTTTGCACCAGGGTCGTATGTTTACGCAGTCAACTACAACGTGCTCAGGATCCAGCAGGGGATGGGAGCTCTTTTGTATGCCAACTAGTAGAATGAACTTTATGATACTTTGGGCACTCTTGGTTTTTGTATTTGTGCTGACTTATGAACCTAATAAATATGTCAAGAAGGAGTAGGGATGGAAAAGCATAAAGCAATAGCTATTCCCGTGAGCTTTATAGATAAAAAGCCATATTTCTTACTCGTTCATGACAGGAGATATTCAGAGTGGACTTTTGTGACTGGTGGGTGCAGAAAGAGGGAGGTTATCAACCCTCTCAGATGTGCCCTAAGGGAACTTGAAGAGGAAACGAGGGGTCTCTTGAACTTGAAACATGGCAAATGCTCCTATTTCAAGTTTCAGACGATGCAACGAGATTATGAGGAGCCATTTATGGCTATATATCATGTCTATATCATTGACTATGAGACTACACTGGACCAACAGACTTATATTGCCCAGAGATTCAATGAAGAAAAGAGAAAGATGGATCTCAGACAGATGTGCTTCAGGAAACAGTATGACGAGAATGACAATCTCGAATTTGATACACTGGATGGCCTCAAGAAGCGAAACGTCTGGCCAATGATTACAACATACATACTAGAAAATCCCGAATTTTACAGTAAGCTCCAAGAGGACCGAAAAGAATTCTCACTTAAGTATTAGAGTATGGTTTGGTTCATTATATTTGTAATCATACTAGTCGTACTTAACATAGCTGGAGTAATACTTATATTAAATAAGCAATTGGCAGAATGCAAAGAATCAATAGATTGTAAGGAAGGTCATGAATGCATCGATGGTAAATGTATGGAGAACAATTGTGAGACTGATATCGACTGCTACGACTGGGAGATTTGTATAAATCATCAGTGTAAAATTCCAGAGTGTAAAAAGGATGATGATTGCGAAGAAGACTACCAATGTTCAAATAATCGCTGCAAGGCTAAACCATATGATGGTTGCATAAATGATGAAGATTGTGAAGATCCCGATTTAAAGTGCCTGAATAAAGAGTGTGTAGAGATTGAGTGCAGCCCTGAAAAGCAGTGTGAATACAGAGACGATTGGTGTGATTACGAGAATAGCAAATGTTACGAACCAAATTGTGGTGGTGGACCTGAGGTGGCACACACACCTGAAGATGATATACAATGTACAGGACTCAAGCCACTGCTGTGCGCAGGGGATTCTTGTGTATGCTGGAGAGGACTGTGCATAGTACCAGATTGTACATCCACTGACGACTGTGATCAAGAGGGTGAAGTTTGTGATCTTACCAATTATGAGTGTGGATTTTTCCAATGCACAAAAGAAAGTCCTACGTGCCCGGATGCATTCCCCATGTGCCTAGTTGAAGAGGGGGAAGATGTGGGTCTATGTGCTCACAAGATGTGTGATCAGACATCAGATTGTGCCCAGTACGAAAAGGATGGAAAACATCTTGCGTGCGATCAGCTATCAAAGCAATGTATAGAAGCTGATTGTGGCTATCCAGACATAGATTGTCCTTATGAAGTAGGGTGTGTTCATGAACAGTGTCATGCCTCTGAGGTTTGTGAGGATCATCTGTGCGTGGAAGCCCTGAATTGTAAAATTGATGGAACATGTGACGGAGGTGCCCAGTGCATCTTGGGGTTCTGTCACCAGGTAAAATGTAATAATACAACTCTTCATTGTGCTGGAAATCATGTATGTGATCCGTATGGTGAGTGTTTACCAAAGATGTGTACCGCAAATGACGTTCAGAGTGATGAGTGTGAAACCTTCGAGAACAAGGCTTGCAACTCACTCTCTCAATGTGTCAAAGCAGAATGTGGTGCCTATGGTAATGTATGCCCTGCTGGTCTAGACTGTATCGATTATACATGTGTAGGAATTACACAATGCAAGACACTTAATGATTGTCCCAATATAGAGGAACATTGTATAAGTACAACTCAAGGGTTCTTCTGTCACGTAGATGCTTGCAATAACGAATCTGCACAATGTCCAGAGGGTGAAGATTGCATTGATGGTCTCTGTAGAGAGTCCGAGTGTCACTCGTATGGTGCCGAGGGTATAGCTCAATGTGAAGCTTATTGGCCGGGACAAAAGCTAGTTTGTGACGCAGCGAATGAAATATGTCATGATCCTACATGTGGTACTCCCGAAACAGCTACTTGCCAGCCAGGTAACACCTGCCCAGATGGATCTTCTTGTATTGCCGGGTTGACTTGTAATACAAATACTTATCAGTGCGAAGCTGCACAGGAATGTACTTCAACACCATGCCCCACTGGATCTCACTGTGTTCAGGTTGGAACAGCTCATCACTGTCACAAGGGGTGCAGCGGCATTCACCCATGCAAAGGTGGACTATTCTGCAATGCTGGAAGTGAATGTGTACCAGGATCGTGCACGAATGATGCAATGTGCAAGACAAATCCTCCAGGACCTCCATCAGCCGGAGCTGAATTAAAGTGTAATTTGGCAAATCATCAGTGCGAAAATTACTTTTGCGATGGGGATACGAGTTGTGAATCACACAATGTTGGAATAAAACACTTTGTTTGTGATTCAACACATTCATGTGTTGAGAGAGCCTGTACTGTAGCAACCGACTGTGGTACAGGATTCTACTGCATCGAAGGTAAATGCTCTACGGGACAGTGTACAACTGATAACGACTGTGCACTCTATACAGGACCAAATAATCTACCTGCCGGATCTCACTACTGTGATACTACATCTCATTTGTGCGAAGCAAAAGAGTGTGGATACACGGGGCATATATGCACACCTACTGGATCATGTGGATTGTATTCCAATAAGGACTGTGAATGGAAAAAATTCTGTGACTTGGATAATCAATATTCGTGTGCCGAAGGTAACAAGTATATGATTGCATTTGATCTTGGTGAACCATCAAAAATCAAGTATAGGAGACACATAGTCGATAAAGATAAGATTTCTAAGAATGATGGATTCATAAGGAAAGATGGAGTAAATTGGAACGAATGTACTCAGAATTGCCTGAATAATGATGAGTGTAGAATGGCTATAGAGGAACAAGAAGCCAAACCGAATTTTGGCAATATGAATCTATACTGTTACCAATTTTCAAAGGATATTAAATACGATAATCTTAATTCTATTCCATTCGAACAAGCAGCCTGTTCAGGGCAGGGATGTAATCGGGTATCACATTTGTATCAGTTCATAAAGTCTTTTAAAAAATAATCTGTTAGACTAATATATGAATGCACTCATTATATTGATTATTCTGATATTACTTATCACAGGTCTATTTATAATTATGAACAATACTTCAGATTGTAAGGCTGATAAGGATTGTACCGAATTTCAAAT
>Ga0208620_1000002_pt1 | contig 66595 bp, 95 predicted proteins | sample CryBogCBH24Jun08_FD_184593 | JGI IMG/M metagenome (GOLD analysis project Ga0208620, IMG submission 184593) | Freshwater microbial communities from Crystal Bog, Wisconsin, USA - CBH24Jun08 (SPAdes) | ecosystem: Environmental > Aquatic > Freshwater > Lake | place: Crystal Bog, Wisconsin, USA... | reverse complement strand
TCTGTATACTTTACTCTTAATAATATATTTGCTGTATTTGTATTTATAGCAGTTTGATAGGCTGCTAACATAGAAGCAGAATCAGTATATTTTACCCTTAGATTAATCCTATTACTAAGAGAGGTTGTGTCTAGTGAACTGCTAATACTATCCCTCACCCAACTGCGATAAGCTACGGTATCCCTTTTGCCCAATAATCCCCTATTAAGAATAGAAGGTAGATAAATAGCCCCATTATCATGACCAGTGCTACCATCGTCTAAATATCCCAATGTTGCGTAAACGGTCGTATCATAGTAATTCCTTAACCTAACATAAGGGTAAGAGTTAGATCCAAACCATTTATTATCAGAACTTAAAATGCCTGAACCGATACTATTATGAGACACATAAGTCTTAATCGCTTTTTGAGTAACTAATTCATAGTTGCTATTATCAGTAAGTAAAGTATCCGTGCTAATCTTCCCTATGGCGTTTCCTGCCACTTTTAAACTATCGTTGGCTATTATCTTATCAGCCCTTGTAGTAGTCTGAGAATAAATGCAAACAGATAAAAACAAAAACAGTATCGTCAATAACCTTTTCATCATTTCTTAAATATTGTTATTTCTGTATCAGATAATATTCCGCCGAAGTAGATTGTATTTCCTGTGGTATATGGTCTGTTTACTGTTACGATATAGTATCCACCTGCATCAATACTCTGAGCATCTGAAATATCTGTACCGCCAGGAGTTGAACCAATCGTAACCGTTGTAGCCGTTGGTGCCACAATAAGAATACTATCGAGTAATAAAGAATAAGGGACACTCCAAGAACTTGTGCCATTTGGTAGGTTTATGCTTGAAGAAGAAGTATTAGCACTAAACACATAAGTCGGTATAATTGCATCGGTATGAGTTCTAGTAAGGCTAAACCCTGCAATCATATTTTCTAGCTGAATTACATAAACCTGTAATCCAACCGTATTACCTTGTGTACCTTGTGCTACTATTTGGTCATATAAAGCAACTGCCTTAGTGTACTTATCGCAGCAGCCGTAAGAACTTGTTTGCTTAAGATTATTAAGCCCCGTAAGCAACTCGGATAAAGTAGAAGGCGTATAGGCGTCAAACTGAATATTAGTTGTAATCTTATCCTTTACAACAAGGCTATCTGAAGTCGTATTTTGAAATGTAGCAACAAGAGTGACAACGTATTGTGCATCATAGTAATGCCCGCTATACACCAAGTCAAACATTTGTGCCGTTCCTGTTACTGTTTCGCTAGTACCGGATACGCTGTTGATTATGCCCGTATAAGCTCTAGTAACGCTGTTCAAAGTTAATCCAACAGGATTGTAGTTAGTAGCATCATACACCTTGATATTAGGCGTGAAAACATCTATTTTAGGTAGTACCTCTTCAACAGGTTTAGCATAGCTTAATCGGAATAGGTAGTTCTTAATTGTATTGTCGTATCCATCTGCTTCAACAACTGCATTGGCAACATAAGTTCCATTTTGGAAATTACCATCATTAGCCAATCGAAGCAGGATATTCTTAACTACAACAGAACCCTCTTCAACTAAATTTACAGAAGCAGAAATCCCATCAGGCTGTACAATAGTTACAACGTAAGAAGTGATAGTTACATCTAATCCTTCCGGAAACGTAGTGGTATCCTGTATAGTAACAACAGGCGTATCGCCCGTATTATCCAATGTTACGCTGTAACTAATGTAAGCTGATAAGTCTGCCATTATAAATCAATTTAATTATCTCCTTCTTCTCCTTCGCCGGCAACTGCCAACTGCTTAGTAGTTTCTTCTTTGATAGCTTCTTTTACTTGTTTTTCTAAAGAAGCCTTTACTGTTTTACCCTTGTCGTGTGTTTGTAACCATTCTGAGAACTGATCCACAATACTACTATCGGTAGTTTTATCAAATGTTGCAATCAGCACATTACCCTTAGACCAAGAAATAGTATTTTTAACTATGTCGTGAGCGATAATGCCAAACTTCAAACCTCTACCTGCCAAAGCCTTAAACTTGATAGAAGGGTTTAACTGCAACTTCAAAAAGTTCTCAGGATTTTTAGTTGCAAAATCTTCAATGCGAGAAAGTAGAATGTCGTTATCACTTTCATCTTTCCAATTCATAGAATCTGCAAAGTCCATTACCTCTGTCGGTGTCATTCCTGCTATAATATTCAAAGCATCACGAAGCCTGTTTGTTTTCTTCCTGCTTTCTTTATGAATATCAACCTGATACATAGGCTCGAACATTGGAATTACCGATACGTCTCTGTTTGGGTTCTTTGCATTCAAATTGGAAAGCATACAGTATTCGTACAGTTCTTCGTCCTCGATGATGCCGCCGGTGAACCCAAATACACCCGCAAAAGCGTGTTCGCCAATACCGGGCATAAAGAACCTGGTACTTACCACTTTGTCGTCATCGCCTAATTCGTTAGGCACGCCTATCTCGACAAGCCTCTTGGTGTGCGAATCTTTAATCCTGTCCCTTGTAGGTATCTGCTTTTTACCGAAGTGGGTAACGGGATTGCCGTCCAAGTCTTTTTCATGCTTGCCCCAAAGTGCTTTAAACCATTGCGTTTTACCATTTTGCAACGGCGTGATTGTTTCTAATAATTGCGGTGAAACATCATTAAATTTTCCTACTACTCTCATTATTTGCTTTTTTATTGTTTACTAATTATTGTGAAGTGTGTTATTTAGAAATAAGCAGGGTATCACTACCCTGCCTATTTTAGTTCTTTACTACTTAGTTAGTAGAGGTAGTACCTACACCTTGATGGGCAAAGAATTGTGCGCCCAAAACTTCAAGTCCTTGAATAGATTTATAACCTACTGTCCAGTTTGCTGCTGAACCATTTGGATTGATTGGGTTTTCACCACCGCTATGATACTCGCTAAACAATTCGTTAGTAGAGTATTTAGTAGCAGCAGGGAAGTATCTAACTCTGATAGCAGGTTCATTACCTCCACCTTGAATTTTAACCATTTTATCCAAAGGAATATAGTAAGCATCCTTAACGATGTTTGTACTTGCAAACATTGTAGGTTGGTCTAGTATTGGCAATACTGAATAGTTCAATTCATAACCACCGTAAGAAACTTTTTCAACATCGAAGTCTATTTCTTTACCGTTGATTACCAGTCTTGCAGAAGTAACACCAGAACTACCTAAGTTTTTCCATAGTTTGTCAAAAGCTCTGATTGTAGCAGAACTACCAAGTACGGTATATTTCTTAGGCGCACGGTTAGCAGTAAGTGCATCCAAAGTGCTATCAATGTCAGATAAAGCAACAGTATTAGCAGAAGCAACTGCGGTAGCAACACCATAGCTAGAAATGTAGCTATCTAACCCTCTAGTTGTTTGGAAGTTTCCACCACCATTACCTAGAGTATCAGTTGTAGGGTCAGCTTGGAATACAGTAGCATCTGTAAATGAAGTAGCACTCATTTCACCACCAATCATTTGAGCGTTGATGTGTCCGTTCAAAAGAATCATTTTTTCTAAATGGTCTTTAATAACAAACTTCGCTTGTCCTTCATATTGTACTTCCAATGCACTTGCATTTGCAACGTCAGTAATTACAGATACCTCACGGAAAATCTGGACTTTGTTGTAATACTTAGTCGCACCGAAAACAACGTTTTTAGGGTTTACTGAGTTTTCACCACTTGCATCAGATATAATTGCAAGGCTACCGGTAACGTTACCTGTGCTTGCGCCTGTTCCCAATGCTGTATTGGTTGTGCTTACAATAACGATTGTGTCGTTAGGGTTGGTTGTTGTTGTTACACTTGTAACTAAGGCTGTTTGCTTGTTAGTTAAGATAACAATGTCATTTGGTCTCACAATACCGTTTGCATTACCTGCGGTCAAAGTGATTGTTGCTTTGTTGTAAGTAGTACCACTACCATCTGTACTTTGTGTACCATAAGCGATGGTTGCACCAGATGTATTAATTGCCTTAAACACGGTTTCGTTCACGAAAGTGTTGTAGGTAGGTTGCTTAGTAGGAATCTTCCTGTCAAGCATAAAAAGTACGTCTGTTAATTGCGCATCATTGGCAATGTCAGTCACGTTTTTGTTTATTTCACGGGTAAGATACATCGCATCTATACCTGATATAAACAGTTCATTAGCATTTGATAATTTAGCTGCCATTTTAAAAATTTTTACTTTGTTTTAAAAAATTGTTTTACCCTCTCCCAAGCGCACTCCCAAGTGTAACTGTTCTAGCTTTTCTGAAAGCATCTTGTAGTGTTTCATTTTTTACGTCTCCCGTTGGTGTTTTTGGAAGTCCTGCGTTCTGGCCACTAGCCACCATTTCTCTCAAAGCCAACTGTTTTCCGTAATTCACTATTGATTTCTTAAAGTTCTCAGGGTTAAGTGCGAACATTACCATTTCCTGCGCCTTTCGGGTGTCAAGCACTCCTTTATCGTCCGAAAGGATTTGGCTTAGAAATGATACATCTGCAATAGCCCTGGTGATTACACTCGGATCATCTATTTCAAACTTAAACGGCTCAACATTTTCACCTACACTTACGGCAAGACTCTTGCTTTCATTGAGTGATTTAATATTGTTGTCGCTAGTATTCAAATATGTGATTGTGTCTGAGATTAATTTTGCAGCCTGTTTAGCTTGCTCTTCTGCGCTAATGCTTGTTTGTGCAGCAGCAGGTGCTTCAGGCAGTTTGAAATTTTGTTGTTCGTCTATCAGTCTTTGTCTTTGCTTTGCGGCATCGGCTTTCATATACACCGCACCTCTACGCTTCTCATCGTCCGTAGCAAAGTCATCTTGTTTGTACTTATCGTTGTACATTTCCTCTATATCATCCTCTGAAAGTGTTGGGTATTCTGCTTTTAATGCTTCTTTTGCAAGAATAGTATCAGGCACTTTTGTGTAGTCAACTGCTTTCGCTTTCAGATAATCCTCTGCACTACCACCTTTTTTGATATGCTCATTTAGTTGAACGGCAAAAGGGTCAAAGCCTAATTCTTTCAGCAACTCCTCTTTAGGTACTGCTTTCAAAGCCTCTCTCCAATCCATTGCGGCAGGTGCTTGTTGCCCATCATCAGGTGTAGTAGCGGTCTTAAATCTATCCGGTACAGCAAATGATGTTTTGGTAATATCTTCAACGGCAGGTGTAGTATCAGCAGCAGGTATTTCTACTTGTTGCGTTTGAGTACTATCTGCGGCAGGGGTTTGTTGTTGACCTTCGGCAGGTGTAGCAACAACTGTTGCAGCAGGGGTTTCTACCTCTGCTTGTCTATTTAAAAAGTCTTGTACTGTTACTGTATCTCCTTCCATAAAAAGTGCTTTTGTTTGTATTTATACCAAAAATATTTGTGTGCTACAATTATTTATTTGTTATTTAACCCATTTGCGGTTGTTCTTGCGATTCATCGGGCATTTCACCCCCTGTATCGGTGGCTTGTTCCTGCGGTGAACCTTCCTGCATCGGCATTTGTTGCTGTTGCTGTGGCATCGGTGGTGGCGGTACTTGTACGGGGTTAATAGGCGTTATGCCATTGCCCGTGTCGATATGATTCAGAATATCGCCGTGCTTTTTTGCATCTGCGGCAATGGTGGCTGCGATAGTTTTCGCTTGTCCTGCCACTTGTGCAGCATTCACTACTTTCGCTGCCCCTACTTCTGCTATTGCGTAATTCCATTGTCCTGTCACGTTCAACTCCTGCATCTTGTATTCGTGGGCGATTGACAATGTTTGCTGCTTCATCTGTTCAGCCGCTTGTGCAGACTGCATTTGAATTTGACCGTTCATTTGTTGTTGTTGTAATGCTTGTTGTTGCTTTTGGTCAATCTTCTTCTTAATCTTATAGGCAATAGTAGCCTGTGCTTGTTTTAGGTCTCTAGTCCATTTAATAGTGTAATAATCGGACGGGTCAATCAATCCTTCTGCATTGTACTTAGCTAACTCAGCCATAAACTCCTGTCTTTCCATCGTTGTAGGCGCATCATCTAAGAAGATGGCGAACTCCCTCGCCGATATTTCGGGAGATAATTGGAATATTTTTACCGCATTCGTACCTAAAGCCCTTGTATACCCTTCAACTTTTCCTAGCTTAACTGCAATTTGCAATTTGAGGAGTATAGCATTGGATAGTTCCAATAACAGGTGCTTGTCGGCATCGCTTAGAAGGTACATAGCATTGTTCGTTCCTGCTTCCTGCATGGTGGCCACGCCGTTCAACATTTTAGGGTTAACGCTTGTACCGTCCGTAAGGGCATTAAATCCACTTATATTCTGAATTTCCTGTAAGGTATTAGCTAAGTCATTATAAAGTTGCGGGAATGCCTCTAGCATACCACTAGCCTCTATGTTGGCTGGCTTGTAGTTAGGGTTGCCATTGGACACGTCCTTGCTTCTGTATAGTACCACGTTGTTTTGCAACATGAAGTCTATCAGTTCCGCAGGTTCCATACCCTTACCGCCTTTACTAAGCGCAACATTTTCTAGTGCATCTAAGTCAAGGTTAATTAGGTATGGTATCAGCTTCATTTTAAGATGCGCCAATCTCATTTTTGTAAGTTGGTAATCATCGGCACTTGGTATCAAACGTTCTGTAATACCCGTAAACACCATTCTATCAAAGTTCCAGGCGTATAGGCAAATATCAAGTGAAGTATCCCACCAATTCGATGCTTTACGTTTTTGGTTTTTAGCCAATCCGTAGTCATACATAAACTCAGTACCTATAATCCATTTGCCTTGATATACTACTTTAGTTTTAAAACTTGTATATTTTGGTGTGCCATCAGGTTCAAGTGCTTTCGCTTCGGCTAGTTTAGAGTAATCTGTTTTCATAAAGCGAGGATTGCCTTTTTTATCAACCTTATCCTCCATTACGTTTGTATTCCAACTAAGAAACTGCCCAACAAATACCTGACATTTAAAACGGGTATAGTTACCTATACCTGAGTTAAGGTCAAATGTGTTAGGATTGCCCAATATTCCAATATGTGTAGAACAGATAGTATTTAGTTCTGCCTGAGTAAAATATGGAGCTAAATCAGCTACCAATACTTCTTCTATCACTCCCCAATGTTGCAAGTCTGAGAAGTCGGGTTCTTTACAGTAAGAGGTAATCAAAGTCTGTACGTCCAACGCCTTATACTCGACTATACCCGCTTGGTTAATCCAATAGTAGTATCCTGCAACACCGAAATCGACCAACGCCTCGCATACTTTTTTACGTTCTCTATCAACTGTACCTGATTGTAATACAAAGTTTATGGCATTCTCAGCCATTATAGAAAAGTTAGACTTATATCCGAATTGCGCCTCTATATTCAGTTGGTCTAAATCTTCCGGTTCGTTTGCTGCTCTTTGTAAAACGGGTGATTGTGCTAGTTTTGGTGATGCTTGTTCAGCAGCTTGGCGCATAATCATTTTGGTGCGGATACCTGCGAAATAGGCATCCTCTTCGCTTTGGCTTTGCACATCTACCGCATAAGCAGTGATGTCTATTTCCCGCTGCATCAGTTTGGATATGATGATTTCCCTGTACTTAGGGATGATGGGGTAAACGTTCCAATTGTTGTTCAACCAAGTCTTGTCAATCTTCTCATCGCCCAAAAGGATTTTCTTGTATTTGTCAATAGGCTGTTTGCCCATTCCGTACTGTCTTATCTCTCTGTACTTAATTCTCCCATTATAAAACGTAGTTATTGGTAGGTACTGACCGGCATCAGCCCACGCTGCCCTAAAGTATTGCAGTATAAAATCTTTACCTTTTAACTTGGGGTCTATCTCTTGATCGGGATATGTACCTACCATTTGCTAATTATTTATAGCAAATCTTATCTATTACAGATATTTTATTTGTTATTTTAACCCAAATACAAATAAAAGGCTGTATTTTTGGTCTTTATTAATAATTTAAAACGTACAAACAATGGACGTAGATGTTAAAATCGCATACATAGCCAAAGTATGCCATCAAGCAAACAAAGCATTTTGCGAAACAAATGGTGACGACACCCAACAGGATTGGGAAAAAGCTGTACAGTGGCAAAGAGAAAGCGCTATCAACGGCGTGTTGTTCAGAATCGACAATCCTAATGCAGGATCAGATGCGCAGCACAACGCCTGGATGAAAGAGAAAATCGATGCAGGTTGGGTTTATGGCGAAGTAAAAGATGCCGTTGCAAAAACGCACCCTTGCATCGTGCCCTACAATGAACTGCCTGAGTTCCAACAAAAAAAAGATACCCTTTTCTGTGCAATCGTTGACGCTTTAAAGCCGATAGTGGTAAAAACAGAAACCGAGACACAAGTAGAAGGTAATACGCAAGGGTAGTTACTGATTAATCAACAAACAAGCATTTTTAATAACCGCCGCAAGGCATAAACTACAAACAATGGATTTTATCAAAAAGTTATCTGCACTTGTAAAGGATGCGGAAAAAGAAGGAAAGTTATTTTACGAAAAAGAGAACAAGGCTGCCGGTACACGCCTGAGAAAGATTATGCAGGAAATTAAATCTGTTTCGCAAGAAATCAGAGAAGATGTAAGCACAAAAAAGAATATCGAAGCGTAAAATAGAGAAGGTAAAACAAGCAAGATAAATGGGCTGTCTATTAATTTAGATAGCCCATTTAGTTTTAATGGGTTAAACAACAAATAAAGTGTTGCTATATCAAATTATTATTGCATTGCTTTTTGTTGTTTGTGTGTTTCCCCTGTCAGCAATGGCAGGGGTTTTTAATAAACAGAATTTTGACGGAAAAAACTTGTAATATCGGTCATTTCGCTAGTCTTTTTCTTTACCAATGTGTGCATATCACCTATTAAGGCATAGCCGGCACCCATAGCAGCATCATACTTTTGCGTATTCTTTAAATCGAACAATAGCCAATCATTAATTAGTTCGGAGAAATAAACGTTATCTATATAGTTTTCGATATAGTCCTCGGTAAGTTCTGCCATTGTTTGTTTATTAGCAGGTGTTGAAGGAATACCATAGTCAGAAGCATCTGGTAGTTTAATTAAGAACTTCTCATAACCTCTATCACAAAAATACCTTTTGATACCTATCTTTTGGCTTTCAAATAACATCTTACAACCAAAGAATACACACATAAGTATCATATCCTCATACATAATAGCCGCAGTTGGAGGACGGTGTAAATATTGGCAAACAAATGCTTTATTATATGGCGAACTATCTAAAGGGTCATTCTTCTTCAATACATACCCTGCCGCATCTGAACGCCTGTTATCTTCTACTGTATCGTGGTCGAACGGATCTAAACCAACAATGTGATTGATATTTTTAGGGACACATACATTACCGTTATACTCAACCATATTAGACTGCACCTTATCTAAATATTCGCCTACTACTTTAAATTTACCGTTTTTGCTAGGCTTGAATATAACTTTACTATCCTTAACCCCGTTCTCCCAACTGAAATTCCCTTGTACTATCACGTCTTTAGAAGCCCATTCTAGATAGTCTAGTCTGTCGTTTAGTTTTACTGAGTTATACAGGCACTTATTATTATCAATGTAAAATGCTTCACGGATACTGTTAGGATTTTTTCGGATATAAGAGGCAAGTGCTGAAGGTGTGTTTCTAAGTGATGTTCTTCTTTGGCCATCATACTCTTTCGCAAATTCAATATCGGCGAAACCAAACTTATCCAGCTTGTATTCTTTGCGATACATTGCTTTGTTTGCAGGTAAGAAGTGAGTATAAAGCCCCGTTGCAGTGCGACCTAAACTGTTTTTTTCTTTGGGGTCACTCATTTTAACGAGGTTCTTGAACGCCGCACCTCCTGCTTCCATTTCTTCTACCGTTGTTATGTACAGATGTTTCCCTACATAAACGCCATCTTCCTCACTACAAAACATTACGGTATTATGCCTTTCAACAATATCAATATCTTTTAACTTACCACACTCGTCAGAAACGTATCTATGCAATGGTTGTCCATCGTAGTGTTCAATCTTCCTGGTTCCGTAGTCGATATAACTTTCTAAGCTATTTTCATCTTCATCATCAAACTTTATCTGATTAGCCTTTTTACCTCTTTGTGAAGGCTTGAAGAATTTAAGTGTTTCGCTAGGCGTATCCCCACCGCTTGTATCCCAATGTTTAGGTCGGAAGAAGTCGGGTAGTTTTTTCCATGGTTGTACTACTGCTTTTGAGAAAACTATTTTACCGTCTTGGTCGGTCTTAGATTGAATGCCCCCGTGAGCATTAGCAGAACGTGAAATGTATTCGTATAATACTATTCCTGCTTTGGCTGTTTTACCTTGTCTACGTTTGGTGAAACTGATAAGTCCTAAACAATTCGGGTCGTTCTCGCAATAATTCCAAATGTAGAAAAACTTTCTATCGGTCTCACGGTAATCCATAAAGTTGCCTTGAAACTTCCACCAATTAATGTACATATAGTGCAATCCCGTGATATAAGTCGGAGTACCGTTGTTATAAAACCAATAGCCGCAAAGTCTGTATTTCCATTGTTGTTCTTCAAAAGAAAGAAGTGTGCTGTCGTAAAAGTTTGTGTCTGTCAGTTGTTTTTGAGTTTCGTTGTACCTACGTTTAGCCCAATCAGCAGGAAGTAATGTTCTAGTGAAAAACTGCTTTGATTCTAGTGGCGAATTTTTAACGATGCCTATATGTTCAAGTTCACCGTTCCATACGTTTATACCATAGCCTACTGGTGGTAATTGGCAGTTATAAAAATAGCCGTCACCGTTGTCAATTTTTTCTACACTACCACCTTTTATGCTTTTGTACATAGATTACTTTCTAGCGAAGTTTTCTGGTCTGAATGATTGTTTCCTTACTTGGGTACTAATAGCATCATCATCTCCGAAAAAGTCCTTGTAATAGCGGTTTAGTTTAGCGATGTCACTATCTATCTCCTGAGATATTACAGCCTTTTTTTGAGCAGCTTCTAAGCGTTCCTTGTTGCTTTCTCCGACTATCGGTGACATCAGCTCAGATATATTTTCCCAAAACTTATATTCTAGTGCTACTATCGCTGCGAACTCACGGCTTTTAACCTGTGTTTTCAGATACCATATAACCAATGACATTAGCGTTCCATCAGATAGTGTGAAGTAATCCTCCATTTCTTTCAGATTAGCTAATTCTGCGGCAGTTCTTTTGCGTTGGTCTATTTCTCTTTCACGGACTATCAGTATGCTTTTTGGGTCATACATCAGCATTGTGTAGGCTATTAACCCGTGTATATGCGAATGACTTTTATATTCATCCGGAATAGTCGCAATGAATTTATCCAAGTCCTTTTTGACAAGAGGATTGTATGGGAATACAGAGAAGTCTTTTTCGGTGTAAGTCATTATTGAATTATTGGATATTATTTAATCTTGGGGTCTGATATTTCTTTTTCAGAAATAGCAGGTTCGGCAGAGTTTGTATGGCAATAGATAATATGCTCTTCTATTGCAGGGTCTTTCATTATATCTATGTAGTACGAGCATTTGTAATCAGCATTCCAAATTAGTTTTAGAAAATCAGCCTCTTTTATAGTAGCATCTTCAAATGAATCAGACAAAAGAAGAATGCCGTTTTCTACCTCATACGAACATTTTACATTGTGCTTTTCTATAAACTTTTTTACATAGTCTAGGTTATGATTAACCTTGGGCATAAATTTTTCTAAATCTTCTATTTTCATAATTTTTGCTTGTTGTGTTTCAACAAAATTACAGGTAAAATACAAATAATCATTTGTTATTTACAAAATAGGCTTACTTTTGTTTTGGGTTAGATTTTTTTCATAAATGAATAGCGTACCTCCTGTATTTTTATACGGGAGGTTTTTTATTTAGTATGGTTATTATTTTCATAAACCTTAAATCCTGTTGTACCACTTAACGCACCATATCCTGCGCCTTTCCAAAAATTTTTGAATGTTTTATCATCTACTCCATTATCGTGTGCGCTTTCATAAGTAATCTTTGCTGCTTCTGCAACAGGCAATGGAGCTTTACTCCATAAATATTCAGGATAAGTCAATTTGTGACTAAACTTGTTATCAGGATTTTCGCTATAAAAAGGAAGCGTATTGCCCATAAAGTCATGTTTGGTCGCTAAGTCTGTCATTAAAGAATATCCAGGAGCTAATTTACCTCTCACATAATGGAACATTGTATTTCCATAAGCCTGTGCCTCAGTATCGCCATGTCTTTCTTTTCTTGTACTACTCCCTGCTTGTTGTAACATAGCCAATAAATGTATAGGAGAAAGCATTCCTGAAGTAACATCTGCTACTGTTTTATCACCAAACTTATATTTCAACCAATCTGATTTTTTCCAATCAGTAAAGTTTACTTTATTATTTGGATTTTTTTGACTTTGAATAGCTGCATTTACGCCCAATGCTGCTGCATATAATCCTAACTGCCATCCGACCCTACTAGCCCATACTTTTAAAAACACTTTATCTGCAACAGTGGCTTTACTTGGATTAAGGAGTATTTTATATGCAGAGTTAGCTGCTAATACAGGGTTTTGTAATAGCTTTTGCCATCTAGCTGCTTCCATGCCACCTGCAAATGTCACATCGTTAACTACTTCAGGAAGTTTAACTGTTGTGGCACCAGTAGCAAGATTTATTTCTCTAGCTATTTCTTTAGCTGCTAATGAAATTCCATCTTTACCTACTACCGCTTTATCTGCGGCAGATAAGTTATTCCAATGCGCATCGAATAGTGCTTGTCTTAGTATTTTAATAGAATTAAACCCTCTTACGCCTGATTCTGAAAGTCTGCCAAACATTGGCTTATGAATTTCGCTATCTGAATTTATTTGGTCAGGATTGTTTTTAAGCCCCGCCCTTTGCGCCATCACATAGTTATCTTCATTTTTAAGTTCAGTCATCATTTTTTCATAGGTTGCAGTTTTACCATACGCTAACTTATACGCATTGAAAAAAGCTTTTATGGTATGTATTGCTCTTGTCGGATTGTCAAACATCGTCATACCTGCGTGAGTGCCTACAAATACCCCACCGTGACCAAACACAGCAGCCTCTCTTATACCATTGGTAATTTTCTTAAATGCCTTTAATGCCGGGTTCTGTTGTTGTTCACTAATATACCTTTGAGTAGCAGCCCTATGTTTTGCCAAATCGCTTCTATTTTTCCAAACTGCATCCATAATAGGTTTTAGTTTAGGAGTTACAATAGCGTGACTAACTTGATTAAAAGATAGCCCTAAATCATTCCCAACAAGTTTTATGGCATCTACATATTTTACCCCTTTATTAAGGTAGTTTTCTTTCATATAGTTCCAAATATCTTTTGCTTGCTGAGGCGTAAATTTATTATCCTGCTTGTCTGCAAATTGGGCTTGTAGGGATTTTAAAGTATTATCTCCTTTTATCTTAGCTATTTGAGCTTTCAATTCTTCTATCCTATCAGATGTAATCTTGTCTGTACTTTTATTTTTAACTACGCCATTTTGTAAATCCTCTAATTGTGCTTGCAACTGATTAAACCTACGCTGTTCTTTTTCTTCCGGCGTAAGTTCTTTATCAGTACCGAACATTTTATCGTATTGGCTTCTAAGCTCTTTTCGCTTTTCTCTTAACTTATTGGCTTCCTCATCATATTTGATACCACTTTCACGCTTAGGAAGCTTTTCATTATTATCAATAGCCCTAGTTAAATCATCAATAGCATTTTGCATACGTTTTTTAGCGGCATCAAGCAAAGACTTCATGTGCTTTTCGCCATCAATAGCATTTATCTGATTTTTCTTAATAGCATCGTTAAGTTGTTTACGCAAATCTCTTAAATCCGGAGAAGGTTCTGGTCTTTGAAAACCACTTTTTAATGGGGGTGTACCGTTATTTGCATCTTCAATAGCAGATAATAAACGCATAGTAGCCTTAGCTTCTGCGAATGCTTTGTCGTTTGGATCTTCACTAGGTTTAGTTATTTTGCCATATTGACTAATAGCATCCCTTAAATCTCTTGCAGTTGCATCGCCTAAATCTTCTTTTAATTCGTGATAAATAGTATCAACTATGTCGGCAGCTTTTATCACACCCTTAGCAACTAAATCTTTTGCGATATGAACTAAATCAGGTACAATATCCAATGGAATAGGATTGGCATTAAATTGACTTCTTTGAGCTTTCAATTTATCCCTTACAGACTGAAATTTGTCTTTCAATCTCTTATCAATCTTTTCTACAAGTTCCTTCCTTATTTCCTTTCTTTCCTCAAATTTACCCTTAGCAGGGGTATTTTCTTTTGGCTTGTTATTTTGCTCTTTTAGCTTTTCAAGTTCAGCTTTTATTGCATCGTGTTCTTTTTGTAGGTTATTGAATTTATCCTCAGCATCTTTTAACGCTTTGGCATTATCAACAGTATCAGGATTGTTATGTACAGCATCTGCCGCATCATTAAACCTATTTTCGGCTTGCTCTAGCCTTGTTTTTAAGTCTTTGATTGTGTTAGTTAGCTTTTCAATATCTGCGGTTTGCTTAGGGGTTAAGTCGCTACCGCTATTATCTTGCACTTGACGACTAACAGAAGTGAAGCTATCTGTGTCAATGTTTCTAACACCTTGTAATGATGTACCTATTGCAGCAAACTTTGTTCCTAATGGCTTTACAACATCTTTAGAGTAGTTATAAAGTTCCTTTGCAGCATCTTTATACTCTTGGCTATTCTTATCCTTGATAGCATCGGCTTTTTTGGCAAGTATCTCCTCGTGCGCTCTGGCAATAGAAATCTTATCTTCTATTTCTCCCTTATATTCGTCAAGATTGTACGGGTCTGCCCCTGCATTTAATAAAGCCCTACCCCTATCAGCATATTGCTCTGGAGTTAATATAGTTCCCCTTTCTATTGGTGGTAATCCTAATCTTTCTGCTAAATCATTAAGCGAAGCGTGGTTTACGCCGATAGTATTTCCACCGCCACCACTAACCAAATTTTCGACATCTACTTCTTCATAGTCTTTTTTAAATCTACTTTCAGCCCGTTCTCTTTGTTCGTTAGTGGCTAAACCTTTATACCAGTCTGATTCACGGATATGGTCTAAAGCGTTAGACAACGCTTGTGCTGCATCTCCTGTTAATTCAATGGTATTTGCAAACACATCAACTGCGCCATTCCATACTTCTTTTGCAAATGGAATACCACTCATTAAAATATCATCATCAATTTTTCCCTTACGGATTTTTTCAGCAGCCTTATAAAACTTTTCTTTAACCTCACCTGCTTTCTCTACGGATTCACGTCCGGACTGTCCTGACTGCTTCCCATCGCCCGTTCCCTTGCCGGTTTCAGTTCCTGTGTCGACGGTTGCTGTACGTTGTTTGTCGGATTCACTTTTGGCATCTTCGGTAGCCTTTCCTTCGGTAGTGCCTCGTGTGGTAGTTTCTCCTTCGGTGGTTTGGGAAGGTGAGGCAGATTCCGACTTTGGCTGTTCAACGGTGGTACTGTTCCGTTCTTCTTTGCCTTGTTTATCATTTTCGCTATTATCAACGCTTTCTGATAATTTTTGCTTGATTGCGTTGTAGTCATCGGGGGTGTAGTCGCTATCGAACTCATAAAAGAGATTTTTAATTTCGGGTGAATTAATATTTTGCGAATTTATGCCCTCTTTGGTCATAATTTCTGCTGCCTTATCTAAACTTTCTTCTGGAACTGTTTTGATAAGGTTAAAAGCATCGCTTAGGTCTTGCGGAGTAGCATCGAAATATTCATCAAATGGGATACCTATTCTATCAGATAAACCACCTGCTGAGGTATTCATTGGAACGTACTTATTCTCGTACATATCATCAATGGCAGCAAGAAGTTTCCTAGCAGCAGCAGTATTCTTTCCTTCTCTAATATTTCTTACCGCTTGTTCGATACCTGCTTGATTTAATCCTTCAACGGTTATTCTGTGCGTGAAGTGATTATCTTTTACATTGGCAACTACATCTAAAATATGGTTTTTAAAATCATCTTTTGAAATGTCGCTACCTTTTGAGGTGGAGGGTTCTTTAGTATTCCCATCTAATGATTCCTTAACTGATTTAAGGGCTTCTTTTATTTTTTCTTCTCTACCAGATAAATAGTCTTTTTCATTTAACTGTTCAAGTTCATAATTAATAGTAGAGGTTATATCTTTTGTAATTTGCTGCTCAGTAGGGACTTCTTTATATAAGTTTCCATCTGAATAATTCCCATTTTCCCCCAAAGATTCGGGGTAATATATTGTTACCTCGTACCTAAAACCTTGTTTATACATGGGGTCTGTATCTCGTAATGAGGCTATTCGGTATGTAGCATCTAAATGCTTGACCTCAACATTTTTCCCTATTTGCGCTTTAGTTTCAGATTTTGGCTCTTCTTGTGGTTGTTCCTTATTAGTCAATTCGTTTATCTTGTCAATATTCTTTTGCGCTAACTTAAAACTATCAGACTTATCGTGGAATGGATTATTTTCATTTAAAAGGTCGACAGATATATCCCCTTCAATATTTCTGCTTAATTGCCCCCATCTATCTGAGTCTCTTGTCTGACCTCTACCCATCCAACTTCCGGAACCGTTTTCGTATTCTCTAAACTCTGCTGTAATAGGCTTGCCATCTGTACCTTTAATCTTTATAGACGAACTCTTATATTCAACTGTTTTGCCGTTTTTGTCTACATAAGATTTTGTAGTAGGCTTTGTTTTGCCTTCAACAGTATATTCAACTCCGCCTACTTTAAATTTATCGCCCTTTTCTAAAGAAGAGAATACGGCACCTGATAATAACCCTTGTCGTTGTTCTGCTTCTAAATCTGCTAGATGCCTAACTGTGGTTATGTCATTGGTATTGCCATCCTCACTTGGTGCCGACTTGGTGCTTACTTGCGGCTGTTCTTCTTTTTTACCATATATATCCGTAACATCATTACCATTTTTTAGTATTTTTATATTCTTAGAACTGCCATCAGTATCATAGAAAGGTTTTAGTATATACCTATCTCCTTCTTTTACGACTACGCCGCCTCTGTGTATATCTACAATAGTATTTTCATTAGGATTTACTAATCTTATTGCTGCTTGATAATATTTTGCACCATCTTTTTCTCCGTAATTATCCTTCAACTCATTATATATCCTGTTAATATCCTCACTTTCGGTGAACTTCTTTTCAACAGGTTGTTCCTCTTGTACAGGCTCAGAAGGAGGTTGTTTTTCAATAGTAGTTTCTTCCAAAACAGGTGCAGATACTTCTTCTTTAGGTACAGATACTTCACTTGTTAATTTAGATTCATCAATAGGAATTACTACTTTTTTCGCTGTATCAAATTTGTCACCTTTAAATCTAAACGTTACTACCCCTTCAATATAACGAGGTATCTCATTTTCATCATAGTTAATTTTATTAACCTTAATTTCAATCCCATCACTACCACCTACAATTTTGTCGTGAGATATAATTTCATTATCAACTGCATTATATATATCTATTGGCAATGAATTAGCCTTAACATTTTTACCTAATGTATCTTTTAATCCTTCATTGCCCGTTTGCGCCTGATCGCTTAATACCCCTTGCTGCCCTTCTTCGGCTTGGGTTTTGGCATCGGCTTCGTTGATTTCGCCATTGTCGCTATTTTGAGGTGAAGAAATGTCTGTTTTTGGGCTGTCACCTGTAAGGCTATCTTTCTCTTTAGAGAACACATCTTTAGCCTTATACATTTCTGCTATATCGCTATCTATACCTTCAATCTGTTGCTTGATTTCTTGTATTTTATCAGGGAACGCATTTTCGTGACTAGATAATTCTTTTAATTGAGTTTTCAACGCTTCTTTCTGCACTAACTTTCCTGCAATAGCCGCTTTCTTTTCCTCTGAAATAGCAAATGGTGCAAGTATCGCTTTCTGTTTATCGAATGCTGTTAGTGTATTTATAACATTATCAGTAGTACCTTGTGGTAACTGACCTGCATCTTCCGCATCTTGATACACTTTCTTAACTTCTTCCCTTGGTGCAGAAGCAACAACGTTTTCAATCTGAGGTCTTATATATGAAGGTATTTTAGCAGGTTCAGTTAAAGCCCACATACCAAAGTGCATTACAGCACCATTTTTGGCAGCCTCACCTGCATTATCTAATATCTCTTTTGTAGATACATCGTTACCTACTACTTTTGAAGTTAAATCGTTCAATACAGAACCACCTGCAAAAGAACCTATCACTTTTGGTGAAGATGTTACAGCGTGTGTCAAAGATTGTTTTATCCCATCAATTACGCCATTAACTTCTACTGTTGGGGTTGGTATTTTTGGGGCAACTTCGTGTGACAACAAAGCACTTGTACCTAAGTTGATAGCGGCACCAACTAATGCCGATTTTTTAGCTTGGTCATACGCATCACTATCATCTAGCTCAGGATGTTGCTGTTTTATAGCATAATAGTTCTTTGCAAGTGCATCTGCATACCCTTGGTTAGCCATTTCATTAGCCGTGGATGCAAACATACCAAAACTGCCACCACCTGTAAATGGAGTAGCCGCACCTGCCATTGCACCAATAGTTCCTTTTAATAAAGCATTTGCTTGTTCACCTACATATTTTGCAGCTTCATCAGCCATTCCATTAGGCGCAACCTTATCGTTTTCCCCTAACTCAAAAGCCTTAACTTGTCCCTTAGCATCCCTATTTAAAAAGTCTATCGCATCTTCTTTGGAAGCATTGGTCAACAAAGCTGCTTTTTGATTATTAAGGTATGCCTGATTAAGCCCGTTTAAAAAGTTTTCTGCAACAGTACCCGTTCTTTTTAATACTGACCTATCCCCTTCTTTCTGAGGGACTAAATCACCGTTTTTATAGGCATTTATAACCGTTTCTTTTTCCTTATTTATTTCGTCCTTGGTAATAGCAGGAAGTGTACTGTCATAAACACCACGTCTTTGCCTGATATTATTCTCAACGGTATTATTTATAGCATCCTCTATACTAGGGGCTTCACTTTTAGCGGGTTTAACTCCGTGCGCATTAGGGTTTACAGGCTGAGTAATAGCTTGACCTATCCCTTGAAGGAAGTGTTGTCCATTGTTTACAACGGGTTTAATTAAAGGTTGTTGTTGCGCTGCCTGTTCTACCGCTTGTGGCGCATTTACAGGTTGTACCCCATTCCCACTAAGCCCTGCTTTTAATACTTCATCAGGAGTTTGAGGAACGCCCGAAGGTAATTGTGCAGGTAATGGTAATTGGGAACTTTGACCGCCACCAACTGAAGAAGGTTGCGAAACGTCTTTTTTTTTTAAGTCAGGATAGTATTTTTGATAAAAATCATCCTTTGACTTAGTAAAATAACCTGCTTCATTTACAACATTATACAACTTGTCAATAGAACTAGGTTCACTATACTTCTGCCTAAATTCATTAATAGGCTTAGTAAATAAACCTGCTTCATGAACTACACTGTATAACTTACCTAGATTATCAATAGGTTGAGGTGCATCTTGTACAGCCTCTTGTGGTATGTTAGTATCTTCTGCCATTAGTCTAGTATTCCTTTTTTAAGTGTAACTTTTGGTTGTGCTAATGCTTGTTTTTGTACGGGTGCTGAAACTGGCTTAACTACCCTTGGCTTAACAATATCAGCATTCAAAGTGTGCATCAACTGATTATCCTTTTCGCTTTGAACATCGTTAATCCTATCCTGAGCAGCATTTCTAAACTCATTAGAACCTGGAAGTAAGAATGCTGTTTTCTGAACTGTAATAGGCTTTTTAGTTGAAGGGTCATAAATAATCTCACCTTTCTCGTCAGTTTTAGGTGCATTAAATGTTCTAAGAACAGGTACCGCTTCTTTCACATCATTTGCAGTAAACACTTCATCAATACCATTTGCTTTGTTGTGCCTAGTCATTAATTGCGCATAAAGATCTGCGGCTGCATTTGTATCTCCACTTTTAACCTTGGCAATTAGCTCGTTATCCTCTGGCTTTCTATCGTGCATGGTTAAGTCGTTAAACTTATCTATACTTTTAGAAATAAGACTGTTTGTTTTAGGGGATAAATCCCTTGTATTTACAATTAATGGTACAGGGATTAGTGCTTCGCCTTTATCTTTTGAAGCAGCATTCATTACAGCGAAGTGATTAAATGCCTGTTGTATTGAAGAGTTGTTAGGATCTTCTTTATCCTTATTCGTTACCGCATAAGTAGGATGTGTCAAAAGATTAGTCAGGCTATTAGGACTAGCAAAAGGTTGAGGATTTTTACCGCCTTCCCCTAGATTAATAGTGAAATTATTTTTAGTAATTGGTGCTTTTTGCGCATCATTTGTCTTATACATTGTAGACATCAATCCGTTTGATGTTATCTGGCCATTATCATCCATTTTATTATTACCTGAAATGTAATCATGTAAAACATTTGCATGCAATAAAGATGGGTCTGCTGTTGGATATTGCTTTTGCAGTTCAGCTTGCTTTTCTTTAGCTAGTTGAAGCAAATCAAATCTCATTTTAGGGTCTGTTGCAATAGTTTGATGTAACTCAGGAGGCACAACTTGTAAAGTCTGCTTTTGAGGTATTTGCTGATACTGCAAATTATTTGCTAAGAAATTGCTGCTTAAAGGACTATTTGACTGAGTATTATCAACGGGTGCTACATCTTGCGCATTAGGCAACTCAACTTGTGATGATGGAACGGCTAATCCCATAGGTCTGCCATTTTCATCATAATTCACATTCATAAACGCATTGGTCTTAGCATTGAAATTTTTCTTTGTTACATTACCAGCTTTATCCCTAACCTCGTAATCTTTTGTAATGTCTGAAGCTGGCAATGATTTTAAGTGGGCATCAATTGCTTTATTTCTATTATTAAAGCTATTTTGAAGGAAATCGTCTGTCTCAGTTCCATTAAATGGATTAAATGTTGTAGGGTCTACCTGAGATGAAGGTTTAGGTGCAATAGGTTTACCTGTTGCATCTTTATCAAAAAATGTGTTATGAAAGTTCTCAATAGCTTTATTCAAAAATGGTAGATTGTTATCAGTACCATAAGTTTGCTGCAATACTTTAGACTGAGTAGGTAAAGCAGAATACATTTTATCTAAATTATCGAAATTTGAAACTCTGTCTTTAAAATCATTATCTGCCAAAATATGGTTCTTCAAATCTGCCTCAGATGCCCTGTTGGTTACAGCCCAATCTTGATACTCCTTTGCTTTTTTAGCTAGGTAATCATTATAGATATTTTGAACGGTATTATCATTGTACTTATTAGGCGTTAATGGTATAGCAGGTGTTTGATACGGCTTTACTTTTGGCTGTTTTGCTGCCATTTGCGCCTGAAACATATCCGCCTGTGCGGGTGACATCCCATAACTAGGAAGCACAACCGCCATATCCGCATTATTACTACCGAAAGCTGCCATAATTAATTAAGTTTTTAATAATCACCTGTATATGTAGGGTCTTGTCCTCCATCATAAGCAATTGCTTTTCTATATTTTCCACCGCCAAGTAATCCGCCAAGTGTACTTCCCCTAAAATCACCCATTTTATTCGCACTATAAAGCCCTTGTAAAGCGTTGATGCCATTGGTTAAACCTGCGCTGGTCAATCCTGCTTTTTGTTGTTGCTGTAGTTGATATTGATTGAGTTGGTCTTGATATACCTTATACTCCTCTTGCGACATATTATCTAAGGCACCATTAAGGTTCTGAGCTTGTTGCATTTTATTCTGAGCTTCTTGAACACCTAAATCAGCATAAGCCTTATTTGATTGACCTTGTGCTGCACCGCCTAATGAAAGCAACTGCGCACCATTACTAGCACCTCTAGCAGCCTGTGCCATTGTATTAGCCTGGTTGTTGGCAATATTTTGTTCTTGATTAGCTGCACCTGCCATACGACCATTGTATAACTGCTGCGCTAATCCTAAACGTTGTTTTGCGTAATCGCTAATCTGATAAGGGTGATACTGTGGGTTTATTTTATTAGAATCGGAAATTTGTTCAATCCCGCTACCTAACCCTGCGCCAAGTGATGCCCCAAGCGGTCCGCCTAGTGCAAATCCTGCAACACCTCCTAATAATCCGCCTATTCCTGCCATAACCTATGTTTTACTTTTTTAAAATAGTATTGTGTCCTCTACTTACAGCATATCCTGCATCTACAAAGTTTACTTCTAGCATTTTATCAAATACTTGAAATTCAACCCAAATGAACGGTGTTGCAGATTTAATTGGGTCTCCTTGCAATAAACATACATCGGGGTTACTGCTACCGGCATTAGGGCTTAACCTATCACGAAGAATACTTGCGTAGTAAATGCCTTCTTTTAAAACGAAATCCGAGCCAATCAAATCGGTTATTTGTTCGTTAGGATATGTCGTGTATATAAATGCGTAAGAAGGTGATTGCTTACCCTCTATTGCTATTGTAAGCATATCCTTTATATCAAACGGATTATCGTTTACAGCGAACATTATTCTCTGAGCCTTGTTAACACCATAGAACTTGTTGTAATTGCTTGTATCGGCATTGTGTTTCCATAGTTGCCCGTTTTGGAAACCGTATAGTGTAACATCAACTGATTCCATCCATTCCGGCGCAAACTCATAAGCGCTACTCCATTTATTTTCAGCAGGTCTGAACGCTAACGTTTTATTATTTCCATCAAAAGGACTAAACCTATTTTGTATAGTTGTCGCCCCATCTGGAACATCGCCTGAATAACTAGGTAAATTTATGCTTACATCATCTATTGCAGGCATAACAAATAATGCTTCTTTATTAGTTGGATCAAACGCTGCGGCTATTCGGGTTCCGGTATTCAAATACTCTTTTAAAGCCTTTAAGAAATATGATGCCATTTTATAGCTACTAATGGGGAATAAACCGTTAGTGCTATACTGAACCATCACCCCATTGTAGTTATCTACCCAATAGACTTCACCAAGGTATGTGAACACGCTTTCAGGGTTTTCTGTACCGAAACTTCCTTTCAAGTCGTTCATTGTACCTATCACACCGTTTGATTGACCTAAGAAGGCATTACCCGTTTGGCTGACAAGTTGTGTTTCGCCAAGGTAAATACTGATAGTACCCCCTAAACATATCGCTAGTAATACGGCACCATCCTCCTGCTTCTGCTTATTTGCTAGTTGCAACTTTTGTATTGCGCCATCTTCGATATAGGTATCTGCCACATTCAAAGCATCAAAAGAAGAAAGCCCGTTTGTAAGCGTTCCTGCTAGATAAGTATTAGAGAAGGATATTCGGTTTGGTAAATATTTTTGACCAATTTTATCAATGTAATTTGAACGACCTGCATCTGTGTACCAATGTTGCCAATAAGAATCTACGGGTGACATTGCTTTAAAAGGGAATTGAAAAGCAAAATATGTTAATCCAGTCGAAATGGCAGTTGATATATTACCAATCCTATTTATAATGTATGTATCCCCCTGTAATTTGCCGGATAATGTGCTATATACCCTAGTATCTGTGTCTGCATTTGTTATAGGGTAAATATTAGCTTCTTCGTAAATAGGTTCATTCGCACTTGCCTTATAAGGAGTATAAATCTCAAACATTTTAAGGTCATAGGTGACAGGAGAGCCAGTTGTACCTAAATAGATATTTCTTAATTCACATAAAACCCAATTACCGCTTTGCCCCACAACCCTAAGAGGGTTATCTCCACTCCAAGAAGTGATACTGCCAGTATAAGACGTCCCGTATTTTAATAAATCACCTTCATTAAAAGTATATCCTATACCAAAGCTAATCATATCAGATATATCAAAAGCAATTCCTTTTTTGTCTGTCCCATAGGTAACGCCTTTTATATCAGTAGTATTAAAAACATAAGCACCAGTTGTTGCATCTACTGAATAAAATACTTGCCTCCTAGAATACCCTTGAAAAAAGAATGATTTAGTTAGGTTTTTAGATACATTAACAGAGTAATAGTATGCCCAATTCGGTATCTCAGATAAAGCATTTGTATTACTTAATGACCAATTAACTTGCGCATACAAATTAGTAAACGGATAACTATATATTGCATCAGGCACATATATGCTTTTTATTGGGCTATTCCCGCATTTTCTTTGATATTTATCATAAAAGGTTACAGATGCGTCATAAGTTGATTCGTTATGTGCAAATAATGTTTTGTTATTATAAAAAGCAGGGACGCCTTGTAATGTAATAGGGGTTTTATCATTAGTTGTGATAGAATAAGTTGTATCAACATACCATGTACTATCTGTATAAATCTGCAAGTAAGTACCCGGAATACTCTGAATGTCTGATCCGGCATAAACAAAATCTATAAAATTCTGGTCTCCAACAATAGGCACACCTCTACTATCTAATCCAGAGGTTTCTGAAATAATATAAGCCCAATTATGCGATTGATATGTAAAAGCATAATATCCGGTAGGCATCCCCCCAACAGTATCGTTTACAATATGTAAAACATCAAAAAATATCGTGTATTGTGTACCACCAGCATTTTTAACAGCAGTATGTATTCTTGTTACAGGAACACTTGATAGGTTAACTAGGCTTACATTACTTAAACTTAAACTTAACGATGTTTGCTTCGGCGTATTATACCCATAAGTGCCATTGCCTAAAAAAGCCCTGTTTCTAGCTAGTTCTAATGTCTTAGCATTGTTTGGTATTACTTCGAAGTATTTCGATGCGTATGCACTATCTAAAGCCTCACCTATCTGATTGTTATAGAAAGCATAAGTTAATGGTGTTCCGCTATTATGATTGGCAATAGCCGTAGCATCAGCAGCAATAGCTTTATCCCAAGTCTTAATAATGTAGTAAACATTACTGCTAGAGTAAATAACAACCAAATCAACTGTCTGAACTGTCTGCCATATCGTTTGAGTAGTAGGCAGTGTTACAGCGATATTATTGAAGTTGTCATTTGCGCTGTTCATTGGTGCCAACAAACTGTAAGGGCTTAGTACCGATACTTCGTTATCTATATATGTAAACCTCCAACAAAACTTAAACCCTTCGTTGTAAATAAAATTGCCTACAAAGCCGCTATCGTATGACTTTAGTATTGCAGGTGGGTATGCTGGGGCTTTTTTAATTACCTTTAATAGGTCAGCATTAATAGGCGAAGAATAAATTGGTGTACCTGTACCTGCTTGCATATTTAACGCCGCCTGTATATTAATACTCCAAACATCACCTGCATTATCAGTCCAATAAAGAAGATTGTCAATAATTTTTGCATTTCTGTCGATACAATTAGATAGCTGAAAGCCTAAACCCCCTGTTACATCGCTTTCTTTCAACAAGACCGAAACCGTGGCGGCAATCGTGTCGTACAAGAAAATACGGTTGTAGCCTGCACTGTTATAGATAAAATATACTAACCTTCTTCTTTCTTCATCAACTGCCGTTCCAATGCAGGTGTTACTTCCTGTTGTGGGCAGATTGGTATTTGTAATCTGTATGGTTCCAGGCATATTTTCAATACGGGTAGTTTTACCGTTCGCACTTACACCAACACGGCAGTTCTCCATATTCAGATAGTCGTGTTCGCCTATGAATCGTGGGTCTGTGTCGCTGTCCATTCCGCCCGTAAATATCTTCTTCTGATTTATCATTACTTAGGTGATGAAGTGTAAGATTTTTCAAAAATTCGTTTAATATCATCAACAGTCAAACCGCTTTTTCTTGCTCTTAAACGCCTGTATTGTAAGTCGTACTCGCTTTTAAGCATCTGTCTTTCGACTAGTGATTTAGTTCTGTTCTGTTCTGCCATTTTCCATAAGCAATAAGCCTTGATACAAGCCTGTGCATACGGGTCGACCATAGTGGCCGTATCGCAACTCGTTCCATCACTGATATACTCCAATACGACCTGCGAACCAACTTTGAAGTTTTGATTGAATTGTATCTGATTTCTTTCGGGTATTACTTTGTAAGTATCTGTTTGGTCGCCTGCACCTATACCATACTGCCTACCTGTATTTTCGCCCCAAGTATCCCAAATATTCGTTCCCCAATAAAAGCCAAAGCCCGGACTGCCGTTAGGGTAATAAACCCCTTCACCGCTGTTGCCGCTAGGAAAATCTACATACTCGTTATTAACTACATTACGCATCCGGTTGATGCTTTCCCTCTGAACCAACGGACGAACAAACTGTCCAACCATAACGCCAACTTTTGTGAAGTCTACATAATCATCGGGTAAGTCTGCGGCGTGATAGCTATTGATTGTAAGTGTGGTGGTGTTCACGTTTTTAAGCACATCGAAATTCAACTCACGCAAAATCTCAACGGAATTAGACAACGTCTGCATATACCAATGAATCGGATAACCATTGTCTATCAGAAACTTTCTTACAATACTGTCAAGGGTTGTATATGTCATTAGTTACCTCCTTGTTTTTGCCCGTTAGAAAAATTATCGCTCGCTTTGTCCGCTTCCGGTGAAGGCGCAAACTGCTTAATCAAATCCTCAACCACCTGCATTTCCATATCTGAGCTTATCGGTAATGTATCGTACTCGCCATATTGACCAATATCAGAAATTACCAATCGCATATTGACTGTATTAATGCCATCAATCGTAATATCTGTGTTGAATACAACCTCACTACCCCTTACTTCATAACCGATATGACCTAACAGACTAGACAAGACTTTTTGTCCTTCTATCAGGTTTATTTGCCCTCCTTGTAGTGGTATAAATAGTGGTGAACTCATTGTTTTTATTTATTAAGGGTAAATGCGCAAGAAAAAAGGAGTATTGGTTAACGTGTCGTCTGAAGGAATTCCGCTTAAATTTAAAGACTTAATACGAACTATTGTTGATGTATAACTATATGCACTCACAATTAATCCTGACGCATTATTGCAAGATATAATCGGTAACATTTTAGATGTGCTAGTGGATATACCGCTAAATGTTATACTGTATAAGCCAGAAGATAGCCTTGTTGCTGTAAAAGTGCCGCCTGTATTATTATTCAATACTGTTAATACGGGGGCTGACGTACTAACTTGCGTTATTAAACAAGCATACTCTGTATATGGTAATGACGAAGAATTTGCTTGGACATAATTCTTTACTGCATTTACACTAGGATATTTGGTAGTACTCGCACTATCTGCTATTATATTATTCGATAAATTTGCGTTTAATTGAATTGTATTATCATCAATAAGTTGCATTTTCCAACCAAAATCATTATCTATAAAAGTAAAAAGATAATAATTGCCACTTTTTAATGATTGTTGACTTTGATACGTCCCATAAATAATATTAGTTGAATTATCAAAAGAATATATATTACAATCTATCGCAGAAGCTATATATATCTGTGTACCACTTGGTGGGTTATTAGGCAATTTTACTGAATTACCACTACCGTATATCTGAGTAAAATTTGTAGGGATTAGATTAGAATTTGAATAATTAGTACCTGTAACAGATAATTGGTAAGAGACTAAAGGAATTACTCCACTATTCGCTTTTACAAATCTTGTAATAGCTTGTACACTAGGGTACTTTGTCGTGGATGCACTATCAGTAGTTAGATTATTCGATAAATTACTTAACGCTTGTGCATATCTTCCTACTGATTGAACTGTTGGATATTTAACTGTGCTAGAACTATCACTTGCTAATAAATTTGATTTATTAGCTGAATTTTCGGGCGTATATCCTAATCCAACATTCAATACATTCCAATTAGCTGAAGTTTGCCCCGGCGCATCTGTTAAAGCTCTAATAGAAGAACCTACAACTACCGATACGCCCCCTAAAGTACCTGCTGTACTTATATACCATAAATCCCCCTTTTTAATTGCGCCTGACGTACCACTTCCGCCAGTTGACGGGTAAACATTGCCACTAGCATTATAATTACCTCTATCATTTAATAAACCTACTACTAACCCATCTGCATAGGTTTTGGTAGCTTGCTGGGAAGGATACAAAGTTACTGAATTTGCAGCCATTGTGCCGTCATTAGACAAATTCGCAGTAGTTTGGTAACCACTTCCGCCACCACTTCCCTGATGATTCAAAACATACGACTTTACTGCTTTTTGAGTAGGTAATATTGCATTTGAATTACTTGTCATTGCGGTATCGGTAGATATTGATGATACTGATTGCCCGCTAGTAAACCCCCAAAGACCATTTATTGTCAATGTATTATAATGCCCGTCTATTGATAGGGTAGTTCCTGCATCATTATTGTTAATATCTCCTATTGTAGTAATATCTCCATTTATTGATAACCCACTTGCATCGTTATTGTTACTTACGTTTATATTGGGAAATGTATTATTACCCGTAAAAGCGTTGTTTTTTGTAAGGTATGGTATCCTAGTACTATCTATTAATTTACCTTCTGTTATACTTCTAGCGTACGATTTAGTTGCAACTGTATCACTACCACCGCTTGCTAAAACTATTGCCGGAAAAGTATTTACTCCTGTAAAAACATTATTTTTACTTAAATATGGTATTCTTAAAGAATCAGTAACCTGACCTAGTTTACTACCATCTACTTTTTTAGTAACACCTCCAATTACAATAGGTACATAGCCCCCATTAACACTGCCGGTATAAGTTGGTAAAGCAGAAATAGCAATCTGCGATTTACCATAAAAACTTAGGCATAAAGCCATCAAAACAAATAACCCTTTTTTCATCTTTTAATTTTATGTTGTTATAATTTTCCCATCTTCTGTTGTAATATCAATTCTATCTTCAGTAAGCAAGTAATTAACAGGCATTTCTGTGTCAAACCCATCAGAAATTGTATCATTCCATATCTCAAACACACCCATATTACGAGGTAATCTTACAGGCATGGCAGGTAAAATAGCTTTGCTTCTTTTACCATACGGTACAACAGGAATATTTTCGTAAGTAGCGGTCATTAACCCTTCCGGTATTGTATCGCCACTAGCCAGAGTAACAGAAAACACTTCCGCCTTAATCAAAGCATTTATCTTCTGATTAATCGCTTCATACACATCCTCAATCTGTACAGGTGAAGATGATGTATTCACACCGCCGTAAAGACGATAAAGCACTTGTTCCGCTAATTTCCTTTTACTTGTAGGCATTACTGTATTTTATTTGCTTCCATTGCACCAAATTCGATAAAATCCTTTTCATCCATATTCAATCCTAAGTACATCATCGCCCTGCCAATAATCTTCGACACATAAGTATTCGTCCATTCTAACTGAACACTTGTTGTTGGATCATAAGTAATCGTTCTTCCGCTTTGCGTAAAGCCATACTTAGGCTTTGCAGGTCTCCTTAGATAAATCATCTCGCCCGCATACGGCACTTTCGGGTATATCTGAGTGTAAATCTCATAGTTACCATTGGCATCGCTTGAACCTTTATCGACTCCAATAGGGGCAGTAACAGTTGGTTTGCGTAATGCGCTTTTTACAGCATTAGCCAACTGATTTTCATTCATGTACCTTACCTCATTGAAAGTCTGTGCCGATGTGGCATTGTCGTAGCCTATAACTGATAACCCTAAAAGGTGTGTGTACCCGTCTGGGTAGTTCAACAAGCCATTGGGGCAGTCTACATAGCTAAACGCCCATGTCACCTTGAAGATAGTAAGTGCATCATGTACAATCTGCGTATTCCCGTATTGCTTAAAGTACTCCGTAAAGCACTCCATTTGCGCCCTGTCGAGGTACATATCTATCTCGGCATCGGATGTGAACCCGCCCCGTTCCTTTCTTTCGATAAGGTGAATAAAATCATGTATCTCGTTTATTTGTGCCATGTGCCTAGTATCCTGTTTTTATTGATTAGGAAATACTTTTTACCCCACAAATCATATCTGCATATATACATTTCTTCAGTAGAAGCTATATCGCCTTTTTTTAATCCCAGTTCAGGATAATCGGATGCAACCTCAGCCCTGTCTGTTAATTCAAAGCATACACTCATTGGAGGCAGCATAACGCCATTCTGAAAGTTATAAGATGAAGTAGCATCTACCATTAAAGGAGTAGCAATAACATAGTTAGAAACAGATACTACGTCATCACCTTTTTTAATAGCAAGAATATTATCCATACTAACATTCCAATAATCATCGGTTTGTATTTCGGTACCTGATTTTTTACTTTCTATTTCTAGTAAGTTCTTAAATCTAAAATCCTGCACGCCACCAAAGTGAAATTGTGCAAGCCATCTGTCTTTCTCTGATTCGTTGATATTGTCCCTTCCATCAATTATAGTACGGCTATTTTTATCGTATAGCGAGCAACCCCATCTTTTAGAAATAGCCCCATCATAGCAAAATATTGAAATCATTTTACCTTTAGAGTTCTCAAATCTTTTTAAACTTCCCGGTACATCTAAAGTTTCTTGGTATAGTTCAGGGTTTTCATTAAACTTCATTTCGCTGATTACCGAGTAATCAAATGCGACTTCATCTCCCTCTTTCAATCTTGCCAACTTGGCTGAGTTTGAGCCTTTTATGTATTTCGGTATAGCCGCTACTTTCCCCGTTACAGATACGTTCCACTCAGGGTTATATGTTGGGTCTATATAAAACTTTATGCCACCATTGGTAACAATTTCATCATTTAATGCCTTATCTACCGTAACAAATATCGAGTTCGTAGTAACCATAGCACAAAAGTGGCAGCTTACAAACGAAATATTTGTAAAATTAACCCAAATACAAACATATACTTGTAAATTTGCTGAAACATAACAACAATGAGGGTTAATTTTGCCTCAAATACTATTTGTATCCACCGTAAGTCGTTTAATTTGGACGAGATAAGGAGGTTTTTGCTTGATACGCAACCGACTTTTTGCCTCCGTTTCCAAGTGGGTTCACATAAAGTAGGCGATGCCTTGGTCTACACATACGATTGGGGCAAACTTTTCAGGACGTTCGGGGTGGAGGAACATCTTACGTTGAGGGCTTTGCGTGAAGAAGGATTGTCACCATTACAAAAACATAATAAAAGCAAATGACACTACAGCAACTTGAAGAACTGACACGCCCGCAATTCTTGTGGGACAAAGCACCTGGCAGGCAATGGAATGTGGTAAACGCCTCTGGCAGCACCAACACCGAGACGACAATCGGCATGGTCGTTTTTGCAGGTGTGGCGCACATGAATGGTTTTACCGACAACGAAATCAGAAAGCACATCGGCATCGAGCGTGTTGCATACACCCGCCACCTGAACACCTTCAAGAAAGCGTACGAATGGGAAGATGCTGCCGAAAAGAATGATGCGTTTGCAGAAGGGTCAGAGTTGCCTAAGCGTATAATGACAAAAGCCAGACTGATACTTAATGCTATCAATCTGACTTATAATAAAAAACCAATGATTAAACTTAGTGAGTTGGGGTATTAAACTATCCCTAATACACTTCCATGTTGACTGCAATCTAACAACACATACTTTTTATCTTGCAGCACAATGGGCTTGCCCGCACCGTGCTCATACATAACAGTATCCCCCAACTTTATGTAGTCTACTAAATCAGACACAGCTACTACCACCCCATAATCCGGGATGTTGGCATCGTCAGCAACTTTAATAATGCCGCCACTTGTTTTTGTATCCCTTTCTTTAGGAAGTACTAATACCTTTTCGTGCAAAGGCTTGTAAAAAAAATCACTCATAATTATTGTTTTTTGTTGTTTAACATTGCTGATACCTGTTGCCTGAATTTACGGATAGCGTTTTTCTCATTGATAGCAATACAATAAATACAATTAGCATTCACCTTTAACCGCTTCTTTACTATGCCATCAACTTTAAAACTTTCAAAACTCGCAAACTTCAATACCTTAGTGTGCAGGTTTAACTCATAGCAAGATTGGCCGCTATCCTGTTTCAGTCTGTAAAAAGTTTCTTCAACCTTTTCTTTAGGCTTAAATACCTTTCGGAATAACTTTACTGTAAACTGCTTAATGCTGTTCAACTGTTTCATATTCTTTTTTTAATGGTTTATCAATAATGCTTATTTCCTCACCTGCCAACTTAGCATCAATAACACTTTCTAATAAATCCCTAAAGTTTGGATCTAACAAAGCAATCTTATCCGTGATAGCCGGTACAGCAAACACATCGCTTTCCCATTCGTTACGACAACCTTCTCTAACTTCTTTTGGAAACAAATGGTTAGTAATAAAATCAGTATAAATCCAATCGACTTTACTTTCATACTTCTTACCCATCTTTTCTCCAAGGCTATCAGGCATTTCACGTTGCAAGTCCTGAAAGTGTTCTTTTGCCATTCGTAAATGGTGGATTGCGGAGATAATGTTACTTTTCATAATAATCCGATTTAATATCAAAAAGGAGTATCATCTATCAATTTAGAAGGTTCACTCGCTTGTTGTGGCGCACTAGCATTACCACTATCACTATCCTTACTGCCTAACAACTGAACATTAGAAACACGGCATACTAATTTTACTCCAGTACTACCATCATTCTTTTGATAACTCTGAGCTTCGGGTTGACCTTCAACATATACCAACGTGCCTTTTTTCAAATACGGAACAATACTTGTTTTATCTTGCCAATAAGCGCATTCTACCCATATAGATTTATCAACCTGTTCGCCTTGTGCGTTTTTGTACTTCTCTGAATGAGCAAGTGAGAAATTAATCACCGTCTTACTATTTACTGTGTTTGTAGTTGCATCTTTACCTAGATGTCCAATTGCTGATAGTTTAATCATTGTTTGCTATTTTAAATTTTTAATCACTAAATCCTTGGTTGTCTCATAGTTATACTTACAGATAAATTCCTTTCCGCCTGAATTAACGATACTGTATTCGATTCCATCTTCTTCATAGGTCTGTACATTATCTACTTTAAAAAAAGCTACTGTACGACACTCAGTATCAGTTAAATCACGTTCTATTTCAACGCCTAAATCTTCCAACTGATTTAACGTTTCTCCTTGCCAAAATATCGGTAGTTCAATCATACCCCCTATTTTAATTCATCAGTATATTTCTTCTTCAAATCCTCTACATTGACCGCTACCACCTGCATATTATCAGCATACTTAGTAATTGCATTGCCGGAAAAGAAGTAAGAAGGATTAATCCAAAAGACATTCGGCTGTTTCTGCCTCATAATGAAATACAACCCCGTTAATTCCGCAACCGCTCTGCAATAACTACTATGGCTACAAGAAGCACGTCTCTTAAAATCTTCAATATCAACCACGATATAATCGCTGCCAACTTCGACTTTAATCATTATCCATATCAGCAACTTCAACGTAGCGCCTGTACACTGAACCAACTCTTTCAGATGCGCCGGTACCTTATACAACCTGGCATACGGCGTAGTCTCGATGTAATACCTGTTATTGATATTCCCCGTGGCAGTTATATCCGTAATAATCCCTTCGCTTCTTTTAACAGAACTTAACTCCTTACTCACATTCATTTCCATCACTTTCAAAGTATAATCCCTCAGAAAAGGATTACTCCCCATCTTAGCTGGATTAAATGTTCGAGGTGTAACAGGACGTCTACCCATTATTTATTAGTTTGTTTTAAGTAATGCGCAATAAGCAAACTATCAACAATGCCATCATGTGGGATTTTAGAACGCTCAGTAGCCAATAAATTAACTTTAGGATACAGTCTCTTAGCAGCGAGTAAAGCCATAGCCTTAGTATCAACTTTCTTTGTTTCCTCTGATACGCCCGTTTTCTTATTAACTTTAACTTTACCTGGTTTATAAACAACGGGAATACCCTCAAAAGCTAGTTTTTGCCACACCTTAGAATGCACCTTAACAAATGGAAGCCCAATGCCTGTAATAAGCCCTTCTATTAACCCTAAAGCCCTGCCAAATTGGAAGTTACTCTTACTAGATGAACCAAATATGTTTGCCACATTCTCAATGCCTACAATCACATCACTATATGATCCAATCATCGACATAATCTCATTCAAATCAATTTCGTTGGCTACCAATGGCGTTTTAAAAGTCTCGATAACACCATTATCCTTAATCAAAACAATCCCACCTTGTTTGCCAACATCAATCCCAATAAATACTCTCATCACTTCTTTTTTAAAATTTTAAAACTCCAATCACCAATCTTCAATGTCTTTGTATAACCAAACCTCTCAGAGAACAGATATGGATGATACTCAGTATTCTTCCACGCAATACCATAGCCAAACAATCGCAACCACCCTATATAATGCCCAACATGAACGCAAAACAATCCGAACATAACAGAGTAATTACGCCCCATAAACCTCTTGTCTAAAGGTGAAAAGTTGTTGTATATCTCCATATTACTTTACCTTAATTGTTACCCTTTCTGGCTTATCACCTCTCCAATGCCTAGAAGAAACCTTATAAACGCAATCTTTACTATCAATACTCAAAACAACTTCATCGCCAATATTCGGAAGCGCAATTACATTCCAATGCTCAATAATATGCTTATACCCATTCGGTAACTGAAAAGTTATTTGCATTTCCATAGGTTACTTTTTGATAAACTGTTTGTATTTTGTGCGGATGTTGTTTATATGCAACTGCTTGTAAACTTTTTCGTAACTAACACTACCTATACCCCAAGAACTTGGCCGTACGTCTACTCTTTGTAAATTTGTAGTTAACGGTTTCATAAATGCGGCATCGGGTGAGATGGGTATCTGACGTCTCTCCAACCCTCTTAAATCCTCAATCAACGAATCGTCCTCAAAGACTTCGCCTGAAAACCTATTTAACATTTCCATACACCATCCTTCTTTAGAATCAGCATACAAAAACTGTCCAACATAATTTACAAACGCTTCACTGAATTTGTGTGTCATAAATAGTTATAATTTATTTCTGAATAAAATGTAATCCAATACAAGGTAAGTATTCAAAAGTGGGATGTAAGGGAAAATCCGAATCACAAGGCAAACTTTATCATCTTCATATTCAGACAATTCCATTCTTATAAAATCAACAGCATCCGGATTCTCATTTATCCAATTGATTAACAAGAAACAACTTGCTAAATAAATTATAGTAAAAAACAGAAATAAGCAGAATGCCATATCCATAAACTTTCATTTGTCATTTTAACAGAAATAGGGAAGAATTAACTACACAATCGTACTCAAATGTTCCAGGATAATGTTCAACTCGGTATAATTAACATCCAACTGTCGCAATGCTAATTGCAGGTCAGTAACAACACCTGTATCAGGATTGCGATGAAGGCAAGAAATACCATTATCAACAGGTATAGGCTCAAACGGTTTTATCGCTTCAATCTTCATACGAATAGCGGAAATCAACACAAGCTGAGCAACTATCTTTTTCTCAAACTGATTCCTAATATCAACCAATAAAGCTGAAGGTTTTTTCGCTTTTAACATACTTTCTTCATGTAACATATTATCTCTTTTTGTTTGTGGATTACAAAGATAATACAAATCTATACTTGTCAAAATATTAAATAATTCAACAAACGTGCAATTATTGCATATTTTGCTAAACTTGTCACCAATGCTAATTAATTATTTCTATCATATGATAAGCCCAGTATGGGTTTCAAGCCAAAATTGAGAAAATATTTTCGATATATATATATAATATACATTTTTTAAAACGCTTTTCAATCCTCTGAAAGCCTTACCCACATTGAGTTTCAGAGGAATTTTTAGCAATTCTATTGTTGTCACCAGTGACAAGTATAGATTTTCAAGTACTAAAATCAGCCGACATTTACAACAACAACATATTTTTGCAACATAGTTGCATTTATTCATACTCAAAAGGTATCATCAACAACATCTTTAATACCTAAAAAGTATCATACTATTTTTGCATCATCGTTGCAAATTATACGGACTAAACAAATATTTGTCTGTATCTAATTTTACCCTATAACTTTGCATCAGTTCTTTTAATGATTCCAAAGAGATATTTTAAGTGGTTGATGTTGAGATTATTATTTTTTGTGGGGGTTGGGGAATGGGGTAACGTCTAATTCGGGCGGGTGGGTGCGGCGAAGGGGAAACGGCAAACAATCAATCGAGTGCCTACACTTTTGGCAAATTCAGATTTTGGGGCTACTCCACAGCAGGACACAGCACCAAAAGCCTACCATCAAAAGCAAATAATTGTGCTACAATTCGCACCGTTATACATAAATCATTGATAATTAAGCAGTTAGGATATTTTTACGGGAAATTACAGAACTATTACAGAACTTTATTAATAACTTTCAGATCATGGCAAAAAACACTAAAAACAGTAATTCTTATTTCAAGGCGATTCTAGACCGTTTAATTCATTTTAGGTATAATTCCCTTACTTTTGGGTTATCTTCGAAATTTGCCCCGTTTCTGTTTCGTGCAGGTACATTTGCGAGGTAACCTCTCACACTATACGCAAATAAATACCTTCTACTTCTTTCAAAGTGACAAAAATTTAAAACAAATGAGATTGCAGAATTTACATAAAATAAATACTGTAAACCGTTCAATTAAGATTTTAAACAAGTCGCAAATAAATAAACCTAGATTAAACCTCACACTTATCAATGTCCTTTCCGCTGTTAATCATTCAGGTGCAGATAAGCCAACACAAAGAATTTTAAAGGTTCTTAATTTTTGGGGCTATGGCTTTTATCACGAATATGTTAAAGACTATCTCAGCAAGTTAGAGATTTTTGGGTATGTTGAAAAAAGAGACAAAATATTACAGCCACTTAATAAGGTTCAGTTTCTTTGGTCTATCACTCCGGAAGGCGTGCACATCCTGCAACAATTCGAAGCACAACTCCGCAGAACCCGACACGATAAATAAAGCCTTTTCCTGGTTTCCGTTCATCTGTTTTTTATCTGTTTTTATCCAGTTGTTTTCGTCATCTGCTTTTCAAATTGTCGGTTTATTCCATTCAGTTTGACGGCGTTTTATTAGATTTTATTTAATGAATGTGCTATTTTATTAAATGTTTTCTATTTTTTTGAAGATTACAAAGATTTATTTGTTTTATTTAAAATGCTTTCCCTACTTTTACACCGTCTTAACGAAAGAATGACAATATTTATAACATTTAACCCCTTGCGGCGGCAAGAAATCAACACGCATAATAAAATGATACATACAGAAATTTTAAACACAAAAGAAGCAGTTATTGAGTACTTAGAAAATTTAACCGCTAGTGAATTGGTGCAAGCAAACGATATTTATTGCGAACTTTCTAATGATTTCGATGGTATTATTTTCCAAAATAATGAAGATTTTTTTAATGTTCGTTTTGACACTAAAATAGATGCTATCCGTTCTGTTTGTTACGGGACTTATAACTTATCAGATGATTACGTTAAGTTAAACGGCTATGGTAACGTTGAAAGTTTTAATAATCCCGTTGAATATGTTGACTTGTCAAGTATTGCGGATTATATTTTAGACTGCCCACGCTGCTTTGATGTTGTGCTGGTTGATGAAAATGAAGAATAGGTTAACTGACGAGAATTTAATATTCGAAACGGGTTGAAAAATACCCGTCTTAACCATTAAAGCAGAGGCAGCACTGTATAAAAGACTTGCGAAATATTATGTCAGAATATCAATCACGGGCAGTAAATTTTTTAAAGAAAACGGGCGTTCAGTTTAGTTGTTCTTATCTAGAACACGACTTCTATTTTGAAGATGATAAACAGTGTCGGGACATTTACCAAATTAGGCTACAGCGAGGTAAAAAAAGTTTCTCGTTTAAGTTTGGGCAAAGTATCGCAAATAACGGGATAGAACCTACTCCCTATGATGTTTTAGCCTGCTTGACTAAGTATGAGGTTGGAACGTTTGAGAACTTTTGCAGCGAGTTTGGCTATGACGAGGACAGCCGCAAAGCATTTAAGACTTACAAGGCGGTTTTAAAAGAATATGCGGGGGTGCAAAGAATTTGGGACGATAACGAGATTGAAGAACTGCAAGAAATTAACTAGCATCTTAAGTTGGCAGAGCTTCAAAACTGCCTATTTTTTAACATAAAACAACAGGCGGCAGCCTTAAAGATGCAAAAGTTATGACAGTAGATTTATTCGAAGTACAGGAAACATTGCCAATTAATTTACAGGCAATTTTAGACTATTATTCTAGCGAATATGGCGAAGATATAAACTACGAACAATTAACGCAAATGCAAGCAGAATGTAAGGCAATTGGTTTTAGTTTTGAATGGGGTTTAGATGCCATCCCTTACAATCTTCGCAAAATACCGACAAGAATAAAAAAGGATACTGAAGCAATAAAAACGATACTTTTAATAGTATTGGCAGCTATGGCTATAATGTTTGCAGGGTGCAGCAGTGGCGCAAATATTCACGGTACTTGTGCAAGTAACAGCGTTAAATGGTGGCACGTTGCAGGATACGATAAAAGATAATTAATTAATCAAATTTTAAAACTTAGTACAATGATTGCAACGACTATCTACACCGCAAATAATGTAGCCCCGCACCCCACCACAGACTATAAAAAAGAGCAATTTTCTAAACTGAAAGATTTATTTTTTAAGCACGATAATTCATTGGGGCAAAAAATTCGATTAGAGACAATAAAAGAAGCCTTCGAAAAGTTAGGCACAGGAACTATTTCTTTTGATAGTTACTACGAAAGGTACACATACAAGGAAACGATATCTAATAATGTAGTCTTATTGTTGCAGTGTTATATCAGAAATTGTTCTTATGAGTGGAGGGTTTGCGCTTATATTGACACACCCTCACAAAGCCACTTTTACGGGGCAAGCGTGATAACTTTTATTTCATACCCAACACTATATGAAGAGACAACAAATTCTAATTTTAGGGATTGGGAAGATATAACAATAGCCGAAAAAGTTTACAACGAGATTAAAACAATTTTACTAAACGATTAAATTAACTTTAATGATTACAACATTACCGACCTCAATAAACACAATCGAAGAGGCAAAAGCATTTTTGACAGAACTACACAAGAACGGCGAGAGTTATCATCCGGAGGACAGTGCTCACGATATTATCAATACTGAAACAAATAAGCTAGTATTTACCTATGACGAGGCTTTGCAGTTGGATAGGTTAATGGATGAGATTACAGCAGCTACAGAGGACGGCACCTTTGCTTGCGAATTTTTATGGAAGCTAGAAAGCAAAATTGAGGGGACTATTCCGCATCTAGTAAGGCAGGAGCAGATAAGGGAGAAGGAAGAAGAAGGCAAACACTATTGCCATTGCTGCCTAAAGACAATTACAGAAGGCTATGTGATTAACGGGATTGATTTTTATTGTAGCGAGGGTTGTATAGCCGAGGATGGATGGGATTATGAAGGATTAAGAGAGGAGAACGAGGACGATAATTATTGGACTGAATGGGAGGACGAGGACGAAGCGGAAAGAGTAGGGGCTGAGATATTAGCCTACCTCCAACAAGCTGACGAGGCAATGAGATATAATTCGCAAGATGTAGCGGAAAATAAACAGCCTTCAACCGACTACTTAGAAACACATTTTGATGTTGTCGAATGGATTACAGAAACGAAAGATTTCGATGGGACTCTAGCCTACAACCACAATCACAAGTGGGGGAAAGGTGGGCTTTATGACCTAGCAAAAGAGTTAACCGCCGAGTTTCAGAAATTACATAGAGATACAGTTTGGGGTGACGAGGCAGACTATTACGATACCCTAGAAGGTTTTCTCAATAGCAAAAGATAATCATTCACTCAATAAACAACACAACATGAAACACACAGTAAACAGCCTTCTAGCTTCTCAAATTGAAGTGAACAGGCAGACGGTAGAAAACCTCGAGAAAGTAGTAAAAAGCCCAAAGAAATACGCAAAGATTTTGGGAAGTAAATTTACCCTAGAGGACATTAAAGCACAGCTCACACTAGCTAAAGACTTCTTGAGAAATTGTGCGATTTAAGCGTAAAAGCCAAAACCCTTAATTTTATTATTCATTTTTAAAAAACGGCAAGCGTTCCGACCAAAAGGCAAATTATTATGTTAACAATTGAAAGATTAAACGAAAAAGGTTACATCGCTAACACTAGCGATATGAGTATTGAAGAAGTAGTATATCGTGACTACTTACGAGACTATGGTGGCGATGAAACGACAAGCCCCAGAGGTGTAGAGCCTAGGATACATATCAGAGAGGTCGAGTGCAATAATTATTTAGTAGAGGGGGTGGATTTTGATAACGAGGATGAGGCTTTCTTTTATTGCCAAAGAAAGGGATTAAACCAAGATACTATCATGAGTAACGTAAAGACTATGTGGGAAGTTTGGACGTGGGGAACAGGCGGCAATAATCCCCGAAAACTAACAAGCCATCCAACTGAAGAATACGCAGAAATAGACCTTTACGAGCATTTTGAGTACTATATCCAAAATAAAAATTGGAATGCCCCTATCTTCTTCGATACGAGAAAAGAAGCCATACAAGAATTAGCAGACAGCAGGGGGAAGCCCTTTGAAGTTATCGAAAGATACATCAACTACAAAGAAAAGTGCGAAGCTAAGGCAAGAGAACAGGTAATAATAGAAGAAGAGCTGAGAAGGCAAGCCAAATTAAACGTTGAGGCGAAAGTGATTACAGAAGCAGAAACGATAGTAATAGACGACACCTTTATCGAAGAAGCGAAAGAAGCTAGAGTGCTTCCTGGACTTGAGAAAAGTCAAGCCCAAAGCAAAGCTTTTGTAGCCCTAATTAATCGAAACGGTAAAGAAAAGATTGAAAGCGATTTTTGGAAAGTGTTTAGAATTATTAACGCAAAAATAAAGGGATAGGTTTAACCCTATCCCCACTGAAAGCAAATCACAATTGAAAAGCAAAGCGGTAAACGGCTTATATGCTTTTCGTGAAATTAGAGGACAAATATAGGTTTTTTACAATAAAAATGGCAATTATGCAAAATAAAATGTTCATACAGTCAGTTAGTCAACTTCGCAAATTAAGGCAGGATATGAGCCTTAAAGTAAAGGCATCGGAAACAATCGGACGGTTAAGATCAGAATTTAATAACAACCGTTTACAGTTTGATTTATCGGTGTCCAGCTTCATAGGTAACAAAGACCTCACGAAAGAAATTGTGCGGCAAATAGTAGGCGAAGAGGTACCGTTCAGTAAATACACATTATCAAACGTCAGTAATTTATTACAGGCGCATTTTCAACAGTATTCATTATTTTAAAAAATTAGCAAGATGAAAAACAAAAGAAAAAAATTGTGGAAAGATATAATGAACTGTACCGACACTATAAGGTCCATCCGTTTAGGCGATGCAATTAAAAGTTGGTATGCCGAAAATGACAGTAAAGTGTTCAAGGGTAACAACGGTTTTATATTTCTAAAAAACGAGGTTTTCGGCAGCGATGACAATCTATTCGAAAGCCTTTACAATACAATTAACCCAATTTTAAAAAATTAAAACAAAGTAAAATGAACGAGCTACAAGCATTGCAGAACGCAGCCAATAACAGAGGGATAACAATTAAGGAATACCACTTCGAGGATAAAAGAAAGAAAATTAAAAATTATATTGCAGTAAATAGCAGAGGGATAAGTGTAAGCCCCCCACTATCTTATGAATATTTGAATATGTTTCTATTGGGTTGGGCTAAAGGGATTGATAGTAATAAACAAAGTAATTAATTCACTTAAAAGTTAATTTCGTGTCTCAATCCCCTACTCCCCTCTTCCTTCGCCTATTCCGGCTATCTTTTACCTAAGGCTACCCAACGCTTTTTGAACGATAAGAATTTCTTTAAAAAGATAGCTCACGGGCAATATTCAAAAAGTGTAAAAAACTAATTGTCCTAAGTCCTTTTTGTCCTTTTGTCCTTTTGGGTAAATAAGACAATAAAGACAGAAAGGACAATAAAGACAAAGGACATTGCAAAAAATACTTTTTTAAAATGAACGAACATAGATACATATTAGAGCCATACAAGGGAATAAACACCCGTTACCGTTGCCCAAGTTGCAACCATAGGGATAGAACCCTTTCCCTATACATTGATAAGGAAACAGGCTTACACGTTGCCCCCAATGTCGGTAGGTGCAACCGTGAGAGCAATTGCGGTTATCATTACACACCCAAGCAATATTTTACCGATAACAATATTTCATTTGATACACCACAGCCGAAACAGTACAGCAAGCCCAAACCAATTGCACCAGCTAACCCCGTTTCTTATATCTCAAAGGATGTGTTTAAAAGTAGCCTCAAAGGATATGAAGCAAACCACTTTGTTACGTTCCTAATTGGGTTGTTTGGCGAAGATGTTACAAGCGGACTGATAAGCAAGTATTTCATAGGTACTTCAAAACATTGGGATAGCGCAACCGTCTTTTGGCAAATTGATAGTATTGGGGGTAGATAGGGAAATGCGCAGCGTAAGAAAGAAACTAGCCAGAAATTAGCCATATAAGATATTTTTGGCGTATCAAAAGAGGTACGATAGCCTTGCAAAAAGAAAAGAAATAATATTACATCATAAAAGCAAATTAAGCAAATGATACAAGAACACTATTTTATACAAGCTCAGGGCGATGATAAAAGTAACTATATAGTGAACACAAAGCGACCTCCTTTCATGGTGGCCAGGGTTTACAAGTGGCGAACGAATAAGAACGGATCAGAAGAGGTGGTAAACTATATGCAACGGTTTCCTCAAACAGTACAGGTTGAAGGATACAATGTAGTAGTGTCGTTTGATAGCACTATGTCCAACGATAAAATCTACCGTGAAGATATTGACATCGAACTGCACCGTATGGCAGATTTTTACCTGAAACAGCAGATTGAAAAGGGGCAGGTTTATTATAAAAATTACAGGATATAACCTTTCTCAATAAAGTTCTATAAATAGTCTACAACGGGAAAAAGTTCTATAATTTAGGTTAAAATAAGCACAAGATGCGAATCCAATCCGGATCACATAGAATAAAATTAAGCAGCCCTCAAAAGCTGCTTTTTTTATGCCAAATACGCTGATTTTCAATGGTTTATAGCTGTATTTTTCAAATTTGCATACTTTTACTCGTTCAGCCATTATCCTAAATCTTCCCAAATCTTCCCTAATATTTATAAAATAATTCTGTAATAGTTCTATAATTCTATATTTTTGTTCTGTAAAACGCTACATTATGGGATATTCAGTCAAGCCTATTCTAATGGGTTATGCCGACAAAAACGGCTGTCACGGCATTTCAATTCAGGTAATTAACAACAAACTAAAGGCGTACAAGGCCACTGGCATCAAACTCCCTACCGATAATTTCAAGAACGGGAATGTAGTTTGGCATAAAGAAAAGGTGAAGTTAAACGCCATCATAAAGTCGATTGCAAACAATATCGAAAGTAATATTTTAGAGTGTATGCGAAAGGATATACCTATCACCGAGAAGATACTAAAGAAAATTGTTTCCGGCGATAGTATAGACACTTCATCTGGACTACTAACAAACTTCATTGAGGACTTAATTCAAGAGCTTACAGGGAAGTTATCAGAAGGACGGCTAAAACATTATAAAGTTATGTCCGACAAAGTAAAGGATTATGACGATAGGACCAGGCTTGCAGAAATTGATTATAAGTGGGTAATTTCCTTTGAAAGATACTTAATGGATACAGGAATAGTTCGGAACACTTTAAAGGGGAATATGGCACTCCTAAAGGCTATTATAAACCATGCTATGAAAAAGGATTATATCAAAGATGATCCGTTCAGAAAATACATCAACCCTAAATCTGAAAGGACGATGCCGGACTATCTTACTGAAGAAGAGGTGGCAAACTTCGAGAAGGTAGTAGCCGGGGTTAATATTCCCGAAATGAGAAACGCAGGGTATTACTTCTTGCTATCTTGCTACTTAGGGTATAGGATAAGCGATTGTTTGACGTTCGATGTAAGTAAAAGGGTAATGGATAACCAAGTTACTTTACAGGCTAAAAAAAACGGCAAAATCGTTTCTATCCCTATTTACAACAAGTTAGTGCCAATACTCGAATATGTATCCAAGAATAAAATGACTGAATCGGAACAAAAGGTTCGGGAACACGTTAAAGCGATTGCAAAGCTGGCAGGGATTAACAAGAATGTGAAATTCCATACCGCCCGACATTCATTTGCAATGATGATGATGTCAAAAGGGTTTACGGTAGATGAAGTTGCAGAAATGTTGGGGGATACGCCTCAGACGGCTAGAATATACGCCAAGATAAGCAATATTGATTTGAGTAAAAAGATTATGGATAGATTGAATTAAAAAGAAAATACAGCCAAAAGATTGTTTTTTATTTGTTTTTACTTGTACTTTTGTTATGCTATGACAGAAGTAAAAAAAGGTTTAACCTATAAAGAACAATTACTAACTCCTGAATGGAAAGCTAGGAGATTACAAATACTAGAGAGGGATAATTACACTTGCAAAAAATGTGGGAATAAAACAAGGCTACAAATCCACCACAAAAAATATATAAAAGGTAAAATGGCGTGGGAAAGCCCCGATAAGCATTTAATAACGCTTTGCCGTCCTTGTCACCAAAAAGAACATAATATTGGTAGCGATAAAATAAAGTACGCCCCGATATTGCCCAATAAAAGACGTACTAGAAAAAAGAAGAACCCCAATAAACCTAAAAAGAAAGTTGAAACCCGTATGGAAAGAATAGTAAGAAAAAGTAAACTAACGGCTAGAGATAAAAAATTGCAAGAGAGATACACTCAATTAAGGAGAGAGGGTAAACTTGCATAGCTACCCTCCCAACAGTTTAGCCATCTTTGTACAATGGTCGTGCATTTCTTTGTAAATTATCGCTTGTTTCTGATAGTATTTTGCATCTTTAAAAGCGCTGTTACCCGGAAGCAATGAATCGAGATTAAAGCCAATCTTTTCTTCAATATCCTTTTTGGTTGAAGGTTTAACGTAATCCCTATTCTCTAGATACACAATACTTTGTTGCGTAACGCCCAGCTTCTCAGCTAAATCTATCTGAGTTAAACCGTTGTTTTCTCTGTACTTTTTAAGTAGTTCGCCGAATGGTTGTGTCATAATATTTAGTTTATTTTCCAAAAGTTTTTTAAGATGCCGATATATTTTACTCTTACATCGTGGTTGTTCAAATAATGATTTGTTGCGAACACGCTAAACAGCAAGAAATTCGATTCTTTATTCGTTTGAGTAGTATATGTCATAACATCATTTACTATACCCTGATTCTCCTTAAAATCCCTCATGGTGGGGTTTGTCAGAACGAGTAGCAGAATGATTGCGCATACGCCGTAAGTAAGTTTCTTTTTCATATTGATAGTTTATAATTCAATCATCCTTTTACCATACAACATAATCTTTGCGCTTCCGGTGACGCTATACAGCCCTATTATATCTTTTATGTGTAATTCATAAGGCGGATAGGCTAACATCCCTTTTCTGGCACCGCTATCAATTACCATAGTGTTATCTGAGATCAGAACAAGTATTTCGCTGTTACTATCATCTTCTTTGTAGTATAGTCTTTTCAGTACAGCCTCGTCAGCCGTTTCCACTACATAGACTTCTCCTGGTCTTATTTTACAATCTGTTTTCTTTACCATTCCGACCACACTAGAAGGTGGATAATTAGGCATCATACTATTCCCACTTACAGGCAAAGCGAAGTCACATTTACCCAATACGTCATAGATGTTTACATAGTCTGTTTTGTTTGTAACTGCCATTCCGTTTCCGGCTTTCGGCGTGGCTGCCACACTAGAGTTATACAATTTCACGGTTCGAGGATTTTCGGTGTTTTTTAATTCAAGTCTTTTTCGGTAGTATGGCTCAGGAGGGGTTTTGTCTACCACTTCTTCATAGCTGCCAAATTCTGCTGTAAGGTTTTTAAGTATAGTATCAGTCAGTGGCTTTTCGTTACTGATAATTTTTGATAAATATGAAGGAGTTATGCTCAAAGCGGCAGCAACATCTCCTTTAGTGATGCCCCTACTCTTTAAAACCCTTAGATATTTTTCAATATCAACTGCCATTTGTTAGATATTATTTAAATAAATCGTAAATAATTATACAATTTCTATATTTCTTTCAAACTTGTACTTTTTGTACTTATTGTCCTATTTTTACACTGTCAAAGCAATAAAGCAACACACAAATAACGCTTTTAGGTATGAACAAAAATGATAGCATAATTAGTAGCGACCTCTCTAAGCAAATAATGGCAGAACGCAAAAACGAAATAAAACGCCACGTTGAAGGACTGCCAATAAAAGAGGTAGAAAACATTCTCGATGAAGTCTTGCACGACATCAAACAAACGACTGTTTACACCCTTCCTGATACTAATTAAACCCTATTACTTTTTACATACAAAACACAAAGGTATAACAAAGCAATAACAAAATGGCAAAGATTTTAAGTAAAGATATTTTAAAGGAACAAATCGGTAAAAAGTTGCACGAACTAGCCGAGCACGTTACCTCAGAAGATAGGAAGCTGGCTCAGATAGAATTAGGTAAAGTATTGAACCTTGGTGCCAATGTTCACGGCGAAAATGTTGTTTCAGTTGCACTTATTTCTAGGTACTTCAACAACAAGATAGGTAATATCGAAGCTGCTACTAAACTGTACGAGATTTTATCTCCTATTATCAGAAAGAGACAAAAGGCGTTGGTAAAGAAAATAGGCAAATAGATGGAACACGTTACAGTACCAAAAGGCTTTCTGGACAACATTATGAAGTCGCTTAGAAACATTGAGAAGCAGAGTAATGAGAAGGCTATCGCAAGCGATTTTATCAACGAGAAAGATGCTGCTAAGTTAGTAGGCAAAGATGTGAAAACAATGCAGAACAGGAGGTCAAATAAGACGTACAGATTAGGCGAACATTTTATCAAAAACGACTTTGAAGAAGTCTTTTACTACAAGTCTAAATTAATCGGTTTATGATAATTCAAACAGACCACGTTACAGTTATTCTTCCTTACAATCCGGTAGAGGATTTAATGCAAGCCCAAATGATGCTTAACGAAACCGAGAAACATAGAAAAATTGATTCAGTAATTAAAGCTATACACAATGACAAACACATTCGTAAACTTCCATCCTTTGAGGAATAGCGACAGGCAGTATTCACTAAAGCACTTATACAGATGGCTAGTGTCAGATCTACCTGAAAGGCTTAAAGAGGAATTGGACAAAAAGTGTCCAAACGAAAACAGGGTCAATTATCTTAAAACACAAATTGCTCAATTAAACAAATAACGATATGCTTTACACACTTGCCATCATGATAGTGATTACAGTATTAGACTACTTATTCATTAAATACGATTCAGTTCAATTAGATAACAACGATAATAGTTTTTAGTATGCAGCAAGACATTCAAGAGATAGAGAAGATAAAGGGCTTAATGGATAAGCTAAATGCCAATTTTAACGCTTACCGTGACGAAGTAATACATAGTGCCGGTTGGGCTGATAAAGATAAGCTTACCGCACACCCTCGTTCAGCTTTTATCCAAACATTAGGCGAAGTAATTGCTGCTGTCTTACCAGAGCCATCAAACAATGTGGTAGCAGTTGGGGAGTTGAGAATATACCAGCCAATGGCTTTAGATGATGTAGAGGCTTTACTTAATGGCACCACCCTTCATTTAGACAAATCAAAACAAAGCTAATGGAAAGAGTAGTTGGATTTATACTGATAGCGGCTGTTTACTGCTGTATATCGTGCCTAATCGGATTAATAGCGATTCGCCATAAAAAAGATTAAAGATTCTTTAGTAGGACATATAACACGGAGGGGGTTTCTACTTCCTCCACTTTTTAAAAACTTGATTATTTTATGACAAACGAAAAGAAAAGGCGATACAAATACCCAAATATGCCAACTAAAAGAGATGTTCCTCTTATGCTTTATGATATGGATATTAATGATCTAAAAGAACGAGCATTGAAAGCACTACCATTTAATGATGGCTTCGAGGTAATGGATTTTCTAGGCCACGAAAAGACCGTAACGATTACTAGGATGATAGATAAGACCGGTAAATACGTTGAAGGCAAAGACGGTAAAAAATGGGCTATCAGAACTAAGAAGGTTAAAGCATGAGAAAACAAGATTACAAACGCATTTACAAGATAATGGCTATGGCTACTTTGGTTTTAGTCATTTGTATTGTAGGCAGAAAATAACAGTTATGGCAATAGTTAGTAAGGTAATAGAGGTTAAAGAGGATAATATCACACAGCAAAGATTGATAGTTTCTGCCGAGTGTAATCCTGGCGAAGAACCTCAAAGCTATGACGATATATCAATCGTACTTTATGAAAGAGCAAGCCCTTATATCACCGTTAAATGCGACATAACAAAGCTGCTACAAGAAGCAGGGGTATTCATAAGCATAGTGGATTCTATTAATTGGCAACTCGTTAGCCGCAAACAAGCACACATTTAATCACAAAGTAAAAATAAATTATGAGTACAGAACTTGCAACACAAGGTAAAGAAATGGCGATTAAACTTAATGCCATCACATCAAAGGTAATAGGCCAAAAGAACGTTATAGGCTTCCAAAAAGCGTTCGTAGTAGCTTCTGCCATAGAAGAACTCAAACTAGCCTTAACCAAGGAGTATATGGCACCAATAATGCAACTTCAAGGTAACAGGCTAGGATTTAAAACCGATAAGGATAAAAAGCAGGATGGGACAAAAGGTGATGGGTATCCGGAATCTATTGTAAAAGATTGCTTAGTAGAAGCGACATTGTACGGCTTAGAAACAACCGGTAATCAATGGAACATAATCGGAGGGAATATGTACGCCACCAAGGAAGGCTTAAAATACCTTCTTGATAATTGGTCAGGATTAAAGTACGATGTTTCTTTCGGATTAATTAAGGAAGATTTACCTAACTATAATGCCGCTACCAATGTCAATGTCCCGGTAACGCTTAATTGGAAAGAGGGCGAAGCCATTGGCCAACATCAACTTACTATTCAGATCAGGGCTAACAAGGGTATGGGGATAGATGCTGTACTCGGGAAAGCAACACGAAAGGCTTACAAATGGCTCTATGATAAAATCAGCGGCAATCCGATTCCAGAAGGAGAGGCAACAGAAAGTGGATTTGCAACCTATGAAACTGTATCCTCTACGCCAAAAGGTGTTTCTTATGAAGATTTGAAAGAGCTGTACGATTTAAAGAAAGATTCAATCCCTGAGAACCTAGTAGAAAACGCCACTAGGATAGTAGAAAACAAAGAGGCGCAGTCATACCAAAAACTACACGATTACCTTCAAAAATTATAAACTATGATATTCAATTCACATCAACGTAACGGGAATTTCACATCGAGTAAAATAGCAGCATTAATGAGTAATCCCACCGCAAAGGCTGCAAAAGAAGGCGCAATATTCGGCGCACCGGCTAACACATACATCCGGAACAAAAACTACGAAAGGTTATTAGGTAGAGCAATAGAAGCTGAGAGTAACGCCAAGGCTTTAGTGTGGGGGAAGCTACTTGAACAAAGAGTGATTAATCTTATCGGGTTTGAATACGAGGCTTCTACCAAAGATACAGAAGTGCATCCTCAGTTCGATTATTGGAGTGGTTCAAAAGATGCTATCAAAAGAGGTAAGGACGGCGATACGGTGGTAGACTTTAAATGCCCCATCACTTTACTTTCTTTCTGTCAGTTGGTTGATCCGCTTTACAACGAAGAACTATCCGGAAATGACGTAATGGATATTATCCGTGAACAGCATTCGGACGGTGACACCTATTACTGGCAATTAGTCTCCAACGCTTGTATCTCAGACTGTAAATACGCCGAGCTTATCGTGTATATGCCGTATCTATCCGAACTTCAAGAGATTAAGCTAATGGCCGAAGAAGAACCTTCCTTGTATTGGGTATCAAAAGGTGCAATATCTGAACTTCCTTACCTAGTTGATGGTGGCTATTACAAGAACCTGAATATCATAAGGTTTGAGATTCCCCAACAAGACAAAGACTTTCTCGCTGAACGGGTTAAAGCAGCAGGTAAAATGCTTATTGAAAGACCTGTATTAGTTCAAGATGTGGAGTTTGAAGAAACAATTATTTCAGATTAATGCCCTACCTCAAAACTGATATTAGAAGCAAGTGTAAGCCGTCACATATTTACGGTAACGCCGGCGATGAAGTGGTGATAATATCAGATAAGGTTACGGTACTAATAGTCAGACTTCTTGAATAGAAAGACGGGTTCTCAGTTTTAAAGGACGAAATAAGCCAAGAGAAGCCCGTAATAGCAGAAAAGACAGAGGTTGCGATTAAAGATACCACTCAGAGTAAAACAAGGGCTAAAAAAGCACCGGATAAGGTTTTAGGACAACAATTAATATTTTAGGGGATGAAAGTATTGAATTTATATGCGTGTTTAGGCGGTAACAGGCTTAAATGGACTGATTGCGAAGCATTTTACAGCAATCAACTATCAATCAGTTAAACTTATTTAATTAGATGGAATGTCACCGCAAACATTAAGTACAAATAGTTTTCACAATTACACACATTCATTTGTATATCATTTGTATTTTGTTTGTATATTTGTCGGAGTTCTTACAAATTTTAAAAAATTATTGTGTAGCGGCAACTGCACGATAGATTGTACATATATTTTAACCTTTCGCCCTTAACGGGGAGTGTTGCCGCACGAACCGTTAAGGGCTTTTTATTTCTGGTTATGTCACAAGAGCAACTAGAATTTGAATATCAACAGCTTTTAGCGCAAAATAAGTGGCTATTAGACAAACTAACCTCTTATTTAAACTCGAAACGCAAAGCATTAAAAACCAAAGATAAAAGGGATTTTGCCATAATGAATAACATCGAAAAGGAACTCATTAGCGTGGTGAATCCAAAACAAGAATCTCAGTACAAATTAGACTGGTTAGCTCAGTAAAAATATTTAGTTATGGCAAAGGACACTTTCATTATTAGGACGGAATGGGTTGAGGCTATCAAAGAACTTTCCGATACAGACCAAGCAATTATATTCAGGAATTTATTTTACTTCCATAGTGACAAAGAAGATTTAATAATCCTAAATAACCTATCGGTTAAATTAGTTTGGAAACTAATAGAGCCTAACTTAACTAGGAATATACAGGATTACGACAAAAGAAGGGAAACATCCGTACAAAATGGCAGACTTGGTGGTAGACCTACTTCAAAAAACCTAGATAAACCTAAAGAAAACCTAAATAACCAAGAGGTTTCTGGGTTAAAACCTAATAACCCTATTGATACTGTTACTGTTACTGATACTGATACTGTTACTGATACTGATATAAATAATGTTGTTGTAAAAGAGACAGCAACAACAGATTTCTACGAAAATAAATTGCGTGAAGTAAAGATGCTCTTCAAGCGATGCTCTAATTGGGATGAAGAAGTTGTTGATAGAGAAGCAAGGAAGTTTACGGTAAGATACCCAGAAATGGCACCAAATAAATCAGGGTCATTGATTAATGCTTGGGTAGCAAATTACAACTCCCCTAAACATCAACCTACACCACAATTCCAAAAGAAGGATATAGTTGTTTTGCCTAATGGCCATGTGTACGACCCAAATCTTGTATTATGATTTCACAAACTACGATAGAACAAGTAAAGTCGGCTGCTGAGATAGTATCACTAATAGGAGAATCTGTAAAGCTGAAAAAAGAAGGTAGCGATTACGTTGGATTATGCCCTTTTCATAATGAGAAGTCCGGATCATTCAAAGTTAGTCCTTCAAAAAACTTTTACAAATGCTTTGGATGCGGTGTAAGCGGTGATGCTATAAAGTTTGTGATGGAAACTCAAAGGGTGAAGTACATAGATGCGATAAAACTTCTTGCTGAAAAGTATAACATCGAAGTAGTAAATGACGCCACCGAAGAAAGTAAAAAAACTTACATTTTACCTGCTGAAAGATTAGAGAAGTTATCAAAAACAACCATCGACTATTTTGAGAATCATAGAAAGATTAGTAATAACACGCTACTCAGGTTTAGAGTGACTGAATCAGTAGAGTGGATGCCTAAAGCAAAAAAAGAGATAAAAGCGATTTGCTTCAATTACTACGAACAAGACAAACTTGTAAATATTAAATTTCGTGGCAAAGACAAGGATTTTAAGCTCGCCAAAGATGCAAAGTTGGTATTCTATAACATTGATGCGATTGAGGGCGTAGAAGAGGCTATAATAACGGAAGGCGAAGCAGATTGTATGTCTTTTTACGAAGCTGGTGAGTATTTTGTAGTAAGTGTACCTAACGGTGCTGGAGTTGGTAACTTAAAATTGGAATACCTAGATAATAATTGGCAATACTTCGATGGGAAGAAAAAAATATACATAGCAACCGATAGTGACGAGCCAGGAAGAAGGCTTTGCGAAGAATTAAGTAGAAGGTTAGGGAAAGAGAGATGCTATATCGTTAATTACCCCGATGGCTGTAAAGATGCGAACGATGTTCTTGTTAAATACGGCAAACAAGCAGTAAAAGATTTAATTACTAATGCAAGGTTATATCCGCTAGAAGGCGAAAGTACTATTGAGAGTATGGCCGATAAGTTACTGTACTACTACCAAAACGGATACCCAAAAGGTGCTAAAAGTGGTATGCTAGATGATATTGGTGACACAGATGCTTTTTTAACCATAATATCTCAGCAATTAACTATTGTAACTGGCATACACGGTCACGGGAAAGACGAGTTCTTAAATGCTTTCTGTACAGGATTAGCAAAAATAAATCATTGGAAAACGATGATATGTCAATTCGAGGAAACGCCTGATATAACCGCATCTAAGTTTATGGAAAAGTATGCTTGTAAGTCGTACGATTTCAGAAAGAACCCAGAACACAGAATGAATCAGACTGAGTTTAATAAGTCGATGTCGTTTGTAGATGAATATATTAAAATTCTAAATGTCGATACATTCGATACAACGATAGATAGTATTCTAGATAAGGCAAAACAAATGGTAGAGCGATATGGCATCAACGCTTTAGTTATTTCACCTTGGAACTGTATCGAACACAATACACCTTCCGGAATGACTACCGATGCTTACACTAGCAAAGTATTATCTCAGATAACCTCTTTCTTGCGCAAGTATAATCTTCACGGGTTTTTAGTAGTTCACCCTACAAAGATGGCAAAAGGAGTAGATGGTAAATATTTAGTGCCAACACTTACTAACTGTAAAGGCGCTGCCGAGTTTGGACAAAAAACACATAATGGGATAACAGTTTACAGAAATTTTGATACCGGGATTGTCGATGTTCACATCCAAAAGGTAAAATATTCTTGGCTTGGAAGAGTTGGCACAAGGCATTTCAAGTTTGATCCATTAACAAGGCAATACAGCTCTATTGATACTGCCGACACAAACGCCCCTTCCATAATCAAAGACGAGGATAGGAAACATCCCTATGGCAATTTCAAGCCAATAGAATCGCATCATTGGACGAATAAAGATGCTTTTAAAGACGATTTTAACAACCTCGAAGAAAAACCTTTTTAAAATAAACAATATGAGACTTATCACACAATTTGGAAAATATCGAAAAGAGGCGATTCTAGCCCCGATAATTGGCAATGCAGAGGAATGTTCCAATGAACTATTAAAAGCCGCTAGAATACAGGAAGGAGAGCTAATTTTAGAACATCTGAATGAATACCGTAACGGCAAAAAAGAAATAGTGAGTTATTTAGTACTAGAAAGTAAAATGGAGTAATAATAATTTAATCACAAAAAACGCAAACAAATGGCTAAAGTAATTAATCTGGCTAAAATGCCGGCAGGTAGAGACAACAAATTCGTTATGACTGAAGACCACAAGAAGTTCTATATAGAAAATAACGCAAAAATGACACTTGGCGCAATATGCAGACATATAGGCGTATCGTACACAACGATGTATCAACTAATAAAGGAGTTTAATCTTCCGAAGAAACAACGAGTATTTAGTGTTCCAGGTGTTATTGTTACCGAGTATTTCTCTTGGGAGAACGCTACGTTGTTGGATCCTATTTTCGGATTAAGCAAAGGGTTTAATTAATAACGCTAAACAGTTAAAAAATGAAAGAGCAAATTAAGCAAGCCGCTACGGCACACTCCCAAAAGTTAGACACCGATTATCAAGAACACGCATTTGATGATTTTGTAGAAGGCGCAAATCACGTCTTAAACAATTACTACTATCCGCTAATTTCAGCAATAGAAAAGCTAAAGGATAGTAAGCAGCATGATAAACATTGGGCAAGAGTAGAAACAATTATTTTAAACGCTAAAAAATTAACAAATGAAACAGAATAAAGAACTAATACACTATTTGGATAGTGGGGTGGTAGTGGAATTTGATAATAAAGTTAAAGGTGTTTTAGTAGGTTACCAACCTCAAAAAATACTATTCGACTTAATAGTGTGTGAATATGATGGAGAGAGTTTTGATTATAAAGGTTGGTGTTCAGATGATACCGTTCCCTACCTCTACCCTCTTTATTGCCTCACAGAAACAATCAACCACGAGGGAGTAGATGAGATACCTTTAGTGGAATTGGCGAAGATAGAGGGGACGTATAAGGGAGAGGATTATGATTTTGTAAGAGATATATTAGTATGGTTAAATAGTGATAATAAAGAAATATTATTTAGATATTCGCCTACATATCAGTCATTTTATAAAACAATTAATGGCAATTTGTATCAATCAACCTTTCAACTAGCCCTTTTCCAATACCTCTTTTCAAGGCGAATAAATTTGTTTCCGAATTTAGAAGCGATTGACCCTAGAAAGTGTGAGATTAACCCGTATTTAATAACTAAAAAATAGAAAAAAATGAAAAAAGAATTAGAGGTATTAAATTACCTACAAGAAAAATTAGGTTTAGATAGATTCTACGCCGTTGGTATTAATGTGCATAATCAAGTGAAATTGCAAGGACATTGCAAAGGTGAAACTTTAGCATTTATTAGCGAAACAGAATTTAACTTTGATATTAAGTATTTACCAAAAGAGAAATGGTTCAGCTGCACTTCGGTTTACAATGATGTAAAAATAGACATCACATTAACATTTTAATTAAAAAGGGGTGCAGCATCCTATAAACTGCAATAATTATGATACATACATATACTGAAGAAATCGAATTTATAGTTAACCCTTATGAATTTTATTACAAAAATGTAGAATTTTTTGGCGAACCGATTGATATGGAACGTGGTGAAGATGCAGGGGAGTACTGGGGTATCAAATACCTATCAACAATAGTAACTGTAAGAGGATGCGAAGGAATAGAATGGGAAAGAGGGTTTTATACCGATAAAGAAAATGAAGTAATAGATAAGTATTTAGAAAACCATTACGACCATATTGACAAAAATATTTGTGGCAATGAATAAAGAATCAATCTACGCCTTTATCGCACAACGTGATAGGCTGCCAACCGATAAGGAGTTAAAGCAACTGCAACTAGAACGCTATCAGCGAATGATGCAGAACCCGAAAGATGATAAGCATAAGAGTTATTTAAGGAAAGAAATAAAATTGTTAAAAAATGAACATTAAAGAAATTAAAGAGAAAGTATTATATGATGATTGTGGCTTTATAAGGCTATCAGAATATTATGTTGATACTATTCTGAAAGATTACTACACCCCACTTGCTGAAAGTCATAGAGAGTTGATAAATATAATAGAAAATTATAGACGCAACTTTCCACAAACATTTGATGAAGTTGAAACAGTATTAAATAACGCTAAAAAATTAATCAATGAAAGACCCTAGAGATTGTAGTATTAACCCGTATTTAATAACTAAAAAAACATACGCATTATGCAAACAGAATTAACCCCCACAAACCTTAAAGATGACAATAACATTGCTATATATGTAGGAGACACTTTAAAATCTGAATGGGGATATGATCTAATTGTATCAGTAGATAGTGATGGTGATTTTTATGGTAAATTAGTATGCGATGATAATCATTCTTGTAAAGATATTCCTTACTCCTTGAATGAAGGTAAGGGTCACATTAAAATTATAAACAATGAGGAAAACCAAAACCCCACAATCGCTGAAATGAAAGAAGTAGTGGCAAAGTATATGGGATGGATAAAATACCCAGCTTTTGAAGGGATTCAATGGCGTAATGAATTTAGAGAATTTATTTGTTACGGTAACGTAGAATCATTTTTAGATTGGAACAGGCTTCACGAAGTTTGGGAAAAGGTGAGGGAAGAAAAGATATTTGATTATAAAAAGGGCGTTCCTTATGGCAGAATAAAATCTAATGTTATGATTAGTATTATTAAAGGTATTCCCCTCGAAACCCTAACAGCCCTATACAACTGCATACAATTTATTAATCAATTAAAAGAATCAAATGATAATAATGGGACATCACACAGTTAATGATAACGAAGAAGTTATTATAACAAGTTATGAAGGTTTTGGTAAAAGTATAACCTTTAATAATCATCCTACTGTTCCTTTATATACGGTAAGAGGTCAAGCTATTTTTGGACAAAAAGACTTTTTAGTAGGTAGATATTCTAAACTTGAGGATGCTATGAAAGCATTTAATAATCATCATAATTCAAACAATCAAACAATGCAAACAGTAGTATTTAAAATTGGTGATGTTACAGATGAAGGTACTATTATGGATATTACAGAAAGTTGGAAGCCTGAATTTTATAAGCAACCTCTTTATTATGTAACACATAATCCAGAACTGTATCCAAAACAAAACTGTGGAATATGGAAATTAGGCAACGAATTAAAAAAAGAAAACAATGAAAAATCTACTAACATTTAAAGACGACATCACTTTTAATAGTGAGCAAGTTTATTCAGTATGCCTTAGAGGGGCAAGGATTTTTGACAAAACAAAACCTATAGTTATTTGGACTAAAGATAATTATAAGTTAGTTGATACTCCTATTAGAGTTGACCCCACCTGCATTGCTACAATAGTTTCACAAAATCATTATAAGTTTGATGATTTAACAGATAAAGATTGTATAGATAATTATAATATCTCAGCAAGATATTTTGGTGGGTTAATAAAAGCTATGGATGAAATTTACCCCGACTTTTCAATGAGAGAAATAGTAACTATTTTAAGATTTAAAATTAACTAACAATGCAAACAAAATGGAGAAAAATATTTAAAGACGGGCTAAAGTGTATAAGGCTTCGAAAACGCCTCAAACGAGTAGTGAAGGGTAGGCATTGGACTTATGCAGAAAGAAAGAAAGTTTGGAAGCATTACAAGTTAAATGATTATACCCCTTGCAAAATTAAATTCAGACTTTATTTACCACATACAAATACGATTATATGACACCACAACAACAAGCGGAAGCGATATTAGAGAAGTATACAATACTTTTATCGTTAAATAAGGTACAAGTTGAACATATAGAAGATACTTCCATCCAATGCGCTATTACAGAAGTAGAGGCGTGTATGAATTATGCACGAAGTGATTTGTATAGAATGGGTAATAGCGGATTAACAGATATGCGTAAACTTGAATTAATCCTCGAACACTTAAAACAAATGTAATGATAGATAGAAAAAAGGTACTAGCTAAAACTAATGGCAAATGTGCCTATTGTGGGTGTGAATTAAATAAATTTCAAGTTGACCATATTATACCAAAACGTAACTTTAAGGGCGAAGGAGTTAATGATATATCTAACTTACTTGCATCTTGCGCTTCTTGTAATAATTATAAAAACACTCATAGTGTCGAACAGTTTAGAATAGAATTAGGGGAACTTGTGAGAAGGCTAAACGATACTAATACTATTTATCGAATAGCAAAAAGATACGGGCATATCGAAGAAAATGTTAAGCCTATCGTATTTTATTTTGAAACACTTAAAACAAATGTAAAATGACCCCACAAGAAACACTTTCACAAATAGAATCCTTGCTAGAACGTTGGCTACATGGCAGGGATAATGACGATGAAACGCTAGAATCTATCAAAAAATTAATGATGGACGAAAGTTATTTACAATGGTTTGTTTAAAAATAAAGAATTATGAAAAGCGCAATACAAGAATTAATAGAACGTATAGAACAACAGATAGAACTATCCGCCCACAATAAGTTAGGAACTAATAGAACGGGGGACTATCGCATAGGATTAAATGCAGCTTTATCTTTTGCTTTTGATGCTTTAGAACAAGAAAAGAAACAGATATTAGATGCGTATCTTTCGGCAGTAGGATATAATGGTAATTGTGAAAGCCATCAAATGAGAATGTTAGATAAAAGATTTTTAGAACAAGCTGAACAATACTACACTCAAACTTATAAAACAAATTAATTATGGGATGCTACGATGAAATAAGGGTCATTTGCCCTAAATGTAAAGAAGATATGTATTTTCAATCTAAGGGCGGTGAGTGCTTATTAAGCACTTACACGCTAGAAAATTGCCCAGATGATGTCATGAGTAACGCTAATAGGCATAGTCCTTATAAGTGTGGATGTGGCAACAAATACGAAATTGATATTATTAATCGAAAATTAGTACAGGTATGAAACAGCTTCTTAAATTCACACTCGGCTGCACACTTATCTACTTTGCAGGACGGTTAAATAATTGGTGGATGTTGGTAGTGGGGGTTGTGGTATTAGGGAGTATAATAGAATAAAATTAATAATTATGACACAACAAAACTTATTCGATATAGGAAAAACTATTAGTAAGCCTAATACACGGTGTAAAAACTGCATCCACATTGTTACACATAGGCACACTAATAAACTAAAGTATTGCGCTAAACAAAGGGCTAATAATACAGCTACGGGGCTAAAGAAGATAGGCGCAAATGATGCAGGATGTGTGATGTTTGAATTGATTAATTAAGCAGTTTTAAACCTTCTTATTTGGTATGTTTTTTTATAAATAAGGGGGAAAGTATTAAAAAGGCAGTTTAATTTGAGGATAATACTGTAAGATAATAGCTTTTAGTTTATCAATAGAAATAGCTGCATCGCTTGGCTTAGTGCTTGTATTGGTAGGACTATTTAACCCTAACCACGCCAAAGTTAAGTGGTCGAATTTGACTATTTTAAAATAATAATCCGCTATATAAACTTGGTTGTACTTATGTGGGTGTGAAGTGCTGATTAATACCCCAGTGTAAACTTCACAATCATACTTACTGCCAATACTATCAAACACTATCGCCTCTATATTCTTCCATTGTTGCTCATTGAACCACGATATTTGAAAGGCTGTATTAGTAGAAAACATCATAGTTTCCTCTGCTGCTATACTATCGAAAGACATAGATTGGTATGGGATTATATGCCCGATGTCAACAGTATTATGTTTATCTCCCTTGTATTTCTTATTGTAGTTCGCATAGTCGGACTTACTTACCGTTTGCCATTTAGAGGGTATTAACTGGTCTTTATGGAACTCGGTTAATAAACTACCTTCACGCTTTAATTTAGGGCTATTATGATGCGCAATAGTTTGTGTGTAGTGGTTAAGTATCCCTTGACAAAATGCCGTATCAAATTGCACCGTATAGTATTTATGCTTAATTTCTATCGTGTGTTGCCCCCACGACCATAACGTTGATGCCACCAAGATGGTAAACAGAACCAACGACTTAGGCGTATGCTTAAACACTTTGCCTATAATTGCTTTTAATTTTATTACCTTGTTTACTCGTACGGTTACTCTTTCTGCTTCTCCGTCTTTAAATAGTTTTTTCATAATCACAAAGATAGTTTATAAATGATTATATTTGCCCCAACAGTACTTGGCAGCTTACCATTAGAACAGCTTACTGGTCAAGTCTTTTATTTAAGCCGACTTGGTTTTACCCGTTTGGTCTTATCAAGCCGCAAAAAGTCCTCTGTTTTTTAACAGGGGCTTTTTTATGTCGACTATTCTGCGCATTTTACTTGCCATATTTTAATAAGCATCTCGGATATTTTCCGAATAGTAACCATTTAATTATCAATTTTGATAGTAATTTTGTTAATACATTATCAAAATTACTATTATTGGGTGATATTACGGCAAATTCATATAATTCTCTGCACGTTCTTTTGCTATCTTTTTAAGGTCATCCTCAAACCATTGCTTAATCAAACTATCCTTTCTTATTCGTGACATTTTAATAGCCGTATCGTAACCTAATTCCATGCACTCCTTCATTAATTCAATAAGCATAAACGTAGGATTATAACCTATCTTTTTTAATCGCTTTTCTGCTTTAGTCATAGTTGTATTTGTTTCAGTTACTAACTTTCTTCTTTTCTTCGCTAAACCAATCACGCTGCAAATCTTCTAGTGTGGTGGTAGAGATGCCCATACAAGCGGTTGCGTAGCCAATTGCCATCATATTCTTTAGCAAGTTAATTAGCGGCTCTGTTGGGGCTATATTACATTCTAGTAGTCTTTTTTCTATTGGGGTCATAATGTTAAAATAAATGGGTGAATCTTCCTATCTGTCCTTGTGTAGGATGATGTAAAAAACAATCTATTGCTTTGGGTGCATATTGAAAAGCATTGCGAGCGTGCCAACTATCCGCCCCGCTTGGGCTTCGCATACTTTCAACGGTAACACTCATATAATCCTTGCTTTTTTTGTGGTGAATATGATGAGTATAGTAATAACGATGTTTGCATTTATACCAATTTTCACCTGCTTCGTGTGCCATCAGTAACGCTAAATCAGTTTCTTTTGCGCCGTCCCCGTGAGTGCTTCCAATAAGGTTTTGTCCGTAAACAAAATACTTTCTGTGAGCCATCCCTACATTAAAAGTAATATGTTCGCACTTTGAAAACCATGCCTCTAAAGTTTGTGCCAAAAGAAAACCCGTCATATAATCGTGATTAGACGGGTTGTAATCGACTTGCGTAGGTGCGATAGTTGAAAGTGTTTCTATTACCCAAATAATCAATTTCTTAGCTATCATAAAAGCATCATACCACATAACTTGAGTATCTTGTCTAGTCCCTGCTGTTGTCGTGCTTTGTGGGTTATCCGTGTGTAGAATATCATTACCAATTATTAAAAGTACTTTATCTACATTATAAAAGCGCACCTTATTTAATAGCGACATTATCCCCTCTTTAACCCTTGTAACTGCTATTTCTATATTGTACTCATCCCCCGTTTCAAAGGCACTACATAGTTTGTTTATGTGAATATCAGCAGGGTCTATAACTAATAGATGTGCATCTTCGTATTGTGGGTAAAGTATATTAGGGTATTTGGGTGCATATTGCTTAACTTCGTTAACTATTTCTTCTTTTAAATCCTCCCACGTTACTTGCTTATTAAAGAACAAACTAAAGTGTTCTCCTTTGTACCATCCATGTTTAACGCTGTCAAACGGAATACCGCTATTTTCGCATTCCTCTGCAAGTGCAACGTGCTTTTCTTCAATCGTTTTCTTTTGCCTATACCCTTCTTCTAACTTAGGTAGTTTACCCTCTTTGCGAAGTTCGCTAATACACTTGGCTATAAAAGCCTTAGTACTTTTAAACCTTTCGGCGATACTATCGTAGCCTTCCGATTGATTAGCCAGATAATACTCCTTTATCTGTTGCCCCTTTGTTTTAACTTCTTTTTCTTCGGTGTTAGGCATATCTTCTTTTTAGGTAAAGTATTTATGAACCTTAACGGCTCGAATTTAATTGGTGGGGTGGGCATTATCAATAAGGTTAGCCCATAGAAACGAAACTATGAGAGTGAATAAAAATAGTAAGGTGTAGGCTATTATCATATTGTGTTATATAGTTGCCATTCGGCTCTGCGGCGTGTTTCTAGACCTTTAACGGGTAAGTGGTTAGAATATATCCATTTATCAAATTCAAGCTGAATAGCAGGGTCTTTAGGGTTAGCGTTTACTTTCTTTAATAGAGTTGATGAGGATAGGTTACCCTCACCTAAATTGTATGCAAATGATACCAAAGCCCCAAACTGATTATCTGTTAATTGTGGGGTAACTAAATGACTAACGGCAACCGCTTTTTGGTTTACCTCGAAGGTTAAATATTCAATTGCTTGCGCCTCTGTTATTGTCTTGTCACCTACTTTTACTTTAGTTCCATTGGGGTAAGTTGTTGAACCATAGCCAATAGTGTCTATCGAGGTCGGGTCAATACTATCGTGGTAGGCATTAGGGAAAAACCCCTCGAAGTGCTTTATTAATTCTATCGTTTGTTTATTTACTTGTCTCATAACTTTATTTTAAATCTTCATACCTCAATCCCTTGTGATATGAATGATAGTTAATTGTATCTCTATTTCCTTTCATGTGGTGGTCTACTCCATCTTCTTGCCATCTAAGTATTAAGCCTACTTCACACTCATTATCTATATCGTAGCGTATATCGTCAAGGCTAAAGAAGTACTGACAACAAAAAGAAGCAATGCCCCCAATATCATCACTTACCGATCCATCAAAATCTATGTCCTGCTTCTTAATGAATTTATTTAAGTATGCTGTTGCGATTGATTCGTAGCGTTGTTTTAGTGTCATTATTGGTAAACTATATAAGTTGAATAAACAGAATTTGCATTATCGGCTATTTTAACTGCATCTATTATTGATACTGCTAAAACAGTTATTGGTAATCCTGTACTTTGTACTATTGTGTATTCATTCATAACTTAGGATTTAGTAGTTAAGTTATTAATTATTATATCATCTACAAGTTCATCCATATCAAAATAATGTTTTCTAAGATGCGTATAAACACTACCTAAAGCAAATCCATATTCAATGTCTGATTTTTCAGTAGAACATAAATCTTTTATTTCTTGTGCATTAATTTCAAACATTGATTTAAAGTATTTTATTCTATCTAATTGTTCTCCCGTTATTGTGTATGCTTCTTTTTTACTCATAATCTAGGTTTAATTATATACAATACCAACGCAATTACTATCGCTGCAATCAGTAGCCAGAAGTATAACTCCCACTTACTAGCATCCTTTTCGTTCGATGCTGCTTGTAATCGGCTATCTGTTACCGCTTGATTAAGTGCGGCTATTTGCTTATTCTTATTCTCAATTTGCGATTCGAGTATTTTAATCTGTTGGTTGTCTACTATCGTATCTTTATCGTGAATGTGAATAGTATTAGTGTGGGTAATAGTAGTTGTATCGTGAATATAATTGCCAATAGTATCGTGGCAAGTAACAATCGAAGTATCGTGTAAATAACTTGTATCGCTGTGGTGTACTATTGATATAGGGTCACACGGATGCAACTGTGTGTAAACTTTCCCGACCGTATCGAATAGCGGCTTTTTAGTGAGTACTGTTTGTAAGGCCTTACTGTCTGTCATGCAACTATAAAGCAAAGATAAAACGACTGCTACTAATACGGCTAATTTGAAGTTTTTCATTTGTAAGTGTTTTAAAAGTACCCTCAACACCCAGTGGTATTGAGGGCTGTTACCGAATGTGTACACACACGACAAGCCTAACTGTTACGCTTGCTTTAATTATGGCAGTATAGCCACAATGGCATGAGTGGGTAAAGTGTGCATCTAAGTCATCGGGATTCTATCCGTCAGCAACTTGAGAGGCATACCCACTACTATTTATTTTCCTTGTACCGCTTTCAACCAGCCAAATACTAACTGAAATACACCGTTAGCCTTTACAGAAGGGATAAAACTAAGTGCTTCACTAACTGCAAACAATGCCCCTAATACATAAGGAATGAAAGTAAATTTACCTTCGATTGTAGGTAGTAAATCTTTAACTACATTAACTGCGGTACTATCTTGCGCTATTGCTAACCCACAACTAGCGACAAGTAACATAAACATAACTCCTAAAAACTTTTTCATCTTTTTTGTTTTATTATCAATTATTAAATAGCCCACATACATACTGCACAATACATACAATATCTTTAAGGCGGTTATCATTTAATTATGTTTGTCCTGCTTGTTTTCTAGTTTCAATAAAATACTTTCCAATTTATCCATAATCTTATCGAAACGGGTATCCGTCTTTTCCTCTCTATCCTCCAATGCTTTAATCTTTATATCGTGACCGTTTAGCCTTACATGAGTAGCGGTATAAAACCCAATCAATCCTGTTAATATCACTAAAAATGCTGCTACCTCTTGCCAATTGATACCTGTTTCCATAGTTGTTTTTTATTTAAAGGTTAAATGTAATGCTGATACTATTATTGCGATAAGCCCAATATCTGAACCGTCCCAAGTGATATATTGTGATGCTGAAAGGTTGTAAGTATTGCGAATAACATTGCGCCCGTCACTAGCACGAAGGATATATTTAACTTCACAAGTACTATCTTTTGAGTGGTAAGTATATCCGTCATAGCCTACCCACCTAATAGTATCTATACTTTCGGGTACGCAACCGTTGCCGTGTAGGTAGTCTACAATCTTCGCTGCACTATACTCATGTACGGTTGTGTCTATTGTTTGAGCCTTAACGCTTAATGCCCCAAATACTAATAATGATAACAATAATTTTTTCATAATATTTATAAGTTTAATATCCGTATCTGCCTTTTGTGGCGTTGTAATTTTGAGTAATTTCAGTTGATGATAACGCCCTATTATATATTAGTGCTTGACCTAATCCACCTGTGAAATTTTGAGATGCCATAGCCATTTGTGTACTATAAACCCCTGCCCCATTAGGTACTGTTGTTGTTGAGCCTACTAAAGTAGTATTTGAATAAAATGAGCATAACGGAGTGTTGGCTATACTTAATGCTAGGCAATACCATGTGTTAGCTGTTAATGTTACTGAGCCTGCGGCACTATAACTTTTACCCCCAAATAATACCGTAGCTTTATTACCGCTTGCGCCAGAACCATTATTAATAATAATACCTACCCCTGCAATTGCCGCATTTCCTAAATATATAACTTGGCTATACTGTGAGGTTGTATAATATAGCCACACCATTAATGTAGCTATGTTTTGATATAACCCACTACCACTAAGAGTTAAGCTATTATTTGCACTTGAAAAACTAAAATAGCCGTTATAAGATGTGCTAAATGTATTGCCAGATAATGATATATTATTACTATTACCACTTAAGTCAAGCCATGTATTAGACACCCCGTTTGCTGATACTGAATTACCACCATCAAGCCAACAAACTAATCCATTTTTAACAATAGGCGAATATTGCCCCATTGCTCCCGTAAAGAAGCGCATAGGCTGTGCGCTAGCCGTGCCAATTAATAACAATATGAAAACTAATACTCTCATTACTTTACATTTAATAACCAAATTGCTGTAAATTTTGAACCATCATAAAACATACATATCTCATCTCTTGCATTCGCCGTTGTAGTTAGTGCAGGTATTACCCCTGCTGGGCTGATTAAATTTGTATATGTGGTGATTGTTCTGCTACCCGTTCCATCTTGGTAGATGTCTAAGTGATATGTTCGCCCTGCAACTGCATTGGATATAGTTAGCGTTCGCCCCGTCCCTGAAAGTGTTACTTTAGCATTGCAGCCATAGGTAGCGTCCCAAGTAATCGTTGCGCCGTCTGTAAGGGTAATAATAGGGCTGAAAGTTTGTGTAACAGTAGGTACTGCCGCACTATCTACTTTTAGTGTTCCTGTTGTAGTAATCGTTCCCCCTGTTAATCCGAAGCCTGTTGCAACGCTAGTAACTGTGCCAACTGAAACATCACCACTACCCAATAAACTATTGCTATTAACTGTCTTAATATTCGTTCCGCTTACTAATGGCTGTTGATATTTAGTCGTATCTAAATTATACACTCCTGCACTACTATTGTAGGTAAAGATTGAGCCTGTGGAAACGTTACGGGTGGCGGAAAAAGTATTTCTAACCTGTCCCGCAAAATTCCCTCCAAATGCGTTACTGTCTAATGAATACCAATTAGGTGTTGCAGAAGCATTTGTATTATTCCAAAAGACTTTATAAGCAGATTGTGTTACTAATGACATCGACCCTACCCATCCGCCTCCACTTCTTACGAAATTAATAGGACTATTATGTATCACACCGCTACTATTTAAAGTAATAGCTGATATTCTATTATTTAACATCGTAAGTGTATCTGATATATTTAGCTTCCCATCAAACCTATTCCAATCTGTACTACTCAAATACCCATTTGTGCTAGTAGTTGACTGCCCAATCGCAATAACTCCTGTCGAAGTGTTAAATGTCATAGGGGTAGTGGCTGAGATGGCAGATAAACTAATCCCTTTATTAGCATTAAAATAAGTAGGGGTGATATACTTAGTACTATCAGAATATTTTATTCTATTATTCAAAGCTGTTTGATAAGCTGTAAGCATACTAGCCGTATCGGTAAACTTTACTTTTCCATTTAATGAACTTGCATAAGCAGCAAGCATAGATGACGTATCAGTATATTTTACCCTTGAAAGTATTGCTGATTGATAAGCAGTTAACATCGTAGCTGTATCTGTATACTTTACTCTTAATAATATATTTGCTGTATT